>Ga0065711_1004099_pt1 | contig 24977 bp, 24 predicted proteins | sample Hoacrofraction12_FD_59098 | JGI IMG/M metagenome (GOLD analysis project Ga0065711, IMG submission 59098) | Hoatzin crop microbial communities from Cojedes, Venezuela - Epithelial fraction 12 v2 (version 2) | ecosystem: Host-associated > Birds > Digestive system > Esophagus > Crop | place...
AAAAAAAAAAAAAAAGCATTAGGAATGGCATCAGCAGGCATTCCCAGACTTAAATGCCCCAAATCTGGGGCAAAAGAGAACCCGTAGCTGAACTCAGGGTCCATCCCTGAATGTATTGTTGGGGTCAGACTCATGTGGGGTTGAGGTGTTCCGTTGTGCCTACCGGGCACACAGGGAGTTGGCGGCAGGAAGCCAGCGGCAAAGGACTGAGATTTGGGATGTTCGTGGCTAACAAGGCTCCTGGAGTGTTTTCCAGGGGCGCGTGCTGCTTCAGGAGGATGGGTTTGATGGTCAGGGAGCGCCCTTGTTTTCTGGCCTCCTTAATTTGGACAAGTAGCTGAGATGTTGAAGGAAATCAGAGAGCACTCTGCCTCCAGTGTGGTCTGCACCCTTCGCTCCTCAGCCTGCCTCTGTCAGGTGCTCGCTAGCAGAGTAAGGATAGTCCTGCCCTGGAGAGCAGAAGGGCCCATGCCACGTTGCCCCTGTCTGCAGGAGCCCGGACCGCTTGTGAGTGGCAGGGCAGAGGGAGCTGTACCTGCAGCCACTGCTCCACCTCGTCTCCCGGGCTCCTTTTTGAGTTCAAGCACGACAAGTGACGGTGCAGCAAACACCACAGTCATTCCTGAATGTTGTATCGGGGCGGGGGGCGCGGAATTCAAAACCTCAAGCAGATCGGAGGGAGAAAGGAAATCTGCACGTCGCTGTTAGCTGCTATGTAGGTCAGACCTTCATTTGAGAAACACGCGGGTGTTTGCCGACGAAGGTCCCAGTGGATTGTCATGTGTGGCACCCAAGGAGGGCGAGAGGAACCCGGGCGTCCCAGGGCAACTGCGCTGAACTCCTCCCGAAAGGCCCCAGATTATGGGAGGGGGGGACATTTTTCTGCAGAATTTTGTCAGCAGCTGCTGAGGCTGTGGTGGGGTCTCTCTCTGCAGGGAACGGGCTCGTCTCAAGGGTGACGGAACACCGGGGCTGCTGCCGCGGGGCCGGTGGCCGCTCAGGACCCCCGGGCGGAAGGCGCGGGGCTGGAGGATGTGGGGCACCTCTCGGTCACAGCCCGCCTGGGGACAGCGGGACGGGCAGCACGGACATTGGTGTCCAGCCTGGCAGGCGGGCGTTTTTAGCAAACAGATGTAATGACAGCAACGCTCCTTTGGAAGTCGGCTGCGTGGCTGGGCGCAGGGACCGCTGGTGAGACCACGAGTCTCTGGAGCCAACCTGGAGCTGCTTCCCAGGGGCCACGGAAGTACCTGCCCTGCCCTGCCCTTGCGCCGTCTCTAATCACGGACACAATTTTGGTCAGGGGCTCGCGGCCGGGCTTCCTCAGGGCCAGCCCAGGGAGGAATGGGGATGGGCAAGTGCCTCCTGCAGCTCCCCAGTTTGCAGCGCCCAGGCCTGGCCTCCGGTGCTGGGGCATTGGTGCGAGGGGCCAGGGGAGGTAGCGTGGGGTTTTAGGGCAGTGGGGATGTAGGAAAAAACCCCCAGCCCCGGGGTCTCGGCTCTGCTCCCCGGGGTCCCGGCCAGGGCCTCTCAGGGCGGTGCCGAGGTTGTGGCTCTCGAGGTGGCTTCTTGCCCCGCTGATCAGGGCACGAGGGTTTGGGCAGGTTGGGATGCTCTGGTGAGAAAAAGCCCTCCGGTCCTCACCTCGCTCGCTTTTCTGTGCTTAAATTGTATTTTCTCAGTTTGCAGTGTCAGGGGGCCAGGCGCACCGTGAAGCTATTTGGATTCTGCGTTGGTAAGGCGAGTGCAAACTGTCCCCGCAGCTCTCGAGAGCAGAATCAAACTGAAACTTCCCACTCAGAGTAGAAAGCACATAACACCCACAGCTACAGACATGCACAAATTGCTGCAATATAGGTTAGAAAAAGAGCCCTGTTCTGCACCCTCCGGTCTCATTAAAAACACACACGCACACACACAGAGAAAATCTTCTCTGAATGACTACAAGCACCAGTGCGTGTTCCCTCCTAAACACCCAACTAACTTGTAACGGCTTATTAAAAAGGCAAATTTTCACTTTTCATGTATCCTTGCTCCCTTTCGCACCTGGTTGCAGTTTCTACAACATTTTTAACTTTTGTTTGTTTCATGACCGGTTGCGAGTAAAGTGAGACCTCTCGGGGACACCACCCAGCCTGGGTAACTGGGTCCCCCCTGGGGACACGGCCCCGGCACAGCCAGGAGAAGCCGAGCCTTCCCCCCTTCCCAAGGAATTTCTGCATGGGGCTCGGAGGCCGACAAGAAGAGTAGGTCTTAGATCTTGTCTGCAAAGACACGCAGGACCTGTCCTTTAAAAAAACAAAGGCCATCTGAGTACGCAAGGTAGGCTGAGGGCGGGGGAAAGCGATGTGGATGCTGCCGTGTAAAACTGTACTGGTAAAGGCAGGAACGTTGGGGTCTCCGTCACCCGCAGCCCGGCATCGCCGAGCGACGGCTGAGCCCTCAGCGCAGGGGAACTGGCACAGGGGTTTCCACCCGCTGGTTTTGCTGTGTGCGGCTGCAGTACTGCAGGAATCGCCGCTCTTCCCGGCGCAGCGCAGCCACTTTGAGGCAGGAATGCTGTAAGGAATCTCACTCGGTCCTCGGATAAGGAAATGATCAAGGACTTGCCTATTCACAATTAATGGGAAGAAAAAAAAAAGAGCTGAAGGCCTTTATTAATCATTGCACAATAAGGAAGTCATACTGGTTTGGCTCCCTTCAGCAGGGCTATTTGGTCACACCTGCCTCAGTGGTTTGGCATCCCAGCCATCTCCCCGTGCGTAGCCGGAGAGGAGGAGGAGGAGGAAGAGGAGGAGGGATGATGGGCCACTGCGCCCGCGTGCCACGCAGGTGCCTGGCCACCAGCTCGCGGGGCAGGGAGAGCTCTGAGTGCCCGTCTCCCTTTGCCAGAGGGCCGGGCATCTCTTTTTAGAGCTCTCCGCCCAACGCACACACCGGTACCGCCCGGCCCTGTGCCCTGGGCACAGGTTTCCGCCCCAAACCCTGGCAGCAAACAGGAGCAGAAGTTCAGGGGTGCCCTATCCCGGAGTTTGCCCCCACCACAGGAGGGTCTCCTCCCAGGGTTGCGTGCCACCTGCCAGTGACCGCAGCTCCTTGCTCCGCTGCTGGGCTTCCACTCGGGGCCCGGCTTTACCTCTCATGGCAGCCAGCCTGTGTGAGCCCCAGCTCCAGAAAGCAGTTTGTGGCCAGATGCGGTGGCTGGTTGGATGCCTCCGAGCTGCCAGGAGACGGATGTTCAGGCGCTGGGCTTCGGCTGGTGCGCGGGGCTGCATCACCCCGCCCTAGGAGAGGGAGCCTGGAGAATTCTATAGCGAGTGGTAGGACAACCTCAGCACAGGGTGAGAGACAACGCTTCGGGAGCCCAGGCTACGGCTCAGGTGCTTTTCTTCGACGAGCTTGTGCGGGCCGTTTGCAGAGCTGAACGGCCAAAGCCAGCGGAGCCCGTGCTGCCTGGAGGTAGAAAGCATCATCTCACCTTCCCTGCGCTGGGTTTCCCTGCACAGAGCGCCGTTCGACCTGGGCCGAGCTGCAGGCTGTCGTGGTGGAGGTGGGCAGGCTCGGCTCTGGAGCAGAAGGCGGTGTCTGCTCGCATGCGTCTCTAAGCAATCGACATCTGACCCCCCCCCCAGCACGGGACAAGAATGCAACTGCATCCGAAGTAGGCGCCGAGGCAGCAGGGGCTCGGCGAGGATTAGCGGCTCCTCTCCCCGTCGGCCACCACTGTGAAATGCTGGGAAATCATCCCCAACCTCCCTGAAGAAGGAGTGAAAGCGGAGTCGTGCCACGCGTTGGAAACGCTCGAGCCTTCTGCCGTTGCTGGCGGTCAGTGCAAACGTGGCCTCGATGGGCGCAGAAGAGCAAGGGAGCGGCAGCCGTGCTGGTTGCAGGACGGCCCTTTTCCAGCACCTGATGACAATCAGACACCTGCGTTTGTGGGAAGTGTCACATCTCTGACCGAAAGCCCTGTCTTCCCGCCGTTCAGGCAGGACTGGTCAGTGCTGGCATCTCCACGGTCTTCGTCTGTGCCCCCACATCCCAGGCAGCTGCCCCTTCCCTGCCGCCCTGCCCCGGCCCCCCCGAGGAGGAGGACCTCTGTCTCCGTGCCAGGCCGGCTACTCCTAGGCCATCATGGCAGCCTGTGTTTTGCAGATACCTGCCCCGTGACGGGCGCATTCCTCGGCCGCGCCGCAGCCACTCAGCCCCGGCTCACGCAGTAATTAGCCAAGTGCTTCCTGGCTGCCTTTAATTACAGCCACAACTATTTCCCTCGCCCTAACGTAACGCCTCTGAATGACAGCAAAGGTTTTGGGCTGCTTTTTGCACGGTCCCAGCACGTGTCGGGACGCAGCCTTGCACCGGCGGCCGCCAATTTGAACCCGAAGGGCTCATACCCCCTCGCTGAGTCACGCGGTTCGTTTTCGACCTCAAGGCTGTAATTGCCCGTGCTGGGAATTAGCGGTGTCTCCCCCAGCACCCAGCTGAGGGACCCCGGGCTTTCCAGCCCAGCCAGGAGGGTGGGAACCTCCTCACACTTGTGTGAGGCTCTCCCAGCCGTAACTGAGAGCAAGGTGGGCGCCCAGGCAGCCCGGGGCTCCGGGCCGGGGGCACGCCGCCTCGCAGGGCTGCGTTTTATGGCAGCACCCAAACGAGGAGCCTCCCCCCTCCCCTGCACCACGCTAACGCTGTCACGGTGAGCCGAGCCGGTGGTTGTCGTGACCGACACGCGTCCGCCGCAGCTCTCGGCCGGCGTGGGGGCTGCCGGGACCCAACGCGGCATCTGCCGGGCTCGGCCTCACCAGGCTGTGCTCTGTGACGTGCGCTGCCTTTTTATGTAATGTGTTTTATTAAACATCTTCTAAAGCTTACAAGTGTCCCCAGGACATAACTCTCCAGCGCAATGTAACGCTTTGCCAAGTAATGAAGTATGATTTATGGCGGTAACGGTTATCCTAGGTTTGGGTTTTTTTAAAATTATTACAGCAATAGCTCTGTCGAATATAGGAATATAACATGCTGCATTTGGCATGTTTATGACAACAGTGCTCTGGTTTTCTTAACTCCACAGTTCGGTGTTGGCAGTATTTCAAATTCTTGAGACAGATGTTTAAATGAATTTTTTAAGAGGACAGTGGAATACTTTTAAAACATCACACGGCGCCGAGTGTCTCAATACGAGCGGGAACGTTATTTCTTTAACGTTCAGGTAGGGCAGGGCAGCACATGGCCGCTCTGGTTTAGATCTCACGGTGAAGGATGGCAGCAGCTTGTGTTGAGGTGCCTGTTCTGGGGCATCCCGGCCCGTTGTTACTTTTCGGCTGAGGTGGCGGCGGGGGAGCGGACACTCGGCCTTCTGCTGGATTTAGTTCGCGTTCGCATCTCGTTTGTGAGCAGCGAAACCAGATCCACATTTGTTTTGAATGCCGTTCCCACCATGTCGATACAGGACTAAGTGGTCTCACGCTGACATTCTGAGTGTGTCATTGTGGTCCCAGTGGTTAGGGTTTCAGGCCAGAAATGACAATCATTTGGAAATATGTAAATAAGAACCCTGGTCACATATCAGCACGGCAGGCGATAGCGTTCAAGGATTTCCATCGAAATGCTGAAAATTCTTGGGGCTTTTTTAAAAGAAAAGGGTACCGCCTAGAACTGCAGAGGAAGAGTGATTAACCGAGCCCGGGCGCTCAGCTCCGGCACTGCTGTTTGCAGCTTGCGGTCACGGGAAACGGGAGCCTGCAGCGGCAGAAGCCGGCGTGGTTGGCGACATCGCTGTCGCCCTCAGCGCAGCGCGCGTCTGCGTCAGGGAGGGGACGGTGCCCGGCGAGGAGGCTGCGCAGGGAGAGTGAAGACAAGGGAAGCGCCAGTAAAGCAATGAACACAGATTTAATTTACATTTGACAATTTGCACATAAATAATGATGTAAACCAATACGTAAACATATGATAGTTTGTTGTTCTAGCAAAGTAAAAAGCCTGTTAACTTTGGTCAGAGTCTTTCTTAAGAGAGACAAAAAAAAAAACCCCAAAACACTGTTGATCGTTGCTACATTCACATGTAAAACTTCTAAGGGAAGGGGGAAACAGTAAAGAGAAGTAACAATTCTTAAAGCTGATGCATATAAATCCTTGTAAAATTTGTATCAAATACAAGAAAGCGCTACAGGCAAATAACAGGAAAAGTGTGTGTCCAGTGACAGAGTAGTGATACTTTGGTTTATCCTACAAGTAAGTACTATACTTATGAACTATTGCTACATTTAAAAGATGTCAGCCTCACAACTGGCAGGGTGGAAATGTCATGAACTGTAGTCCTTCAAAAGCTGTGTTGAGAGATTTGTTATTATTTCAGGAGCGTTTGGTTCTTAACAGAAGGCGTCAAAATGAAGTTTGCCAAAAAAAAAGATCACCGAATCCTGGGCTGCTGAAGTGGGCTATTGTGAAATTTGTCACGCAACCAGACAAAAAGCTGTCTGTGGAGGGGAGGTGTCTAATAATGCTAATTCCGCTTACGCGAGGCGAGCGCGCAACTCAACGGCGGGGTGAGACGAGACGAGGGGCTCGTCCCAGCTGACCCCCGCCCTGCCCTTCCCGGGCCGTGCACTCGCACCGCGCAGGGGTCGGGTCTGGCAGCTTTTCAAGGCCGTTCAGTGGCAGCTCCTGGCTGTTCGCTCGCTGACCGCCTGCCTCCTTCCCTCGGCGCGCGCTGCCAGCAGAGCCGGGGACCGCTGCCCCCCGCCCTGCTAACGGGCTCACCCACCCCCTCCGAATTCGCCGCAGCGCCACGGGTGGGTGACGTCACGGGTGCGTGATGTCACTTGCACGAGGTGTTCGCAAGCGCAGGCTTCGCCTGGACGGCGGCGCGGGCCTACTCGCAAGTGCCAAATGCCGTGGTACAGCCTTCTGGTTCTGAGGTCACTGGTAACATGCAGAACTGGAGAACATCTGATTTTCACGCTTAGATGAAAAATAGGTTTTATTACATGGTTTGGCTCACAACTTAAGTGGTATAAATATATATACATATACATATATAGTATAGTGGTATAAATATATCTATAAATATACATGTATTCTTTGCTACACCTCAAACGTCACCGTATCATCTTTGGGCTTAGCAAAACAAAAAGATAAAAGGACGTGCATTCTATCTTTCCCTGTGCACATTTTGGTTTCTTCTCTAAAGTAGCAAAGCGTTTCGATAAAACAGCATTGTCTGCACCACTGGACACAAGCACTGAGGTAATTGTTGTTCAACAACTTTGCAATGCCCTTTTCTTCTTTAATTAAATTAACCACAAAATGTACAAACACAAATACTGAGAAAAATCTGAGTCGTATGGGAAGGAAGAAAAAAAAAAATGTATGTGCCAGGAAAGGACTTTGTTCCCCACTTCTACCCAGGCAAAGTGGGAGAGGAAAATACAAGTAAAACCGAACCCCTTCTTTCTCAGGGAATCTGACCATCTTTTTTTAATCCCTGGAAGGCTCTGGCCGAAAAAAAAAAAAAGAGAGAAAAAAAGAAAGAGAAGAAAGAAGTCTGCCAAACCCCTTCTTTTAGGCAGAATATTAAGAATATTTGTGTGTTTGCTTTCGAACTGCTTTTGGAAACAAGAGAACGTGAGTGAGATTTGATTTTGGAAGAGCCACTTTAAGCTGATGCATCCTTTGGTCACAGAGTTACACGCCAACGTGTGGGGCGAGGGCTGCTCTCCAGAATCCTGGGGTGCTGCCCATGGCCGGCGGGCGGCTGCTGTGCCCCAGCTGCTCCGGGCAGCGCCGCAGGTAGAAGCACCTCTGTCCGCTCCTCAGAGAGGCAGGGGCAACAGTTTCTTCCCTGCTTGCTGCTACTCTGGGTTTGGTTTTATTTTCTCAATTCCCAGTGGGGCGATTTGCACATAAAAGTACAACAGCATTTTTTTCCAACCAACGGATCTAGGATTCTGTATGTCAAATGTCCAACTTTGGCAATATGAAAAACCACATTTTTTTAAAAGACATTGGTACATAAAACACATTTACTGAAACCCCAATCTTAGGTTCTCAAAAGAGATGTGCAGAAAAAATATCTACAAGGAATGGCCACAAAACAAACAAAAAACCCCATTTAACGTAAAAATTACAATGAATTTTCCAGTCATTGTAAACATTTTCCTAATTATTGCTTTTAGAATGATTAATTGCATAATAAATTATGAAGTACTATCATTGAAAAAATAATTATGGATAGATGATTGTCTTTTAGTAACTGGCGAGGCAATGCGCAGTCCTTTGCCCCTTTTTATGCCCTGAGAAAACAGTAACTTTGGAGTTCCTTCTTTCAGCTGGAGAGCGTAGGGAAACTACTGTAAGCCAAGATTGCTTTGCAGCATTGACACTATGTACAAGCAACTGCTACAGGCACCCTGACTTGCCAAGTCATAAATAATAATAATAATAAAAAAAAAAGAATCACTTTGCCGAAAAGTCTTAAGGGTCCATTGGTTCAACTGTTTCTTGCTTGACCTTTACAGGTAACAGAGGTAGTGGGTGACCGTGAGGCAACTTCATAACTGACACATCGGACGACTCGTAAAGGTTGCATCCTGAGGAGAGAAGTCCATTTCCCAGGTTCCTCTGCAGAGACGCTTTCAGATTGGCTCCTTCCATCTCCCTCCTGAGCATGGTCAGTATATCCTTCTCCACGATTGACGTGAGGTCGATATTGTCCTCCACTTCTTCCAGCTTGTCGGCGTTGTCGCTGATGTCGAACTTCTCGATCTCCTCGTTGATCCGATTCAGGTCCTCCATGGAGAGGCCGGAGGCAGGGGCGACGGGGCAGTTGCCCTTCAGGTGGACCTGGAGGCTGCAGAGGTGAATGTAGCTCTTGTGGCAGTGGATGCATTTGTGGGGCCGTTCCCGGGTGTGGAGACGCTTGTGCAGCTTCAGGTGCACAAACTGGGTGAATTTGGCCGGGCAGAGCTTGCACTGGTAAGGCTTCTCTCCGGAGTGGAGCCGCAGGTGGGTTTTGAGATTGCTGGTGCTGCTGAACCGCTTGTGACAAACCTAGTGGGGGGTGGCAGAGAAACAGCGAGTGAGTGGGAGGGGATTTCACGGTTTACATCACAGACACCTAGGAGGGGACAGCGGGATGAAGCAGCACCAGCAGCTTTTTGTATCTTCACGCTTTCTCACAAAAGGGGAAAAAAAAAAAAACCCCGCCTTTTTTATTTAAATATTGCTGAGCAGCATTTTGAGCGTGGCCGACGGCAAGGCTGGATCAGGCCGACATCGCTCTGGCGGGCTGGAGGCAGCCCTGCCGTCTCGCAGACGCTGCTGCGCCGGGGCCGGCAGCGGCCGTCCGGCGGGCTCCAGCCCCAGCAGCCGCGGTCCCACCGCCCTGCCCGCATGCCGTCCCTCCGGCCCCCAAGGGAGGGGGGTCTCTCCGGCGCCTCACGTACCTGACACTCGTGGGGCTTCTCTCCCGTGTGCACCAGGTAGTGCTTCTGGAGGTGAGCCAGCTGCGTGAAGCCTTTGTTGCAAGTCTGGCATTTGAAGGGTCTCTCTCCGCTGTGTACTCGGAGGTGCACCTGGGGAGAAGCAAAGCCATTACCAACCTGCAGTTCCCAGCACCGGGACAGAAGCGCTTTCAGATGTTTCCTAAAGTTAGCGGAAGGCTCCCATTGCAAAATACAATGTTATCTCGTCAATGAGGCGGCGTCAGTACTAAACGCAGTCTTTACAACCCTGCCTTCTTGCTTGCCAGACTGATACCGAGCTGGGGAGGCCTGCCCCTACTTTTCCTACAGGGAGACACCAGAGCCTTCCAAGAAGGCTCAGCGTCTTGCTCTCCGCTGCCTACCTTCAGGTTGGAGAGCTGGCCAAAGGTCTTGGAGCAAACGTTGCATTCGTACTTGATCTTCCCGTTCTGCTTCTTCAGCGGGTACGGGAGGGTTTTGTAACCGGTCACATTCCTCTTGCTTTTAATGAGATTCATGGCTTCTTCGCCGCCGGTGGCAGCCAACACCACTGAGGTAGGTTTAGGTTGCATTATGTGTTCCGAACTGGCGGCCGTCCCAGCTGTGGGCGACCCGCTGGTAGGACTGCAGGGCTTGTCCTTCATGCTGGCAGCAGCGCCCGTGACGGAGAAGGCACTGTTGGGCGCTGGGATGAGGAAGTCTCTCGGGTGATCGGGCTGCAGCAGTCGACGGCCTCCTTCACTGGGCAGCGAACTGGGGAGCGTGGTGGGGGTCAGCACGTGGTGGGGAAGGCTACCTCCACCCAGCAGGTTGCTGTAGAGAGGATACATCCGCGGGAAGAGGTTGAAATTGTTGATGCCGTTGATATTGTTCAAAGCGCTCAGGTTGTTACAGCTCATATTGAACGGAGGTAACAGGAATTTGGGGTAGTGGGGGTTATAGGACGGCAGAAAGGCAGGTGGGATGTGGCCAGGGGGTGCATACCCAGGGTAAGACCCCAAACCTTCCGAGCCATACGATCCGTTCAAGTAAGAGTAGGGCTCTCTGTGCTCTTGGGAAGTAGGCGCCAGGGGCGAAACCGTGACCCCTGGACTGCTGTGAGGGCTTGAACTTTTTAAACTTTGGTCTGGGCTGCTCCTCCCGGAAGGACTCGGCGTAGTAGACGTCTGGATGGGTGAGTGAGTAATGTAGCTGGGTCTGTCCATCCCGTATGCTAAGGAAGCTTTCAGATAGTCTTCTGGGATGTGAGGTCGGATCGGGTAGACAACTCGAGGGAAGAAACACCTCTCCGGGCTATAGTTCTTACGCAAATCATCCAAGTCTTTTTCTGGAGTAACTGGTGAAATGTTGGTCTGGAAGAAGTCCTTTCCTTTTGGAGGATTGGATTCCATTTTCAGGATTTCTTTCACACTGTGCTCCTTCTTTGGGATGCTTTTCTGATAGAGCTCATCTTTATCAGCGCTGTGCTGCTTTGGATTAACGTGGGTTTGTGCTGAAATACAAAGACAAGGTAATGATTATTTAGCTATGCCACCGTCATTATCTCTTTTCAAAACACAGTCTAACTCCTGCAAGTTTGCTGCGAGGGAAGGGCCGCTCTTGGAGATGAGCGATCGTTTAACTCCCCAAAAAACTAATTTCTGCACAAAGAAATGCCTGCTGGTATTAAGTGTTAATCAAAAGCACTGTTAATTTAAGGGACACCAGCCAGCACATAACCAGCTCTTGACAATGATTCATTTGCAGGGTGCCAGTCTCCACTTTGCAAACTGATTTCACCTTCCCTTCCCCTGAAATCTGACAGGCTTTGCTGCCGAATGTCTATTTAAGCAGCGTTTCTAATAAACGCAGTAGCAAGCATTCGTTCACAGCACCGGTTTAATAGCAGGACTTTGCAGAACGCAAGCTCCCAGAAATGTTCCTCAGTAAAATAACAAGGCATGACAAATCGGCTTTTGCCAAGCCGCAGCAGTCACTTCACCAGCCAGTTCAATTACTTACAGTACCAAAAAACCCATGGCTGGCTAGGATGAAAGCCTTCTTCAAAGAGAAGGTACTCTCCATCAGTAAACAGATCATTACTCATTAAATGTACTGCTTAGGAACATCTACAACAAAGCAGGCTATTTACTGCAGATTTCTGTGGCATTCAGTCTATGCAAAACTCCTCTGCTTCCAGCTGTACTTTATAAAAAAAATGCTGAAGCAAAGCAAAAGAAAGCAAGACTGGTTGGCTCCAGCTGAAGTTGAAATGTACTTTGAAAAAAAAAGGGGGGGGGGAAAGAAATATGTAAGAAATATGTATTTAGAAGGAAATAGATGCTAGCATCCATTCGGCTCCGTTCATTGCATACGCTGTTTATTTGTCTTCAAAGACCCTACCTCGTTTTCTGGACACAACAGACACAGTACATAGAAAAAGAAGTCTGCTTTTATCTAATCTCCCAAAGTTAACAGTTGTATCATCTTGAAATGATGACTTGTAAGATATTTTATTCTAGGTGAAAAACTACAAGAAGGTTTTGTATTTGTGGTTAGTTACGTGCAAGGTTTTCCACCAGAAGGTACACGTCAATGCCGACAGGTACGCAGCTCCAAAGCATCGCAGCCCTTCAGCCAGGCTTCTGCTCTGCTGACTGACTGCTCTTACTTCGCTAACAGGGCTGAGAAACAGTTCCTTCTGATTTTTGGAGGACCAGCTGAACCCAGTGCGGAAGACGGGAACAGGCAATGACCACGCTGCTTTCAGCGCGGATTCTCGGCCTCGCTATTCACTGCCCTGACGGAATCTACCATTTGGCAACATTACCCTATAAGGCAAAGCAACACTCATTCATTAAACGTATCCAAGAAAACGGCTGCCTTCAAAGCACGCTCCTGCTCACAGCGACCCACTTTGACGGCAGCATCCTTTTTCAAACGGCATTAGTGTAGTAGCAAGCAAATTTGGTTTGAGATACGCGGGCAGTTTGTGTGTTTTCAAGTCGCAATGAGATGCAGTTGAACGCAGTTACATTCAATTAAAGTATTTATGGTAAAACACAGGGCGTGTGGTACAGCAAGCATGTACACACGTAAGTGCGCAGATAGCTTCCCAATTACTCCTCTCGATGCTAAAGTTTAATGCAGAGCTGTTTCAAAAATACATTAATAGCGTGTCGCGTTGTCTGGCACTGAAAATCACCCACTTTCTTTGGTCATTTCGTCAGTACTCGTGAATTGGTAACTCACTTCCTAAACATCCACCCAGATTTATGGGTATAACGTCGAGGTCCCACTAGTTTCAAGAAGCTCCACAATGGCACTGTGGATAATATTATCTACATCTTCTTATCAGCTGCCTGTCACCACGCCAGCGTCTCGGAGCAAACATTCCCGGTGACGCTATCAGCATCAGGAAGTACCGAGACCGGGAAGTATTGAAAGCCGGGCGGGCAGGGGGGAAGCAGGACTTGTAAAGCCTCGCAGCAGAAAAAATAAATAAATACCACCTTATCAGGCCCCTATCAGTTTCTCAGTGGGGTCTGGCCAGCAGGAAGTTCAAATTGACACTCTTCTCTTTTAAAGAAAAAAAAACGCAGGGGGAGGGGAAGAGGAAGGAGAAGAGCTGGCGCTGCTGGAAAAGTGATAGAGCAAGTGGGGCCGCTTCGGCTGGAGGAAGGGCTCCTGCCGCCGCACGGCCGAACGCCAGGGCAGGGACCAGCGTGAGCGACAGCAAGGACGCTTACACCGAGAACGTCCTTCACTTTGTGCTACGGGCCCACGTCCCCACCTGACAGACTGAAGAGAACTGCCCTTTCCTTCCCTTCAAAGTTCTCCCTGCTACTAATTTCCACTTGTAGACAGAAGTTGGAGTATTTAAAGATTGTTTTTCAGGTCTAACTGTGACAGCTCTTTTCGATCCACAAATCCCCTCTTGGCTTTTTCCCCTTTTACCTGAGCACAAGGGATGCTTGGGAACACCAGAGAGATCAAAACACCAGCAAGTGTGTCGGCGCCATGTAAAATCAGAGCAGGTAATGTCGGCGCCCAAGGAGAGGTTCTTACGTTTTACACTGAGCGTGGATTTAAACCAGGGTTGAAACTGAGAGGTTTACAACCTTTCTTGTTGCTCTTAAAGGAGCCACACTTCAAAGTTAAAGAGACACATTTCTTATAAATGGATTTTTTTAACGTGTGATTTCAGATTTAAGTTCTTACCGATCGCAATGTCTCCTTCTCGCTACTGAAATGCATTTCTCCCTCCCACCCCCATACACACTAAACATAAGCACACACTCTTCCAAGGTCTGTCTAGTTTCTGTGGTCAGAGAGACACACAGAAAAGAGGTTCATGACAAAACAAGAACAGTGCAGCTGCAGTTCTAAGTTGCTGATCTGAAGGGAGAGTGGGGGGGAAAGAGAAAGAAAAAACCCCAGACGTGCCTCTTTCGCAGCCCGATCCACTCCTAGCCGAGGCCAACAGACTGTTTGCTCAGATCTGAGATCAGCGAGTGTGCACAAGACGAGAAATGGACAAAACTCCTGTTACTTTTAAGTATTAATAAAACTGGAGCGGAGGGGCTGCCTGAAGTCGCTCCACTGTGGGTGTTCCAGCTACAGACCGCTGCACAGCCATAGGCTTTGCTCTCATTTCTTGCGCTCCGAGCTGCAGCCTGAGAAAGGCTTCATAAAAACAAGGATCTGTTTTTTCTAAAAACTTGAAAAACGGTTGTAGGCAGACAGTAATTTCAATAGTAGTTTCAGGAGTGAGATGGTACTGAACACTTTGAGTGATAGAGCTTAATTATGCCGATTCACATTTTCGATCTAAAATAAGCACCTCTCGTGCTAGTAGAAAGAGAACCTCGAAGTTGTGAAGCAGGCAAAACAAAGAGTGTTTCCACTCAAAATGAGAATGGAGACCAACATATAGAGGTATATAATTTGATCATCTGTTTTCTAAATGTGTCCAAGGCAGGGTGACATGCCTTTGAAAACATTTTGCTCGGAGAAGGTCTTCAAGGGAGCCTTCAAATAATCCTCAATATTAGGTCAAACTTTAGCCCCCGAATTCTGGTTTTGTGAAGACAACCTTTCATACCGTTTTCCTGAGCCCTTTTGAAGATTCCAGGGGGCATTTTTTTTTTAAACAAGTGCAGATGTTTCCTCTCAGCCCAAACAGAAAAGCTTCAACACCAGAAAGTGAAACTGCCCATAAACAAAAGGGAAAGCGAGCGGCAGGGCTTAGCTAATGGCCAGCGTGTCAGGGCCAGCAGGAAGAAGAAAAGAATAAATCACATTTAAGAAACAAGCATTAAAAAGTTAATCTTCAGAGAATCCGAAAGACTTTAAATCGCTAATCCTCTTAACGAAACAGAAAGATTGCAAAATGTTTTGTAAATATGCAAACTCTCTTTCCCCAACTCAAACTTTTTTCCTGAAGCTTGACCAAAAGAAGATGTCACCTGCCTGTACTTGACTGAGGAGACAAACACAACATGAGCACCAGGAAGTTGCATCACATGATTGCAATACACGAACATTATTATCAAATAGTCATGTCCTGAGTCAATGCAATTGTTTGGTTTTTTTATTGTTGGTTGGGGTTTTTTTTTGTTTGTTTGTTTTTTTTAATGTTACCCTCTCCACCCTCCAACCCCAAAAAATCCTCCTACGATGAGGCAGGAATGAAATGCTAAACTACGTGGGACCCCCGAAGCAAATTTCCTTGCCCTGTTTGCTAGCCCCAAAATAAAACACCACAGACTAAATGGCAATCTGGGGGCTCAGCTGAACGAGGTCAAGCACATTTAACAAATTACAGAAAACTGACTTTTTGGCCAGCAGAATACAGAAACCTCGTGCCATCGCACTTAAAACCGCTTACTGGGCAATGGCACCCTCCAAAGGTGACGCATCTCAAATCCTGACAGAAAACATCAGTGGCCTCAGAAGAGGCAGGAAGGAGAAGGGGATCATTTGAAACGAGACCGGGGTAACACGGAGTCTTGCCTCTACCACTATTGTGCAACCCCACGCAGGCACCTCAACATCCACTCCACGTCACGCAGCTCCACTCGGGGCTAATCACGGCCGGGAAGGTAGGCGTGTGCTTCAGCGTCCGAGGGACTGGGGCAAAGGCCCCAATTCAAGACAACACAGAGGACAGGGCTAAACCCTTAACTAAGCACCCGCCTGACTGCTCTCCTGAACCTGGCCGCTCTCCTCCTATGGCACAAAGAACGAACGCTGGAGGAGTTACCTTTAATTTGGAAGTTTGCTGTTGCAGAGGCAAGTAGATGTTACATGTGGATGTGTAAATACATTTATCCTCTAAAGTGGCAGTTCTCTCATTTTTGAGGCTACTAATTACAGGAAATCAAGCCAGAGAAATTCTCTGATCCATTTTTCCCCGGAGGCCCATCCCGCTCGGGTGCTTGAAGAAGAACTGAGATGCTGAACTCCAAGACCATATGATCCCCAAACCCCTGAGGCACCCGAAGCAGCTGCCTGCATTTTAAGTTGGCAAGACTGAGGCCGCACTGGAAGCTCTCTGTAGGTGTGCGTCCCAGGCGGCCTCTCCTGTGCCGGGCCAGGCAACCAGCCAAGGCACGGCTCTTCCACAGCCTCCGGCGGGCACCGGGATGCTCCGCACACCCAGGACACCGAGAGCTGGGCGCAGCCACCACAGCCGTGGGCTGGCAGTGCCATGGCCGCGGGCTGGCCGTGCTGCTGCCCCGGCCTGTGTCCCAGCGGGAGGGAGCCCCGCGGGGACCTGGACACCCACTCTACCTCCCTCTTCCTTGGAGGGTGCAGAAAGCAGCAGCCAGGAGCTGGGAGAGGCGGCCGTGCTTGCCCGCTCCTCTGAGGGAAGCCATCCCACTTCAGACACCAAATTATCTGCGATCCGTTGGGCTGGAAAGGGCTTTCCTGACTTGGCAGCAGGCGGAGGCGGCGACCAGCGGGGCGGTCCGCCTAAGCAATGCTGTGTTACGCTGTTTTGATGGGGCAAAGCCCCACATCTGCAGCAGGCACAAGGACGCTCGCTACCTGGGGATGAGCCTTCTGCACTTCATTCACAGCTGAACGCAGCGTGAGGGCACCTCGGCCAGGCTTGCGCTGGAGAGGCAGCGGGATGTTCGCTAATCTTAGATGTAACTAGAAAAAGTGGCCTGGGAGAAAGGGATAGAAGAAAACTGAACAGCACCGACATTCACTTCGAACTCATCCGGTTCCAGTACTAACGCTGGAAAAACCATCCCTGCTCACACTGTTGCTACCGGGCCTTCAGCAAAGAAGCACCTTTGGGAAACCTCTGGATTTTTTTCCCATACTTTTCAAGAAAGGGCAGCGAAACTTTAGAAAACCTCAGTCCTTACAGCACCGGCAGGGTTTCTGGCCTAACTGCAGGCCTCAGGCTGGAATGTGTTTGTCACAAAAACGAAGGGAAAAGATAAAACCAGTGAGAACTTTTTCTCATTTTTCTGAAATGCTATTTTCTGTAGGTAGATAGGGCTAACATAAAATTTCTGAATGGTTTGAACAGAATTATCTTTACAAAGCAGAAGGGCTATTTCGATCTCAGCGTCTGGAAAGACTGCTCTTGCGAATGTCAAGGCTGAACTACACAACTGTTGCTCAAGATCCCATCTCTTTAAATCCACATATTGAGCCTACTTTCACTAGAACTGATTATTCTGCACATGTCCAGACACCCCTAGTTTTGACCTGAATAAGAGTAACCAGGGAATTAGCTGGCACTTCACAAATACGCTCCTCGCTACTTCTGCAAGGCAACCTGAGGTGCCAGCAGACACAGGAAAACTGAGGCTGCATTTGTGGATCCTCCCAGCTAAACATGTCTGGATGGATCTCTGCAAAGCCCTTCACCACAGGAACCCTTAAGGCTGTTGTCTCGCCCCGCCAAAAAGCCAACAGTTCATCGTATCGGGAAATAAAACCGCGCAGCGAGTGGTGAAATGGCATAGGTGCAAAGATGACAGAATCAGTGAGGTATTTTTTGAATAGGGAATAGAGCAGCATAGGACACCCCTCCCCCTCTTCCCTCTGCCATTAAGAGAAAGCAAATTTTCTTCTACAATTTGTTACATTTAGTAGGCAAAGACCAAAAACTGGTGAACGGACGACATCCACGGAGGACAGATGTACTTTTGATTAATCTGAACGCGTGACATCATTTTCATGATGCGGGGTTACATTTAGCTCTAACGATCCCCGAAGCAACACTGATATTTTATAACCCACTATTTGTTGCCGAGTAACAGCAAATAGTCCTTTTCATAAAAAAAACTGCTTGCAGCTTTTCCTTCAAATTTCAGCGTAGGTGCTGGCAGAAGGACGAAAGAATGCTCTGCTCTATCTCAGAGCAGCTAGGAGGAGGGGAGGCGGCCAAAGAGTCGAATGAGCAGTCAGCAAGAATCTCTCCCTCTCTTCGAGGGGCTCTGGGTGAGGTGCTAGGCCGTGATTAAGCTACGAGTAAAGCGCCAAAGCTGGAAATGGTCAGAAACCACAGAGGAACACAGAGATAAACTCCTGGAAATACCTCTTCCCCCTGCTACCAGAGCTATTATTTTTGAACAGAAAACGAAAGCTGCGATCTACAGCCAAGAAACGGGGACAAAATACACCGAGCTTAAAAAACAAGCAGCCAGATGAGAAGACCACAGGAGGGTTGCTCCTGTAAGATAAGTAAGCACAGACACAGGGCTCAAGGAGCACTACGCAGTCAACATATATTTTTGTTAGAGGCCCAGACAGAGTCATGGCACACGGCCACTTCCTCGTAGAGCGAGGGCAGCCCTCTGGGAGCGTGACTGGACAGCCTTCAGCACAGGCTACCAAAGCAGCCTTGCTCAACGCACGACGAGATCTGGACTTGGAAAGTCTGAGAGTGAACCGACATCTACAGTTCTGAAGGCAGAGGGTATATTCGGGTTATCTGTCCAGAACTTCATCAGATAAGACTCGGATTGTAAACCAGTAACTGTTCAGATTATTTATAATCTGTTTACATTTGAACGGGCACGGGGAGCTCGTTCTGTTGTGCTGGGTTTTTTAATTCCCCTTTTCCACTCCGAGCTACCTGCTGTGACACAACAGATGATGCCGCTGTGTAATTATACAACTTATTATTAGCTCACATAGGCAGAAGAGACATTGCTAGCATTCCTTGTTTATAGTGTAATCGACTTACTGAGGTTCATCATTGTCAGCTCTCTGGAGGAGGGATAGTGCAGCCTCTCTGCAAAGTCTCGGCAATACCACACAAGCAGCTCTTGGTTGGCGGGAATGGGCTTGATGGTGTAGAAGTAGATGTTCATTCCATTCTGACAAGCAGCCAAGTTCTGTTCCTGAACAGAGTAGCCGGGGTTTACATAACGCATCCAGTTGCTCTTCTCCTCGTTAAATCCGTCAATGAAGTGGTGAAGCTCACCACTTGAATAGATCTGGAATAGAGAGGAAGTGCCTATGAGTATATATACGCACGACAGGCAACACGTGCGCACAGAGTCCAGAGGGGAAAAATGATAAGCCTTGTTATTTTTCCCAATAAACAAGAAGATATTACTGAAATAAGAAGTCAAGCTGGGTTCCCCCTTTCCAGCTACGATATCCTCTGTGTTAAGAAGAGAGACGCTTATCCAAAGGTAAGTCCAGTCACCTTTTCCATTTCTGCTTAGCCTGTGTCTCTGCTGGTATGGACAAATCAGACCCAAAATCTGAAATGCAGAGTACTCTCCCTGCGTGAACAGTCTACCTTAGAGCCCTTTTCCTGGTGCTCTGACCGACAACTGGGTGATGCTAATGAACGGCAGGTCTGAGTGCATGCTTGCATTAATGCTTTGAGTCACCTGTGTATAAGGCTGACTGGCTGCGTTACGTCAAGAGTCTTTCTCGCCTTTTTCTATGGCCTCTGTACTTGCAGTTTCCTACCACCTCCGCCCAAAGGTTTAAACTATGCAAACATCCTCCACCCCCCCCAGAGTCCTAAAGCAACACTTGCTCACAGTTGGACTGTAGCCCTTTTGTAGAAAGGCTGGGCGAGGCAAAGATGAACTTCACCTGCCATAACTTAACGAAGACCTGGAGAGGGGCCAGCCGATGAGAAGTCACTTTTCCTATCAAGGGACACGTTCTGGCTTGTCCACAGAGGGGAAAGAAAATGAGAATCTAAAAACTGCTCAGCGCTTTGGGGGGAAAGAAGCCCCAACCAGCGACAGAAGCTACTGTTTCTTCGAGGGGTAAGAGAATTATTAAAAAAAATTAAATAAATCAAGAAAAACCCAGGAGGTATGTTTGTTAGAGACACATCCCTTGCTCTCGGAGGGCACCAGCTCTGAGCTGGGTGAAATGGGGTTCCTGGGTTTCGCAGAACAGATGACTGGGCAAAAGCCAGTCGTCGGGGCGGGAGCAGCGCGCACCAGCGACGCGCCTCGCCGAGCAGGAAATGCCTTCCTGAAAGGGAGACGGAACTTATCTCAGGGCAAAAACACTCCGCCGCACATTCCCGCCTCTGTGCTGGCACCACTTTCGTTCGCACCTACCTGGCCGGGCAGCGTGCCCCGCCAGCGCCCACCGGCCGGCTGGGACCTCTCCTCTGCTCCCCAAGAGGCAGCCTGGCCCTTTAACGCGGGCCGTAAACACCAGAATCACTTTCTTTAAGAGTAACTTCCTGTAAACTGAGAAGGGGGAAATACATGTGGCCTCATCAAAGCGGCCTGCGAGAGATTTTGCGGTGTGTTTGTTATGAGAAGATGGAAGGGAGCCGGGCGAGTTGCGCTGCATCAAGAGGAGCCTTCGGGTTTCTCTGCTCACCCCGGCTCGCAAACTTCCAGGAACGCGGGGCTCCGGCGCTCGACGCCTGCCACCGCTTCCCAAATGGGCCCTTCGCGGTGGGGCCACGGTCGCTAGCGGTCCCCGTGCCCGGGCTGGGGGGCCCCACCGGGCTCCCCCCGGCCCTGGGGAAGGCAGGCCAGATGTGCTGAGTCACGGCGCGGTTCCCAGAAATGACGTCGGCCCTGCTCCCCTCGCGCGGGCAGCAGATGTTCCCGCTCCTGCCGGCGAGCCCGGGATGCCTTCAGCAACACGTGGGAAGTTATCTCCCACAATTTCCTTCGCATATGCAAGCCTGTTTCAGACCCCTAGGAAGGAATTCATTTTCGGTGCAGCAGCGTGTCTTGAACGAATCAAGAGATTATAACGGAGAATTTAACGATGCTTAGATGGCTCCTAGGATATGACTTCTGAGGCTCCCTCCGCATTAAGGCTTAACATCACATCACAGGAATGATGCCATCTTTCTCGCTGCAATGCACGAATCAAGCCCTGCAGTATGGTCAGCAGCCCCTCCTCCCGGTGTTTGCCACCTCGGCAGCTAGCAGGGCTAGGGCTGGCACACCAGGTTCTTCCTATGCTGGACACAAGCTCCCAAAAAATTCGGCTAAAGGAAACGTTTTGCAGCCTTCCGAACGTGAAAACAGTCGCCCGCTTCGTAAAAACGCTTATGCAAATAACTGCCTGTGCAATGCTGTATTACATCGCACAAAGACGATCCGAGAAAACCAAAATGATGCAATTAGGTAGGAAGAAAGGGGTGTGGGCAACGCTGGTGCTTGCCCTGGGCTTCACCTGGATGTGAGGTCGGGATATTGCTACGGCAGGAAGGCACCTGGGCACAGAGGCTTGGATATACTCCCAAATCCACCGATTTAGACACAACCTAAATGGCTAGAAGGCAGCAAAACAAACCCATGGAAGGAGATGGGGCTGAAGGAATGCTCTCTAACAATTAATAATGGGCCTGTAAAGGAGGCTGAGGATTATGTCAACTGATAAACCGGGAGCATATTCCCCAGCACCGGCTTCCCAAGCCAAAACAAACTGGCTGGTGCTCCCTTCCAGCTTATACTATGGAGTACAAATTAGGCATCACCTCTAGGGTTTGTCTGGCATGAACAGATTTTTCTCTTCGCTAAGATCCGTGGGCTGCTCTTTTAACACCTTCTGAAGCGGACTAGAAAAGCTTACAACTTGAATGCGTATACACTGAAGACCGCCACCCCTGTGGTAAAGCAGTTCTGATCAAAACCCAGGAAAAAACGCCACAAAATGTTATCATAATTCCAGAGTAAAAGACGATGCAGTACTTTCACAGCTCCTTCATAGCTGGAAAAGTCAGGGAGATGTGACATTTGCATAAACAAGAATGACTTTCCACTGTGAAGAAATGCAAGATAACCTGCCCCTACAGCAAGCAGCAGAGCCGTTTCTTCACACCATCAAGCACCGATCCGTTTCGGAAGACGGAGCCGGGCAGGGCTGTGCGTCTCCCCCTGGTCTCTCCACCCACGCGGTCCCTACATCCACGGCAGCCAGGCTTTTCCTCGGCTCAGTTCACCCCGCGGGCTCTGCTCGTGCCCGGCAGCGCGGAGCAGCTGCCCCCCGCGCTCGCGCAGGGCTGGCGCAGGAAGTGACCCAGCTTCTCAGCTGCACTCATTTAGCGATCTGCTTGCTGCAACGACGCCGTGCTGTTTTTTCCTGCTTACCCGCCAAAAGTATTTTCTGTTCGCATTCTTGGGAACCGTATCGCTGGTATAGATCTCTCCTACCAGGGGTCCAAAGCGTGTTCCTTTTGGGATGTACTCTTTGCTTATAACTCCAGTGACCTACAAGAAGAGCAGCACAGGATCAGTCCATCGCCAGCAGAAATCGAAAAGTCTGCCTTCCTCTCCCCTGTCCCCTGAACTGAACGAGGTAAAGCAACCGGTGCGAGAGATTTCTAGTGACAGGTCAGCAAAACAGAAATAAATTAACAGCCGTGTTGGATATCGATACGACCCGCTTTGTTAGATACCAGCATCTTACCGAGACGTACGGAAGCCAAGGATGAGCACCGCCTGAAAAACGTGTTTTGTGGAAATAAATTTACAAGAACAAACGGTGAGCGAAATGTACAGAGACCGTCGAATACCTTCAGAAATTATTTCTCCTATCAAAGGCAACCCCCAAAAGCCTAGTTCCAGCAAACAACAATATTCAATAGATTTCAGTCACTTCACTGCTACAGAGCTCACTTTTCTAGTAAGTTAGGAACTGGAATGACTGCTCCTCCAGATCAAAATGAAACTTCCGCACCACCACCACCTTCTTCGTTCTATACCCGTCCTGACAGCTAAAAAGAGAACAACAACAACAAAAAAAAGACGACCTACAATTCTCTCACCAGCATACAGTGGCACACAAAACAGAGTACGAAATGGCTCTGGGACATGTACTCACAGATCACCCTCTTTTATAAAAAGGAGGCAGCAGTTCCGGTAACATATGTCAAGTGGGTTTGGTCAAAAAGGCGTAAGGGTTTTAATGAAAACGCTCCACTGTGCTAGGTCGAAGAAATGCGCTCTAGCTGTTCGGCTTCCTTCTTGACAGTAATTACACCAAAAAAAGTCACTGACCACAAATCAGGAAGCAATTCATCATTATTCAGAAGAACGTGCCTTGGAGTAACCCTTTGCAAAACACTGCTGAGTTATTGGTTTTGTCTCTCTCTGTTCCTCACCAATCTTCTTAAATTGAATGTATCCACACAATGTTAGAAAACCAACAGTTTTGTAAACCAAAAACCCCAAGCCTTTGCAAGATTGATCCTGCTGCTCAGATAGTGGGGGGGAAAGGGAGGCAAAAAGCCCACTAATTTGCTATTACAACCAAACTTTCATTGCAAAATGTATTAATCGTATCCCCTCCACACATCTTGCCACTCATCTTACTGCTCGCCAGGATTTCAGAACAAGACAGGAAAAGCAGCAGCGGCTGACGATCACCGAGCATCGGGATTAGTGCTGTCTGTACCCCACAGGGAATCAATGCTCTCACCAAAGCAGATCAGCACTCATCAGACCCTGCAGATAGCTCACTTCAGCGAGCATTTCTTCTTCTTCTTCATAGTCCTCCACAGAAAAGGACGGTAAAAACCCCGGGGTGTAGACAGCACTTCCCAAACTAGCTAAGCCTTGTGATTTTCTCAAGCTACATCTTCTTCTGTTGTATCGCCCTTGGTGTGAGAGAGGGAGAGAGACAGGCAGAGATGTACTCGCCTGTGTATTGGTCAAGATTAAAAATCCCAGTAAACAACTAATGCCTAGCATAATTTCGCGTTAAATGTCAGAATAAGGGGGACAAATAACAGCCGTGGGCTGAAGGAAGTAATCCACCTGGAAAGGGATTGCTGGGTGTACGTCGCGGCTGTCTGCGCTCGCCTGTGTCTCAACATGTGTTTCAGCACACTACAAAAAAAAATTAAACGTCAACACTAGAGGTAGTTAAATGCTCCATTGATCTGTGCATCTGGACTGAAGAGAGAGAAACGGGACTTCCAGAAATTTTCCTACACCTACCACAAGCTGAAACAAGCTCAGTGGCTCAGTTTTATTTTTGTCTTGCTTGTACATTTCTCAGAGAGAGCTGAAAAAGGCAGATGTTCTTCTCGTCTTCCCCATATATCTTCATTTACATCCATCTGCCCTCTCAAGAAAAGTTCACAATCAAGCTACAGCACACCCTACCAGTTTTACTGCACAGTAGCTCGAGTTTCTTCATGGTTTTAAAATACCTTGCCCTTAATTAAAATGACTTTAATGAAATTCTCAGAATCTCTAGAAATCACTCCTCGAACTAGTCAACTTGAAACACTCACTGCACTGGCGTCTCTGACACAGCAGATACTTTTTGATATCCACCTTACACGCACGCAGGGTTTGCTTCTCGCCCGGCGCAGCCGAACAGGCGGACGATTTCTCACCCTGTACCCACCAGGAGGTTATTTTGGCAGAGGATGTTCTGCACATCCGCGTGTGCCAACGCTGAAGTTTTGCTAAACCAGATGAAAGCCGTCCACAGATGACTTTCAAGCGAGGGTGACTTTCCGGTCGGCAACGCTTGGCCTCCGTCGTGCCCCCGCCAGCTCGGCAGCGGTGGTCGAGGAGGGGCACCCTCCAGGGGAGGGGTGCCGGCAGCCCCCCTGCCGCAGCCAAGCTGTGCTCCCGCCTTGCCGCAGCTCCGCGGCGATGGCGGCTTACCAAGAGCCTGCAAAGCAGGGAGCTGCCGAGGGCTTGCAGGCGAAGCAGCGAAGGAAGCCCACGTCCGGAGCTGAGGGGACGCCGCCTCCGAGCTGCGAGCCGCCGTCGCGGGGAGGCGTTTCGGACGCGTGTCCGCCAGGCGTCCTTCAGCGCAGCAACCTTCCCGGGCAGCACCGTGCGGGGAACCGCCGCGGAGCGAGACCCCAGCCCCCTCCCCACCTCGGGCAGCCCTCACGGACCCGCCGAGCAGCTCCCTCTCCGCAGTCCCTCTCCCTCCGCAGCTCCAGCTCTCCACGCTCCCGCGTTTTCGCTGTGTGGTTTTTGCGGCGTTCCGAGCAGGAAGGTGACGCCGGAGGTCGGCCGGGGCGGCCCGGCCCGGCTCCCGGCGCTGCGGGCCCGCCGTCCCCTCGGGCCGGGCTGCGCGGAGAGGAGCCGGGGG
>Ga0065711_1004100_pt1 | contig 24975 bp, 16 predicted proteins | sample Hoacrofraction12_FD_59098 | JGI IMG/M metagenome (GOLD analysis project Ga0065711, IMG submission 59098) | Hoatzin crop microbial communities from Cojedes, Venezuela - Epithelial fraction 12 v2 (version 2) | ecosystem: Host-associated > Birds > Digestive system > Esophagus > Crop | place...
TACAAAAGTTGAGCTCGAAGGTAATGGTTTAGCGCTTTAGTTAACAATGCGTTCCCAGGGATACGTCTGACAAAGTCAGAGGCGCAACTCTTACCAAAAAGGCGTCCCTTCTTGGGGGGGAAGAGAGGTTCAGACCCGTCCATCAGGTAGAGTTCTCGCTTGGCTCCTCCTCCCAAAGAGAGTTTTTGAGTGCCAATTCTTATATGTTTGGAAATCTTTTTGCGAGGTGGGACGAAGTCAATTATTGTGTATCGATTGGCTCTTGGCATGGAATGTCGTGTTGTCAGAAGTGGGACTCGGCAGTGTGACACGCCTATGGAGCGGGCATCTTAGTATGCATTTCCAGGGCCATCTGTTCTTTATCCAAAGCAATCTCTGAAGCAATCTCTGGCTGCGCAGCCTCCGTGGAGCCCCACAGATCACTTGGTTTACAGTGATGGGGTATCCCCCCTTACTTTTGTCTGATAAGATAAGCAGCAGTTAATTACTTCCTTTGTTAGCTCTTCGGCTCTTGACACCTCAGTGGAGAGACGCCTCAGTCCGAGTTTGTCTTTCATCTTGCATTTGACAAGTCCAGCAAGGCCATCGGTTACAAAAGACTGCCCAGGGCCTGGAGCACCCAACCCACCAGGAGATGGGCTTGTTGGGTCTGACCACGGGGAGGCTGAGGAGGGTCTCAGAGCAGTTTGTGGCTGCAGAAAGGGCGGGTGCAAAGGTGGTGGATGGGACCAAGCTGTACTTGGTGAGCAGTGAGTTCCTTCATCCTGGTTCCTCTTCCACTTGGAGAACAGTGTCTGTTGTCTTCATAAAAAGTGGAATGTCTTTGGCATGTCTTTGGCAAAGATTTGAAAATGCAGTGGAGAAGAAATGCAAATTAGAAGCTATTAAATGTGTAATGAGTGGTAAATCAATGAAGGTGGGGATTTTCTCCCTGATGGCAGAAAGTGTTTGAACTGTGAATAAGGCATGTTGGTTGACTATTTCTCTTCAAATAATCATGTAATGGATTTACAGTCACAGCTGGCTAGAAATAGTCTTTATGCGATGTGAAGTTAGAATATCTTTTGCGTAAGAAAATTTAAAATACCCCATGATAGACATGAGAAAATACAATAACTGTCTTGGGCCTGTCACTGGACCTTTTATTTTATTTCCACTTGCATATCTCCAAGATTGAAAAATCATGACTTAAAAACAAAAACCCCACAATTCAGCTTTTGAAAGTCATCTTTTGCTGTTTTGTCTGTGGCTTTGTACTGTGGCAGACCCTTGTTTGATTATCTTTTGTTTAGCAGCCAGTGTTGTTATTTGAGTGGACCAGTAGTGAATTTTCACCTTCCCACAGACAGAATTTGTCTTGTTTCTTTTTTGTTGGTGGCCTCACAGACCCTGCAAAGGCAGTTCAAGTGCGGACTGTTGTCACAAGGCAAAGTCCTGCTCTTTGCCTTGTCTGGGATGCTCGCATTCCCTCCGCTATTGCAGCCACTCCTATATCCAGGCGATGAGCACATTCTGGAAACCAGCCTGGCAAAAACTTGGTTATTTTTTTCTTAGTAGTTTCCAGCTGGTTCGGTCCCAAAATCAAGCTGATCATGTGGTGCCATACATGCTTGTGCTGCCATGGAAATTGCATCTTGGAAGGAGAGTTTGGGAACCTGTGTTCCTTCTGGAGACAGCCCCGACACAGATTGCCTTAAAGCAATCGTGAAATTTCATTTTTAGCAGTGGGAGTGACAGAAGTAGTACTACTTTAAACATGCCAGTTCCCCACCAACAGAGGGGAAGCCTTGAGCCCCTAAGTTCAGTGTTGCTAATACTGGCCTGGGCATTGCTCGTAGCACATCGGTCAGCTGCTCCATGCAGCGTTAACCAGAGGCTGCCCACGAATTGGTTTTTAGCTCCAGCTGTGCTTGTTTCATCATAACTGGACGGTCCCTTCGCTGATGGGGTGGTTTGTGTTGTGGTGCTTTGGCAATGGAAGTTTACTGGAAGCCCTATAAGCCAGTATTTGGCAGTAGTTCTAGGTCAAAGGGAAACTTAGCTTGTTTCATTTGCTTAATTAGTTTCAGTGCTTTCTTTCATCAGCATCTTGCATAATGTGCTCACATATACAAATAGGTCTTTTTGTTGTCTTGTGTTAATTTGCCAAGATCTTAGGCTTAGAGGACACGAAGAGCTGTTGCAAGCCGCCTGCGCATTTTGGAGACCTGTTTTGCTTGTCTGCGTGCTGCAGTTCATTTTGTAGCTCTGCAGTTTGAGAAGGAATCAGCTGCCTTCTCTTGTGCCTTACAGGCAAGGGATGTGATCTGCAGTCATGCCATGAGGTCTGAACTCTGTAGCAGCCTCTATTTCTGCAGAGCAAAGGGAGAGCTAGTTCCGTCCTAGCATAAATCGGACAAATCTTTTAAGTCAGTAGTTCTTAATGGTGCTTTAAAATGAAAATGTATTGATGTTAACGCCAAAGTCAGGGATATTCAATTTTTATCAGATGTATCGTTAATCGTTGTGAGTTTATTTTCTGTTAAATCAAACACTTATCTTTCAGGGTCTGGTATCCAGTATTTGCATGAAAACAGAATTATACATAGAGATTTAAAGCCTGAAAATATTGTTCTTCAGGATGAAGGTGGGAAGGTAAGTCAGATGGCCTCTGTCAGTCGTGTTCCAACTGTCATTTCTGGAAGTTGTCAGCAGTTTTATCTCACCTGAGAGAAATAAAAGAGAACAAGTTTGTGGCATTGAACTGGGCTGAAAACTCAACTGTGAATTTATTATAAGTTTGTGTCTCCTTGAAGCCACAGATCCAGTTTGGCTTATTCTGAATTCCTTGCCATTAAAAACAAACAACTTCTGCTTTTGTTCAAGAACCCTGCCTGCAACAGAATATGAATAATACGGGATGGTAGCATATCCCTGTGTGTGTGACTTTGAGGGCTGTGTGTAAAATCAAGCTAGTTCTGAGAGTCAGCCTAACAGCTTCCTTAGTGAAAATTGTTTTCTCTGTTGTTACTCTTTATTCATATATTATTGTTACTTTCAATTCACAGATAAAAAGCTAGGTACTCTGTTAGGCCAAGCTGTAACCGGCAAGCTGCTTTAGATAAAGTCGAGTCTAAGTTGAGATAGGTGGACAATGTCAGCTTACGTGGTGAAACAGCAAGCCTGAATGCTGTGTCACATGTCGAAGCTTTGCCATGGACTTTCTTCAGAATTTCCATTCTGGCTTTCCTCTTCTTGAGTGTATGCTGTGGATGTCTCCGCACAGATTTTGGGTTGGTTGTTTGGGTTTTTTCTCCGAATTTTCTCTTCTGATGATCTGTTTAAACTGTCTGCAGATTGTTCACAAAATAATAGACTTGGGATACGCAAAGGATCTGGATCAAGGAAGTTTATGCACTTCATTTGTTGGAACATTACAATATTTGGTAAGACATTTTTTGTTATGTATGCAAGTGATGTGGTATTACCACATTTTATGGAATCACAGAAGTGCATGTCAGAAGGAACCTACTGAGGTCCCTTGTCTGGCCTGCTTGCAGCAGGGCTGTCACCAGCACTAGGGCAGGGCAGCCATGGTTTGGCCTAGCCAAGAGCTGAAACCTCTGAAAATGGAGATCCTGCACCTTCCTGGGGACCTGTCCCAAGGATGTTCCCTCATCAGGGAGAGGAGTGTTTCCTCCTGTCCAGTCTGAACCTCCCAGATAGTGATCTGAGACTGTTGGCCCTCACTGTATCACCTGTCACTTCTAAGATGAGTTTGGCCCCATCCATCCCCTCCATCCCTTCCTGTGCCTTGGCTGGGGCTGCTCTCAGCACCCTGCCTCCAGCCTCCCCACAGCCAGACCCGACAAGCCCAGCCCCCTCCCTTCTCCTCGTAGGTTGGGTGCTCCAGGCCCCCACCCACTGGGCAGCCTGAGCGGGGCCATGTCAGTGTCCCCATGCTGCTCTGGCACTCAGGGCCGTGCCTAGATGCAGCTTTGTCTCTGCAGAAATACAAGAAATTAGCTGACCTGAAATACCATGTTCAACTGTCTTTTTATGATCCTTTTTAGGCTCCAGAACTCTTTGAGAATAAATCTTACTCAGTTACTGTTGATTACTGGAGCTTTGGAACGATGGTGTTTGAATGCATTGCAGGATTTAGACCTTTCTTACATAATCTACAGCCGTTTACCTGGTAAGACACTTATTCTGCAAGAAGTGATGCCAAGGCAATAGCAGTGACAGCTACTGCACATGGTGAGGTGACAGCGTGAACCATAATGATAATGATAAATTTATTGTTACTTAGGTGCTGAGGCTGTTCATCTGCTAAGCTTTGCAGAAGACATAGATACTTCAATAGTATCAATGACAGTTCAATTGGCTATTTATACATATTGTAGTACGTGCTTATTGCATTGTGTGGTAGCTTCTGGTCATAATAATTCCTTCACAAGTGAAATTTGAATCAAAAAATATCATTATAAACCAATCTGGGTATTGGTGTCAGAAAAATGTAATGGGAACATGTGACACAGTCCTTTGTTCACCTAGGCTTTGAGGTTACTTACTTTTAGCAATCTAGAACACACAGCAAGACAAGTATATTTTGTGTAGTAAACACGTGTTTGGAAGTAACTTTACAAAAGTGATGACTGAAAGACTTTAACCTGGAAATGGAGGTTTTTACTTGCTCTTTGAGGGCTAGAAGAAGGGACAGAAATTTTTTTTCTTTTTGTATTTTTTTTTCCTACCTGGCAGTACCAGGAGTGTACGTAAGCTTAGTTTTTAAAAGAGTGATTCTGAAAAAAAAAAAAAAAAAAACACCACGAAACTTGCTTTTCTGTTAGCATTGAAGTAATAGCAGGAGAAAAGTTAAACTTGAGTTTTTATGCAAGTGTTAGCTTAAAACATTATGTGTTAACGAAAAATAATTTTAACCAAAACATTGCAATAGTTTCCTTTTTAACTGTTAATTCTTGGCATTTCATTATTTTAATAGTTCAATATTTATTGCATTTTTTCCAACATAGAAGACTTGATTTCCTAATGTAAGTAGTAGAAAACTAATGAATGAATGAGATTAGAAACAGCTCTTCCTTATCCATAAAAGAAGGAAGAGAACAGCGCAGGCCACACACCTGTAGCTTCAGTTCTGTTCNGGGACAGAGGCTGGCAGCCTCCAGGAGCAAGAAATGTTCAGCTGCCTCACAGCTGACTGATGACTATCGACTTGGCCTGGAAGATCCTGCTGCTCCAGGAACAGTTGAGCTCTAGGCAAGGTCCAGACCAGTGCTGAAGTGAGCCAAGGTGTGGAAACTGAGGCAGAGTTGCTGGTGATGCTTTCCCTGGTACTGGATCCAATAGCATGCTGTGTTTCTAACACTTACTAGATACTTCACTCGGGTCATGGTAAGGGCAGTGGTTTTGCCAGATGACTCTTGCAAATCTTACCTGTCTCATTAATGTATGGAGGCTGATTTTTGTTCTGCACGCTTGTACTATAGTCAGTGAATTGTTACCTGTTGACCCTCTTGTATGAAGCTGTCCAGACCTCCTTTCAAGCAGATATGAATTTATTTCCAGAGACAGAGTTAATTGCAAGGGCTCCCCTCTGTCTTGAAAGAAGAGGGTTTTTTCTAAAGCTATTAGATTGGCACTTTTTGCTGCTGCCATATTCAATTGTCGCTTTACAAAAATAACATTGTCAGTATATCCACAAAGGATTTTATTTTCTAGGCATGAAAAAATCAGGAAGAAGGATCCAAAGCACATCTTTGCTTCTGAAGAGATGAATGGGGAGGTTTGCTTTAGTACCCATTTGCCACAGCCTCACAGCCTCTGTGGGTAAGTGTGGCCTTGTGGATACATGTGATAATTTTTGGCTTGTCTTTTGAAATGAGGGCTTCTCCTCCTTTATCCCAAACACTGAGACATCCTCCTTTCTCCTAAGCAGTGTTTCAAGCTCCTGGCGAGCTACCATTTGCTGTTAAGGAATAGCCTGTAGCCACACGACTCTTTTTTGATTCTTTGGGCTCTCCAGTTGCAGTTCACCGTGCAGTTTGTGGGATGATGGCAGCTCACCTTGCAGTGTGAACTCTGTCACTGCTTTCTACCTGTTATCACAAGGCCACTGAGTAACATCTACCTGATAAGTTGATTTATGAGAGTCAATACCATCAAGTACTTGAGTTAGCTGCTCCGTGAAAGCGGAAGCTTCTAGTACTTGTGTTGGGAAAACTGCAGCAAGTCGAGCAAAGGCCACAAAGATAATCAGAGCCTGTTGAATAGAACAATACAAGGAGAGACTCATGAGGCTGGGCTGCTTCAGTCTGGTGGAGAGAAGGCAAAGGGGGATCTAATTTTGTCTTATACTATCTATTGAGACGTTACAGAAACAAGGGATCTAGGCTTTTCTCAGAGGGGCAAAGCGAAAGGGTGAAAGGCAACAGCACAAGTTACAACAAGGGAAATGAAATTTGTGCACAGGACATAGGTTTCCCCACACTGGTAATGTGTCCCTGGGACAGGGCCCCAAGCAGGGCGAGATCTCCATCTGCGGGGACGGCCCAGACTCACTTGGACACAGTCCTGAGGAGCTTACTGTAGCTGTGACATTGGCCCTGCTGTGGGCTAGGGCTCAGAGCAAAGACCCCCAGAAGGGTCTTCAACCTGAATTAATTAGCCTGTACCAAGTCAAAAGTGAGACTCTGATCATTTATCACTTACTTGGCACTTGTGTCTTTAGATGTGCCCAGCAGTGCAGTGCAACTCATTGGCACTTGCAGCTTTCTAGGAAAAGTACTGGAGTTGAGAATTAAAGAAGTGGCTTCGTGCCAGTGCTTTGGGCTTTTTGCACTGTGAAGAATCTTTAAATACATTCTCAGCAGTAAACTTATGTGCTGCTTGTGTGGATAGACATGGAAGAGAACCTTACAGGCAGCTCTGCAGCACAGGGGTGGTTATTCTGCATACAAGGCTTTGAAAACTATTCAATTTTGTGTGCATCACAGATGGGTTTTGGAGGGGAAAAAAACAGTTCTCCCCCGTATCCATTTTGACACATCTTACTGATGTGTCAAGATACTTTTGACTCAATGAATAGGAGTCAGGAAAAGGGAGAAGTGTGATGCAAGGTGTATTGGATGGACGTGTGCTCCTGCTGAGGTCAGTGAAGACTGTTGTTGCACTGGGGATGCTCACTGTGTGTGTGCTTTCCTCCATTCCCAGGCTTTCCCTGCTGTCAGGATGAGTGACTGCAGTAAAATCACTGTTCTTCACACATGTTCAGCGGATGTTGGACGCATATGGTCTCTAACCAGAGTTGTAACTTTGTTGTGAGGCCCTAGTTTCCTAAGTGGACTGAGTGTTGTAGAATACCTGCCTTCTCTTTCTTATGGCTCTTCTGTTTTAGTTTAATTGTGGAACCGATGGAAAATTGGTTGCAACTGATGCTGAATTGGGATCCCCAACAGAGGGGTGGAGGTTTAGATCCTGAGACCAGTCATCCAAAGTGTTTCCTAGTAATGGATCACATACTGAATTTGAAGGTGAGTGAGGGTTGTTACAGTGTTTAAAGGCCTACTGAAAGCAACTCAGAGGACAGAGAAGTGTGTTCAGTGGAGCAAAGCTATAATCCTGACATCATCCAGTTGCAGGATCACAAAGAATGTTTTTTGTCAGGAAGCAAGTGTCTATACAGCCTGTCCAGTACATGCCTGAAGGCAAAATACCACCAGCAGTATTAATCTCCAGCTTTACACTTGGAGCAGGAGAATGACCCTATATTGCTGTCTGTCATCTCAGAAAGGACTCACCAAGGTCAAATAATGGTTTAAGATTTGTTAATAACACTACTGGTGCTGTGACCTCCAGGTCCATGTACTATAGCAGTACCTGTAATAGAATATAGATTAGATTCACCTGACTCTTCCCTTTCAAGTATTTATTGGAGCTTTGCTGCAGTAAGGCTAGCTGAGGCAAGCGTATGTCAAAGCCAGAGGATAATTTCATCTGATCTGGAAGGATTCCAAAGGAATTAAAGCACATAACACAAAATGCTGTGCCCATAATTGGGTCTTGTCAGAATCTGTGTATTGTGGTGTGGTTTGGGTCCTACAGTCTCTGGCCAGATACAATAAAATTACAGAGGGCCATGAGATCGATAAGACAAGCAATGGCATGTAATAGCTTTTTTGTATGGAGGGATTAAAGGCAATGGGACTCACTTTCTTGGGAGCAGTGCTGGCCAGCATCAGAGACAACAAGGCTCAAGATGGCCTTTATGCTAGCTTGTCACCATTCTTGTGATGTTTTTAAATTGCAGCATGGCTTGTGAAGGTTATTAGTGGGTTTGATTGTAATTTTCTCTGATGTTAAGTTATAAGTTACAGGCCCAGACTTTGAGTTTTATTACGTCGGGGTTTACTCCTGAACTTGTTTATTGTAGTCATTGAAATTCAAATGATGCATTCAGTCTAAGATGTTAATTGCTACATACTTCCTCCCAGGCCTTTGTGTCCTTTGTCTTTGATAGCCAGTGACTTGTAATTAACTTGTACTCTTCTTACAGATAGTACACATCCTAAATATGACCTCTGCCAAGATTGTTTCATTTCTCTTGCAACCTGAGGAAAGCCTTCATTCCCTTCAGATTCGAATTGAGTCTGAAAGTGGAATAAGTACTGGAAATCAGGAACTGCTGTTGGAAACGGGGATTTGCCTGGACCCTCGGAAACCTGCTTCCCAGTGTGTTATTGATGGCGTAGTAAGAATTATTCTATTCATTTAATGTTTTTCATATTCTCAAGGAGTTTAAAAATCTTAGGGAAGATAAAGTGCCTTCATCTTCTCCCACTGGAGACAGTTTTCTCTGTAAGTGTAGTAACTCTCAAGGTCTAGCATTATATCCTTTATCAGGTAATGTAAGCAGATTCCTATAGTTACACTCTGTCTAAATATTCAGATAAAGTAACTTGCTAGCAAAGGGTCATGTGTTGCTGTGGGGTCTATCAAAATCAGTTTTTTGAGGCACCTGATAAGAAGAGTGTCTGCCCACAATAATTAGTTCATGATGTAACCAGGACCCGCTGGGTTAGTAAGAGCTGTGTTTGGGATTTGTCTTGTTTATGTTCTCTTTTTCTCACTAGAGAGGCTGGGATAGCTACATGGTGTATTTGTTTGATAAAAGCAAAACTGTCTATGATGGTCCCTTTGCTTCTCGGAGTTTGTCTGACTGTGTAAATTACATTGGTAAGTATGCGGGAGGACAGCTGGGAACTGAAAGCACTGCTTCTCATGTAATATGAAAGTAGATTTTCCTTACAAATCTCTGTGTATTATCTTGAAGGGCACTCTCTAATTCAAAGAGGACCATTTAAGAACCTGGAGCAGCCTAACAAAGTTTCATCTACATGCTGTATCTCCACATTTTGTAGATGTAACAGTTCAGAGAACTTATTGCCTGCCCTTTAGGAACTCTCCTGTAGAGCAGCTTAAGAACTCATTGAAGTTTTTTTTGCCCGTGTATTAAATTCTCTGCACTGAACAGCATCTACCTCACCTTAACACCTAAACCTAAGCATTGCCCCACTTAAACAGAACCACGATGCAAATGAAGGCTTGTGAGTAATACGTGCAACCTAATTTTGTAGTCTAGAGAGGGAAACATTTGGTTTGTGTCTGCCCACTACATCCTGGAAAGAAGATTCTGACTTAGGAACTGTAATTGCATTTGCCCAGCCTTCTGCTCTGCTAAAGGGTTTTGTCCCTTCACATCCATAAAGTGTTGCAATAACATCGTGACGGGAGATGTTTGCAGAACTTGAGTGATAGCCCACGTAGACATCCTTTGGGTGGTACCAAGGGTCGGGGACCTTCTTATCTTAGGGTTTAGCATCTGAAGAAGTTGTGCACATACCCTTCTTCTCCTCCTCCCATCCTTCCTCTGCACAGGTACAGACAGGTTTTATCTCCTTGCAGTCCTGTCTCTTGAGATTGGGTGCTTTGGATGTTCTTGAGCAGTGACCAGCCCTGTGGAGGTCATGAGTTAGGACTGGTCTTCAGAGACACTTGGCAGAGGTTCAAAACATGCTCTTGTACTGTCTTCCTGACAGTTTTTAGTTCTAGTGATCGTGTGTCCATAACTCCATAGCACTGATCATACATCTGGTCTCACCAAGCAGACCAAAGTGTCTGAGAAAGTCCAGGCCCCTCCTTTCTCTTAGGAATATTCTTAGGAATAGAGCCTGACTATTGCTGCATGGATACTGTTGGGATCCGCTCCAATTGGTCCCTCTTAGTTCTGGTGCTGCTGCCTGGCCCTGGAATCATTGTATACTTGTAGACCACGCAAGAGCGCTTTTTCTCTGCTTACACCTTCCCTTACCTGTCTCCTGAAATGACAGCAGTCATCTGCAGGACCTAATATACCTTTATGAAGGGATGTGTGTGTGTGTATATATATATACACACACCCAATATACCTGTATGAAGGACCTTATATAACTCTGTGAAAGAAAAAATATCGTCAGGGGACAGGAGACATCTGCTGGGATAGTGCGTGTAAGGGAAATGCCTTGTGACATACTGTTAAGTAGCTTAATTTTCTTTGGCCTGGCTCTGCGGAAGCTGTGCTGGTTTTCCCTGTCTCCTTTTACTGTCACTCAGGTTTATTTTGATGCTTTTGTTCTGTATTCTGGGCTATTTTATTATGACGAATCTCATTGTGTGGCATGACTGTCCTGAATCTGTTTGAGCTGAGGCTATTTACAACATGTTTATTGATATCCCAATGTACTGACAGTTCCCGATCTGTATAGGGAAACACACATAAGTCCTGCGTCTTTTCCGCTTAAACATCTACATCAGGAATCTGGAAGGAAATGTACAACAGATTTGAAGACAATATTGGATGAAACACGTCAGGACAGTGACCTATATCAATTGATTAAATGGAGCAATTAAATTTGTTTTGCTAGCTTGGGCAAGTGCTTTAGATAGAGTTTCTGGATAAAACCACCCACGGGTCTTGCCTTGTGCCGTGTTTCATGCCGTGTGCCCTGCGTCTACTAATGCCAATAAGCAAAAGTGCTCAAAGAAATTCCTGTAGCTCTGAGTTCAAACATGAGGTGTTGCCTGGCCAGTAGCAGGCTGTCAAATACCTGGGGAGCCATAACGTGAAAAGCTTACAGATGCTTAGACAGCATGACATAAAAATTGAGCAGGTCTTATGTGGCTTGATCTCTTAGTTTAGGCACCTGAAGCAGAAATTAGGAATGTTGTAAGCACTGAAGTCCTTTTCCTGAGTTGTCCTTTCATTTGTGTACAATTGTGTTTTTCTTTCATTCAGTACAGGATAGTAAAATCCAACTGCCAATTCCTCAGCTGCGCAAGGTATGGGCAGAAGCAGTTCATTACGTGACTGGGCTAAAAGAAGATTATAGCAGGCTTTTCCAGGGCCAGAGAGCTGCCATGTAAGTTGTTAGACCTCATTCAGAAGATTCAATATTATGCAAATACAGAGACTGTTTGTATGGAAATGTGTGTCTTGGGGAGTTTTGGTTACCCAAAATTTAGCGGCCCTCTGCTGTACTATACTTCTACATTATAAAATTTGTTTGTGCTAGGAGCTTATTCCACTCCAGGAATTTTACCACATAGTGCCTGACATTGATAATAACTGAAAAAACTTGAACCTTGAATATAGTCACAGACTCACTGGCCTCTCTCAAGTATGTCTGTCTCTGGTGTACTGGGGAGCCCAGAACTGGACCCAGGTGTGGCCCACCAGTGCTGAATAGAGAGGAAGGATCACCTCCCTCAGCCTGCTAGCAGCACTCCTCCTAATGCAGCCCAGAGTATTCGTTTGACAAGTGGCAGAATGAGTGGAACTGTTTGTTGTGTTTGTAGGGTTTTGTCCTGTGATTGAATCACAGAATGGGCAGTGTCATATATCTCAAGTGATAACAAAGGTGCAAGCATTCACCAGGGGCAATATGTACTACAAGACCCTGTAAATACTAAGAAGTACTCTGTACTGCAAAGACTGTTAAACTGAGCTTGACAAAAAACTGGGAAATGAGGAAGAACTTTCTCTTTTCCTTGCTGAGGACCTGCAGCTTCTGAGGACATGAGATGGAGTGTGTGACCCCACTGACATTCCCTGTTCCCACAATATTTTTTGCTAGCTATGTCTTTCCTTCAGGTAACGTGACAGCACTGGCCACAGAAGCCCAGATACATTTTTCAACTAATGTGCTTGTTTCATTTGTTAGGCTCAGTCTTCTTCGGTATAATGCCAACCTAATCAAAATGAAAAACAACATGGTGTCAGCATCTCAGCAACTGAAAGCAAAGCTGGAATTCTTTCATCAAAGCATTCGCCTTGACCTAGAGAGATACAGTGACCAGATGGCTTATGGCATCTGTATGTATTGTGTAATACTTGCCTGGGTGTCTTGTCTGATCCTGTGAAGGATCAGTTGTCTGATCTGTGAAGGACTGTGGGTAAGAACTAGCTTAAAAGAAAATGAATGAAGGTACTGCCATTGTGTTCTTCAGCATCTTTATGGGTATGTGTTAGCTGGGGCAAATGCAGGAGAAGAGTTTGGCAGAAGCAAAGGCAGGAGGCAAAAAAAATAAAATGTTTTTGGAGACCTTCAGTGACAGTGAAACAGGTGGTCAGCTGTTCCCCGCTGAGAACACCAAGCTAAGAAAATTGGAGTATAATAGTACTGGTGATGCAAATGTTTGCTACTTATTCATTCAGAGTCTGATTCATTTGGAGTTGTCACTGGGCATAAAGTGGAGGGCAGAATTGCCGCACCTGATGTACAGTGGAAGGGTCACTAACCACCCATGGTAGAACAAATGGGCATGGTGGCTCTAGAAACACCATTTTGAGCAGCGCTAGGGGAGCAATCTTGCTGTACTTCATACCAGGAAGTAGCATGAATGATAGCATACCAGGATGAGAGATGAGGTGAAAAAGCACCAACTACAATTTTAATGTCACAGAAACATCTGGATCTTACAAGTACTGTTCAGGCAAGCGTGGCAAGATTTGGATATATAGCTAAAAAACAAAGCTGGAGTCAAAATTTATGACTGGGCTGAAGGATGATGATGAAAAATTGAAAGACTCAGTGAACTGGTTTTGGGCAGTACGTGTTTAATCAAAAGTGGCAGTTGTTGAGCGTAATGGTGGAGTTTAAAGACTCTAACTCATTTTAGGCTGGTGATTGCAAACAGTGAAATCCTGCTAAAGGGTTTGTATGTGAGTTAAGGTCAAGCATGGAGTTGTTAAATTGCAACTTTGCTGTCTTTCTGTGATCTCTGGGTCATGACTCCTGCTTGGAGATTCAGTATCATACTCTTTGTGCTCAGATTCAACTGATGTATGTAAAGTTCAGGTCATGCTTTATTTCTGTGTCTGTATCTTTTTGTAAATTAACAACTCTTCTCTTAAGCTTCAGAAAAGATGCTCAAAGCATGGAAGGAGATGGAAGAGAAGGCCTCTCAGTGTGCACAGGTAGGGGATATTAAAGAAGCTTCATTATCTCCCTGTGAAGGAGGTCATGACAGAAACGTAGTGTCATATGTGCCACTGCTCTGCCCCTTCAGTGTGTTTCATACCCTGCCTGCTGTGAGATTGAGAATATCATTGCAGATACATTAAAAAAGAAACAGTTCCCAGTCACCACGTTGTTTGAATTTAGTGATTTGAACAAAACCAGCACGAATGTCACTAGAATCGTTTGTCTATATGGGAAAGTAGACTATAGAGACACATTATTTTTTGCCCAAAAGAAATGGTGTGGCTATAGCCAGGAGTCTTCCTGATGGATTTACTGCACACAAACGTTTCCATTGCTAAAGCTGAAAATAATACCAGTCACTTACTATGCAGTGATTTCAAAACGGCAGTACTTGTAGGAGTACAGGCATAAATTTCTGATATTCTGCAAGTAAATACGAAAACTAGTTTTTAGTAAGAGTCATCCATAAGAAATTTAGAGCAGAGCTAGAGCCAGTTCTTACTCTGAGTAGTCCTAATAGCAAACAGATGTTTTCGCTTGTGGTTTATGGACAGCTGAGCTGATGTAATGGCTTTCTATTTCTCAGTAAGTTAGTTCTGCGAGACAAGCTAGATGAAATTTATCTGCTGCTTCTAATTCTGATCTCTGTTTTCTGGGAATGAGCATTTTAATTTTACCTCCACTGAAAATGTTGAGGAGTTGGAGGCCTTTTTGAGAGAGAATAATGCTGCCTACAGTTCTGTGCAGACCTTTATAGGGAAGGAGTAAGCTTTCAGCTGTGAAAACTAGGGACGGAGTTAGGGTGATCGTAGTTTATTGTCAAAAGCTGTTCCTTCTTCTCTTCTACTGGATGTATTGAATAAAGCTTGGGAGAGGGGAGGCATTCAGAAAGAATGCAAGGAAAAATCAGCACAGTTTTAATGTATTTCTCAGAGTCGAGGTCTTTGAAATAACTCAAAAAGTAGTCTCTCTGTTATGCTCTGTGGTAGTTGCTAGCTGCAAGAGTATCAAGAACATTGCGTGTTCTGCTGACCAGGACTGTCACATGGTTTGATGGGCTGATGTCTTGCATTTCTTCTCTCCTCTGCAGGTAGTTCTTCTGTTGGCTCTCATAGTAATACAGAGCACAGTGATTAATACATAAAAATCCCAGACACCATTAGAAACACAAACAATAAATTTCATTGCCTATTTTTTTTCCCTATGAAGGAATAGACTGTGTAGCTCTAGTTCTGTGATCCATTACCTATCTTCATCTAAGTCAGAAGGTTGTTGGTGCCTTCATTCTGCTTGCTCATATGATGGAGATCAGGGGAATTGGGATTCCCATCTGAATTCACCTCTGTTTAGCTCTGCAAATTTTGGGATCTTGATGCTCCTTGTTAGGAAGCAACAAAGATAAAAGGGAGGCTGCTTCTAGCAGAATAATTCAAAGCTGTTACGGGCTCTTTCCAGAAAACCAGGAACCTCAATAAATGTATACTTTTCAGACCATCAGAATTATGTTCTGTCTTCAAACTGTGCAGTCCACATGTGTAGGTCACACTGTGTCCATTTATCAGGAATGGAAGATACTTTACTCTGATACACAGTGGTATCTCAGACTAGCTGATGGGTAGCTTAACCATGTCTCTTGAATTCACAGAAGTTAAGCTATGTGGTGAGTCACGGTGCTCCAGTTAAAGACATTTCTTTTGACAATATGGTTTACTTCACATTTTTCTCACAATATGATTCTACTTTGATTATGTGGCTTCTTGCTGCTTCTTCTTCCTGGTTTATTCTTTACCTGCAAGACCTACAGACTTCCCTTTCTGGTCAAGGGGTCACATCTCATTTATATAGCCTCATACCAAGAACTTCAGCAGCTTCAGCAAGGCGCGTGTTCTGGAAAATGTTCAATTTTCAGGTCCTACAGCCCCAGGTCAAAAAGGAAGAGCTGAAATATCTCAAAATACGTTCTCAGGAAGGCAGATCAGTGCGCACAGTCTGTGGCGCTAAGTCCCATTACAGTGACCAGTGCTTTCTTAACCAAACTGGGGATCTCCAGTGCATGTCTGGTACCATATAGCTACTCCTCTTGCTCAGAAATTTTGTTGCTGGCTACCTCACCTAACTTACTGTGGGGACTTTGCATAAGATTGGTATATTTTATATGGCTTTGAGGAAGATGTGAAATGCCAAACCAAAATGTGTGCGGGAAGGTAAAATGTGAGAGCACCCTGTGTACATACTGGAAGAGCAGGAGAGTAAATCTTCACTGCTGGAATATATGTAGAGCCAGAGAGCATGTGTGTGTGTGCAGCATGCATCTCAAAGACATATGATTTATGAAGAAGCTGATTTTTCTCACCCAGTGTGGTTGTCAGAGTTGGATCAAGGTGATACCATACACTGAGAAGATAATAACAGTATCCTCTATTATAGTAGCAGCAGTCACGTCAAAGAGCTTTTTTTCTCCTAAACTCTGCATGGAGTCATCCCATTATCCAAACAAGTATTCTAGACATCTTTATCTACTTTGCTCTCCTGCTTCAGTTTGATATGTACTTACACTTCCGCACTAGGCTGAAGATATTGGATATCTGGATGAGCAGATCATGGCTCTGCACACAGAGATTGTAGAGCTTCAGAAGAGTCCGTATGCAAGGCGCCAAGGAGAGGTCATGGAGAGTTTGTAAGTCCTTTGCCTTTTGTTTTTATTGCACATAAATGGTTTTGTGTATTTCAGTGTCTGAGGGTTTTTTTTTCCTCTCTTGGTGGTTCCATCAGTGCTTTTGAAAGCACTGCTCACTTTTTGCAAACTTTGCAATCGGTTTAAGATCATTTTGCTGGTAAAAGGGAAGATGCCACCACTTGTGGCGGTACACTTCTCCTTCCTCTTAAAGTTCTAACAATCACTTGGCAGCATTGTAAGGCAGAACAGGACATTGCTCTATCCGAAAGCTAGCTGTGCAAGAAAGATTAAGGTTCAGTCACAGGAGTAAACTCATCTAACCTACCTAACTTACCCTGCAGCCACACAATGACTAGACCTGGGGACGTGGAAAACGCAGCTGGGGAGGGCAGGACAGTTTGTTGTCACTGACTATGAAACTTTATCTCAGAAGAAGGTGGGCCCAAGATATGTCTTGGTCTCAACTGAAAAATGCAGAGGTTTTCTTTTTGCATTGGAGAGGACTGAATTTTATAGTGTTGAGTGAGAAAATTATGACATCATTGTAAAATCCTGTTAAACATCTTCAATGTTTTTTTAAAAGCAAGGATAATTAATACCTGAATATTTGGCAACTTGAATGTTTGGCGTTTTTTTAAGTATTAAAATATGAAAGAGCTAAGTGGTATTACCGATCTTAAGAAGACCTAGGAAGCAATTGCTGTAATTTGGGCTGTTGCTGAGAGCACAAGTGGCAATTATAGAAGAGAGGGATCAAATAGCCACTAAGATTGAATAGCCACTAAATCTGTTGGGAGTTAGAGTTCTTCTGAATGAGTCTTCTGGGAGGAAATGTGCCTGTTCCTGGCGTGTTCTCCCCCTTCCATCTTTGCAGATCAGCTAGGTTGCTTTTCATCCATGTGTAGTTGCAGGAGCAGCAGAACTAGTGCACAGGGGAGGAAGTAGCGGAAGGGAGAAACCACCTCTTGCAAGAGCAGCCCACATTCAGAGCAGCTTCAAGTCATCATGAACCTGCCTCCTAAAACATTGCTTTTAAGCACTTTCACCACTGCACAGTGGCAAGGTGCTTAAAGTGTGCCCTAAGCTGTTGATTATTCTAGTCTAAAGCTATTCTTCTTCATGAGGAGTGGAGAACAGATTGAGTCTCTTTAGTTTTTCGGGCTGAGCAAAGCATACTGCAGAGCACTAGCTTAAGGTTTGATACACACAGCCACAGGACACACATGGATCTTGGGTGATATCTCAGATTTACCTGATGGTGCTGGATGCTAATGTTCTCTTTTTCTCAGTGCAGCAGGAGTAAAGAGCACATCTCCCCCTATACTTGGCTGATGCAGGAGTTCCAAAATGGATAACTATCTAGCACGCTAGAAAAGCTGACTTACATAAGCAGAAGCAGCTTGCATGATCTCTTGAAGCAGTATTCGTGTGATCTAAGGGCAGCTAAGGGGAAGAAGATGCCTGGTGAGGGCCCGAAAGCAGAGTTACAACTGGCTAAACTGCTACTTGTTTCTGTCAGACTTTTGATTTAGGCCAGTGAAGATTTGTTCAAGGGTGGAAGCTTCAGTGTTTGGCTGCATTTGAAATATTTGAAAGTAGCAACATTTATTTAATGGGAAGAAGAGAAACACTGTCCTCTTGTCTGTGATGCATCTGTCTCTTTCCATAAGCAGAATATCACTGTAAAATTCAGGCAAAAAATGCAGAACAGGAACAAGAATTTCTCAGGCCGTTGTGCAGAAGTACCTGTAATTACAGAAATGAAGTTTCATAATTTAGTATACCACAGAAAGAAAACACAGCTAAGCCATGTGAAAATTGGAAGCTGAAAATAACTTCCAGTTGGTATGGTTTCTGAGAAGAAAATGCATAATCGGAGGAAAAGACAGACAGCTTTTAGGGAAGAATTGGTTTTCATCACAGGAAGACCATCCCTGTGTTCCAGATGTCATACTAGCTGTAGAAGAAGGTGGCAGCTCCACTGTATGAGGTTCAGCAAGGCAGAACGTCATTGCAATGCTTTTTTTCTTGAGTCACCTGCTTGTTGATATGTGTATGAATAATTTTCTTCTTTTTAAAGGGAACAGAGAGCCATAGACCTGTACAAGCAATTGAAAACAAGACCTCCAGGTATGGAAGGAGATGGTTCAAAGACTGTGTCACACTCATACCCCATGACTAATTTTTCTGAGCTCAAACACAGAAAATACTGTTTAGGAGAGGCAAATGATTGTATTAAAGTTAACCAGACTCAAGGGCATGCCTTAAGCTGATTTCTTCTTTTTGCTGAGCCTAGAGCTCCCAAATTTCTTTAGTCATGTTCCTCAGCCCTGGGTTTGTCTTTGGGCTTTCAGTCTTGGAGCATCTGCCCCATAACACGTCTGCCTTCTGGCATTCTGTGCCTTTTTTCCTGCCTCCAGTACTACTGCTTTACTCCTCCCAGACATGGGGGAAGAACTGCTGTTCCTGTGTCATCACTCCAACCCAACAACAATCTCTTTTCTCCCTCTTCTCTCTCAGTTATACTGGATGGAGCCTCATGTTTGGGGATTATTATGTTCTGAACATTGTACTGCTGAGCAGAAGGATTTAGTTATTTGTGCATTTGGCAACTGCCTGCAGTCCTTACTGAAGCCAGTAAGGGTGGGTGGAATTGTATACGTTTCTGTGGAGATAAGAGACGTAAAGGAAAAGCTGTGCCTATTGAGAGATGGTGACAGATTTTAAGATGTTTCATTGTGCTTCGGTTTGCTTGGCTGCACTTGTGAAGTCACATCTTTCCTTGACTCTGGGTGTTTGTGTCCAGAGTGGCTCCTCACTGAAAAGCAATTTACTGATGTGGTGATTGATGGCTCTTCCAGATCATGCCTACAGTGACAGCACAGACATGGTGAAGATCATTGTGCAGACAGTACAGAGCCAAGACCGAGTTCTCAAGGAGCTCTTTGGCCATCTCAGGTACATTATGCAGAAAAAAACCCCCAAAAATTTACAGCATGTGTAGCTTTGTAGCAGGAAGGGAGAGGGAAAACCATGGAGATCAGAGCCCAAAAGTTCCATCAACAGTACACATTTCTCATAGCAATGTTAATTCTACTCCTTTGTGTCTGTGTTGAATTTCCACTACTTTTTTAAAAACATATAGCTAATGGGGAAGGGGAGAAGAATGCAATGGCTTGTACAGTTAGCATCCAAGAGTTCGCTTTGAAACAAGACAAATTCTGCCAGTGTTTAGGTTGGGATTAAAATCTTAAGGGGGAGGAAAAAAGTGTAACAACTGAGAAGATACCACAGTGATTTATTCATTAATTCTTCAAGTAGCTCAGAAAAAATGTCATTACGCAGATCTCAGTAGTCAGCAAAGCATGATTTAGTTTTATTTTCATGCCTGGCTTATGCTTAGTAGGTCCCATAAAGAAAGTTGATAGCTATGGTATGGTCAGCCCACAGAAACCAACATAGACAAGAGAAGATTAATAAAGTACCGTGGTTGAGTTGCTGTGCTGTCCATTGTCATCAGGATCAATTTTTGCATTTCAATGTTGTGGTTGTTAATAATAGTGTCACCTGCCTGCTTTTTTGAGTCTTAACTGGACTTAGAAAAGTCCAAGGGTCCCTCCAGTCTTGCAGGTAATGTACATGCAGCTGTCACAGGGTTGTGCTAAGAGAAAGGGGTGTTGTCACAGAATTTTTCTTGAATGCCAAGTGAGGCTTTTGGTTTTGCCAGGACGTATTGTCACACAAGCTGGAAGGTAACTTTGTGTTTGTTTTTTTGCTATAGCAAGCTCTTGGGCTGTAAGCAGAAGATCATTGACTTGCTCCCAAAGATTGAAGTAGCTTTAAATAACATCAAGGAAGCTGACAACTCAGTGATGCAGATGCAGGGCAAAAGACAAAGGGAGATATGGCATTTGCTGAAAATTGCTTGTGTAAGTAGCTTTTGGACTATTCGTTTGCTCTTCCTGCCAGTGGACATCAAATGAAACTCTGAAGAAACCAAAAAGGGTAACTTCCACAGAATGGTTGACTTCACTCTAGAGAAGGGAAATTTGAGATGCTAAAAGTTGACACAGGTTTAGAAATGGGGTAGACAAATTCATGGAAAAGAAGCCTAGCACAGGAGTGCTTGGTCCCGGTAATTCATCAAACTGCAAATCGCTGGTGGCTGCAGTACGGTAGACATGCCAGAATGTGTGCCTTGTTCTTACATTCTGTGAATGTCTAGTGTTGGCTGCTGTTGGAGGGCCTACACTGGGATTGGTGAACTTCAGCCTAGTGTATTAAACCTGTCTTGACTTCAGCGCTGCAAAACCGAAATAGGTGCTTACCTGGTTAGTCTAAGGTGTTTAAAGACTACATTGCTTTTTCTGCATCAATTATCGTGACTGTACAGCTGAAGAAGTCTCCTGATTTCCACATGCCTACATTCAAGGTTAGCGTAGGAACTAAGTATGTCTTTCCACTGTCAGGAGAGTTGCTGCTGTGTATGACTCACAGTTTAGGACATGGCACCACCTCCTAATTCTTCAGTGTAGAAGACATGCAGTGTACAACATGGGTGACTTCTATGCAGAGACATTTGGTACCAGCTATTTGCAGAACTGTGGATGGTTGACTTGCCAGCCACAGGCATGGCCTTGATTGTTTGTATATGTTACAAAGAGTGCTTATGTTTAATCACAAGTCCTGCGTACAAAATAATTAAGCCTGACTAAATTCTTCCTTTGTCCATCACAGCAGATGAATTTCTTTTTTCTAGACTCAGAGTTCTTCTCGATCGCTGGTAAGCTCCAGCCTGGAAGGGTCAGCCTCAACTCCAGCAGCCATGTGGCTCCCACAGAGCTCCTCAGGGGACGTACCTCACCCTCTGTCATCGATGCCAACTCCCGAAGATGGGTAAGAGCTATTGGGAGAGGAAGCCACTGCAGAGAAGTCAGTGTAGCCGTTTTGTATGCATACACTCTGAAATCCTGTCCTTTGCCACCAGAGTCTCCAGTGCTTAGGGGCCCTGAGGTGCACATCTTCATCACAGCCCATGTGGTGGTTTTTGGATATGCTGGGCAGAGAGAGTTTCGGCATACCAGACTACCTCTGAAGGAAACGTTGTTCAACTCCTGACTGGAGTTTTAGTAACTTACTTCTGGCCATACCGCAGCAATGAGGTTTTGAGCCAAAATGCAGTTTCTTTTCATGCCAAAGTTCTGGTGCAAGTCCCCAGATAAATCAGGCTGTATTTAGTGTTTTTATAGCTTCAGTGATTTTAAAAAGTCTTAATTCAAATGGAGGTCTGAAGTCGGGGTCAGTACTAAGCAATCCATTTCATCCAACATCTGGGAGGAGTTGTCCTTCCAAAAAATACTTCAGTAGCTCGTATGTTACTAAAGCTCTAAAAAATCAGGAGTTAGGTTGAACTCTTTCTTCAGAAACCTCTGTGCTGTGGTCGTGAGTAAGTTCCGCATACCACTCTCGGCTAAAGCTTGTGATCGCCATCAGCTAGCACTGTGCTCTTAATTTCTTGCATGTCATGTTATTCTGTCTTGGGGTTGGATTTGGTTATTAAGGCCCCTCTCTCAACCAATCCTAGCTGAGTAAGAGAATTGTCAGGAGCTGAGGTGTTTTTCCTCTTCCCTCCACTTCGTTAGCTATTTTACTTCCAGTCAGCATAACAGAAGGGAAGGTGCCCCTCAAAGACTGCTCAGCCCTTGGTCTTGTGAGGTTGGGGCAGGGGTTGTGAACATCGGCATCAAACCATTTGGCCATCTCTTTCTTTTTGGGTGGTCAGGGAAATACTTAGGTGATACACATTTTCTAAGCAGGCTTTTGTTGGAAGTAATTTTTCTGATACCATGAGCAACCTTTTCCACTTTCTATTTTCTGTCTGCCACTGCGGGGCAGTGTTTGCCTCTGAGTAATGTGGGGTGATCACCCTTTAATAGGTGCTTTCCTGAACATGGTGCCTTTGAATCACCTCAGAGCTCCTCTTTGAACCATGACGGCACTGTACAAAGAGTAAAGAGATATAAACCTTATGGGGAGTGGGCAGTGATTTCAGGCCTGTTGTACTCAGCTCACTTCCTGGGTTCTGTAAGGCTGAGTTTCAGTGTGGTTTGTGCAGTTCCTCTGTGAGGAAGGAACGCAAATCCACACTTCCAGGGTGGAGATCTGCAGGATGCCACCTGAAGGCATGTTTTTGTGCCCTACAAGGTAGCTCCTACAATTGCAGAGAATTATAAATCGGGTTTTTGTGTTCATTGTCTTCTGGAGTTTTTTTCCCCGCAGTGTAGATCTTTTTGGTGTTGGTCTTACTTTGTATTTTAAGGCTGTCATCTTATGCCTTTCTTTCCCTGCAGGGAGAATTTTGTTGATGTGATAGAAGAGAATCTGAATTACCTCGAACTCTTTAGCAGTATTTTGCAGGAGGCGAGACAGGAGCAGAACAACAGCATGATGGTAAGTTTGCAGATGTGTCTCTGAGGACCTGATTTTGAAGAGCCATAGCAGGGTCCTCTAGGGCTGTGGAGAACTCCTTAATTAGAGTAATTTGTGATGATGTGAGTTGCTGTGGCTGGCTGTAGAGCTTGCATTCTCAACTGGAGAGCCCTAATTTGTGTCACTGTACTGGAACGGGCAGGGTTCTCCATTTCCAGAGCCCTTTCCTGATCATTAAATGAAGCTCAGCTCTTCGCACAAATAGGTGTTTGAAATAGCAAGAAATGACAAAAATAGATAACGATCACCCAGACATTTTGATGCGATCTGAAACTCTGTTCCTGAACTAGTCATTGAGGCCAGTAAGTTACTGCTCAAAAGAGCTGCGTTACCAGAAGAATGAAGAGCACGACACATATACCGGTCTTCTAGAAGAGGCTTTCAGCTGGGTTTAGAGACTGTATCATAGAAGCACCTGTATAAATATAATGAGAAAATTACAATTAGGCATGTAGATTGACCTGTTTATAATGGAGAAGAGTCAATACAGGTTCTATTAGCATGAGATTGTCTCACGAATTTATTACATACCTGTAAAGATGTCAGAGATCTACTGGTACCCTGTAACTTGGATTTTCAGAACACTACTTAAAGGTCTCTTTACGGATAACTTCCATTCTCATGGGATAAAAAAGTTGAAGGTGTTTACGAATTGTAACTGCTGAAATAACAAGGAACAGAGGGTTGGGGAAATGGAGGTGGTTGATAAAATGGAGCTCTTGTAATTCATAAACATTTTAATGTTCTAATGTTTATGAATAGCAGTAAACAGTGAAACAGTGAACTGAAAGTTTACTGGAGTTATTAAGTTATTTGGGATGGTGAAATGAAAACATAGTGAGAGTTACAGATGACACTGTAATAGCAAGGGATTGAGCAATATGAATGGGGAAATGAAATTACCTACTGGTTAAGGCAAAGTAGTTATGCTAGCAGGGAAAACAGCCTTAATTATGCATACCCTCGTCTTTATCCATTGGTTGATGAATGCTTTGTTCAGTTCTGACAGGGTTGGTGTCAATTGTGTAATACAGTCTTCTCTCCTGTCTGGTCTCCTTGCTAAGGAGACAAATGAGAGGCTATGTGACTGGCTTCTTACATGTCAATCATCCATGTCCTGTCATGTCCCATGTATCATGCCAAGGTGCAGCATCTGTCTCTGACATGTTTTAGCCCAGAAAGATCATTCATTGTTGTGGAATCACACTCTGCAGATCAGCACCTGTTCTGTTATGTTTGGTTTCTTTCTCCTTTTCCTTGGATGAGGGGACAGAAGTTAGGCAACAGGAAAGCAGCAGGAAATGGGATTTGTCCTCTTCAATTCACTTTGGAAAAAATGGAGGAAAAAAGAAGTAACAACTCCAAGAACCTTTTCTCTGTTCTTGTTACATTTCACTTGGAGCCTTTCTTTTTCAGTTGTGTTCTTGCATTACAGTATGTCCTGTGGTGCACTAGGAATCCCAGCAGTAGGTTTTGTGCAGGCACACAATGTAATTTCCAAAGGGAGTAGAGTCTGTGACATGCCTGAGCACTAGTGCTACATGCAAGAAGTATGGGGGATTTTGCACTGGGGTTAAACCAAACTGTGACATTGTGAGATTATTTTTCAGCTGTTGGATCAACATGATTCTTTGAGAAGAGAGAGATGTTGGATACTGAGTGTCCTTTGATCACCGCCTTGGAAATGTGCATTCAGTAGCTGGTTCCCATACTTCAGTTGTTTCCTTGCTGCTTCTTTCAGAGTTTTGACTGGAGCTGGCTGAAATAGCCAAAGGAGTCGACATGCTGCTGTCTGCAAAGTGCCTGCATGCTGAGAGGTGGCCTGGCAGCCTTGGGTGTGATGAGCTGGAGGGGACTGGTGAATCAATCACCCTGTGTTTTGTAAACCCTGGTGGAGTTGATTACAAAGGTGGCGGTCGGTAGCAGCTACACCGCTGGCAGTAACAAACACCATTTCACGGACTTGTTGCCTCGTTGGGCCTTCAAGTAAACGAGCAGCCTGCCCGCCGGAGACGCCCCTGCAGCGCCCGCTGCCTGTCCCGGGGAGCCGGCGCCGGAGGCCGTGGCCCCGCAGAACCGCTCCGGGAGAGGGCGGAGAGCCAGGGGTGGTGGCTGCCGCAGGGCCTCCCGCCGCTTGTCACGCTGCTCACGTGTGTAATATGAATGTATAGATTATATATATATATATTTTAAATCGAACTGACTGCAATAAATGCTGTGGAGAGGCGCTACGTTTCCCCTCTCTGGGGGCCGGCGGGCCGTCGCCCTCACGCCGTTGCCGCGCAACAG
>Ga0065711_1033700_pt1 | contig 24975 bp, 17 predicted proteins | sample Hoacrofraction12_FD_59098 | JGI IMG/M metagenome (GOLD analysis project Ga0065711, IMG submission 59098) | Hoatzin crop microbial communities from Cojedes, Venezuela - Epithelial fraction 12 v2 (version 2) | ecosystem: Host-associated > Birds > Digestive system > Esophagus > Crop | place...
TGAACTTGAGGAAGTACTTCTTTACTCTGAGGCTGACGGAGCCCTGGAACAGGCTGCCCAGGGAGATTGTGGATTCTCCTTCTCTGGAGATATCCAAGACCTGCCTGGACAAGGTCCTGTGCAGCCTGCTGTAGGTGACCCTTCTTTGGCAGGGGGGTTGGTCTAGATGACCCACAGAGGTCCTTTCCAACCCCAAACATTCTGTAGTTCTGTGATTCTGTGATTCTGTGAACATAATAAAAGGAAACTTACTTCCCTAAGTAAGATGCTGAAAAACAAGTACAATATACTTTCCTCAACCTTACAGATTTTTTGTTGTTTTAGACATATAGAACATAGTTCTACTGCAATATTACTACTCCCATGCACAGAATAGCCACAGTAATAGTTTGACAGTGCTGCTCACTTCTTTGATGCCAGCCCCGAGGTGACTCCTACAGCCAAACCCCCGAAGCTGGACCAATGCACTCAAGGCCCTGACACTCAATTCCACACTTGGTTTGGGCACATATCAACAATTTTCCATACAGCATCTTCCAAAGAGCAAAAACATAGGTCTGTGATTGAAATGGAAATTGCAGCACAATCCCACAAGTAGGTGACCTGGACAGTTGTGTGAGATCTGGCAGGATGCTCAGAAAGTAACTGCAGGTATTCCTTAGAAATCACTGAAACTGAGTTTAATAAGAAGAAAAAAGCAAATCTTCAAAGTATGAACACTGATTCTAAGACAGCAAGTAAGTTCCATTATATAAGCATTAACATTTTTAATCAGACAAAATTTTCTTTTAAGAAAAGAGAAGAACTGATTACTGGGAGTTAAATTCTACTTTAAGTTCTTACTTGTTCTCTGTGTTCCACATGGAAGTTTCTACATTAGCATTCTAGACCAAATCCTAGAGTGTTTTTGAAAAAAATCATCCAGTCATCCTCACTTCTTTACAGCTCCAACTGTACACATCCTACAGTGGTTTTACAGTGAATTTCTTTTCTTTCACATAAAAATAAATGGAAATAAACTCCCCATGAGTATGAGCTCTGACTACTGATGAGTATTCAGTGCACAGTACCAAGCTAGAAATGGTCCAAAGGAACTTCTGGAATGTGTATAATGTGGATTCTTGGTCAGAAGTACCAACTTTTTTCTTTATAAATCCATTTATATCACTTGCTGCTATATGGCAATAGCTGATGAAACTTTTAACACATTGCTCTGATGTTCTGTTTCTCAGTATCCACATAAAAAACGTGAATAATATCCTTCTTATAAGAACAGTGTTTTTATCATGTATTTGCAAGGTAATCAGTGATTTTAGGATGGATGTTTTCTTCAGAAAACATTTTCCCCCAAAACTCATGTGAATAAGTCATATTCTTTGAATTTGTAAGTTTAATTTTTTTTTAAATGTTTTTACTTTGAACTTTCCAACTGTAATCTAAAAAAAACTGTTAGCAGTTCAACTTCATTCTCCATTTAAATATTCCTTCAGTACTGTATGAAAAGCTTAGGAAAATCGTCTTAACAAGTATGTTTAGTCTTCATTTTAATATCTTAGTCTATAAAATATAGGTCAAACTTCATTAAATAAATGGGAAATGGGTGTTATTTTGAGGAATACTAAAGCATAAAGGAGTAAAACCATATCTCAGTTCTGATATTTAGTATTGTCAGGGTTACTTGATCATATAATGCTGAATCAATAACCCTCTCATCCACCACCAAAATGTTTCAGAAGTTTTCATATGTTTATGTTCTATGAATCCATCTCTCTGTTTGCTTCTTATGGTAGGGTTTCTTTTTCCTTAAGTAGTTTTGCATCTTGTCAGTCAACCCATTTCTTTGCTTAATGCACTACAGACTTTCTGAACAAAGTGTTCAACAGTGCTCATCAAGAATATACCAATGAATTTGTATTCATCAGAAAAATCCAACTCCTTACAAATATTTTTCCCCAATGAAAATACTCTAATTTTGAAAAATTGTCTTGAAAGTAAAAACTTCTTCAGTCCAGGCTCACAATAGAAACAAAACACCTTAAAGAAACAGGAGAATCAAACCCAAATGTTTATTTATTTCTCTTTTTTTTCCAGAGCCATTAATTACACAACTACTTAGTGAAGAAATTCCTGATTGTGACAACTTGAGTAAACATGAAGTCATCTTCTTTGAGTAGATTTATTCAACTGACCTCAAAAATAATGTAATTATGATGTTATGTGGTGCTATGGTTGAATTACTAGCTAACGCAATGACACTTTTTTCTTACCTACTTCACATTTACTGTGAAATAGTGTATCACACCAGTGTGCATGCAGGCCAGAAGAGCTCAGTTCCAGGCTATGAACGTCTATGCCAAAGGACATAAACATTGTCTTAGAACTGGCTTGCTAATGTTGCATGTGAGTGTCTACACCACTAGACTATTGGCTGTTTGAATTAATGGATTCTTTGATTTTGTCTCTAAAGAAATTAAAATGAACCAGGACCATTCTCTGGTACTATAGGCAAATGCGCAAATGATGCTGATATCATCAATACAGTGGACATTTCCCAAAAACACATTGACATAACTGGATTTTCAGCAAAGTAGTCACCACTTTCTTTTAAAACATAGCTGGAAAAGAAGCCCTTTTTTTGGGCTAGAAATGAAAAAAAAAAATGATCAAGAAGGTAAAAGAGTAGATTTGAATTCCTCTTCATTTTTTACTGTTAGAACATCTGTTTCCCCAGAAAATATTTTAACTGTGACATTTTAAGCACAAGAATACACAATCATCTTACAAAAGCAATGTCTCTGTTCAGAAAGGAAGTCAGTATCCTATGAGTACTCTGTGAAAGTGTTATTATCCTGGCAAGACACTTATTTGAGACTACATAATTCCTGTCCTTTTACCTTAGGACTGTTTAACACAACAAACAAATTCAAGCTATACTGTTAGGAGCTAAAAATCTTACCTCACATGTGGACATGAGCTGTCAGAATGGAAGGAAAAATTCCCTTTACAGATTTGACTCAATAACTGTGCTAATGACTTGAATGAGAAAGAATATTAAATTTCCAGATAGCACAAAAATGAGTACAAGCTCCAAGTACATGGGAGATAGAGTTAGAATTCAAATTGGTTTTGACAAATTGCAAAAGAGGAAAATCCAAGAAGCTGTGTGAAAGATAGTTATTTCGGATTAATCAGCTCTTCATATTCTAGATGGGGTATAGCTGACTAATATAAATTTCACTAATAAATTCTGGAAAAGTATTCCATCTAGTAGCACGGATGGAGAAAAGTTCCCCATCTGGTAGCAATGACCAGGTAGACAGCCCTCCTTCCTGCTATCTAGCCATAAAGAATGAAATATATATTAATGTAAAGTAACGGTGAGTGAAGAAAGTAAACAATGTAATCATCTAACTCTCAGTTATCTAAGCCATTTCACAGTCTTTAAACATCAAATGGAAAGATTTTTCAGAAATGAATTGCTAATAGATTTGGTTTAAAATGTATCTTACTATCTTGGACTATAATGATTTTTTAGCTTTGCCTAAATCAACTTTAATATAGTTTGCTGACTGGGTGACATTTGTCATATGCAATTGCTACAAGAAATCCTTATAATCTTATTCTTAGAACCTGATTGATAAATTTAAAAAAATATATAATTTTGAGAGAAGTAATATAAGTGTTTTCTCATTCTCTAATTAAATGAATGTCTAGACATATTACTTATTTCTTAAATTACAAAAACAATTTTTGAACTGAATTTGAGATTTTTTTAAACACTTTATTAGGAGATTCTTATTAAATATTTTGAATGGCAGATGTATTAGACTCAATGTGCTTTTCCCCAGGTTCTTTTTAAATTTGTAATAACATAAAAATAGATAGAGAACTCGGGGCAAGATGAGTTCAAAGGGAAGAAGAAATCAGCCCTAAAAAGGCAATTACTACGTTATTACTACGTATCTGTCACATTGGAGTTCTTTCTTTTCATGTGATTAAGTCTTTTTAAACATTGATGATCTCTTATTTTCTTAAAAAAAATTCTTTAGACTCAAGATACAATCCGTATATTGATAGTTTAATTGAACTTGTTTTTCCTTTATAATAAAATATTTAATGAAGTTTTTTACACATTCTGAATCATTCTCAGTATCTGTTGTCTTTCAAGGCTGAAGTCATCTAGTACTTTGCACAACAGTTAAATTTGGTTATTAAGCTAAAAAAACCAGTTCTGCCCATCCAGCCTTGACAGATTCTCTATGAAGATTGAATTGACATTTTCCTTCTATTTAATAAATCAGGACATCAAAAAGTAGAAAAGCTTGAGAAAAATAGGTAACATTCTATTAATTAAATTTATTACTTCCATCATATTTGTTGTTTACTTTTATTTGGATTTTAAACCTTAAATAATAATTTAGCATTATATCTACTGGAACATCTTTCCAAGGCACAATGAAATATTAACAAAGTTGCTTACAATGTGTAATAATCACCAACCTGAAGCCTTTGAAATGAATTACCTACATTTGTGGAAAGAAATGCAACGCTTACTTCTTTATGTTTTTGTCGAAAGGCTAAGATAGCAGTCATTCTTATATCAGAGTTGTTAATTATTTAGTCCAGCATCTTAGAAGATTGGCTGGGATTATCTAACCATTAAACTAGACAGAAGTACAAAGAGCAAAGTTAGCCCCATCTGCTATAGATAAATATTTCCTCTTGATAAACTGTGGTGGGTTTGACCTTGTCTGGACGCCAGGTGGCCACCAAAGCCCCTCTATTACTTCCCCTCTGCAATTGGACAGGGGAAGAAAATTATGATGAAAGGCTTGATGGATGAGATAAGGACAGAGAGCGATCACTCACCAATTATCATCACAGGCGATACAGTCTTGACTTGGGGAAAATAATTTCATTTATTGCAAATTAAATCGGAGTAGGGTAATGAAAAAATAGAGCCAAACACCGTCCTCCCAACCCTCCCTTCTTCCTAGGCTCAACTTTACTCCCTATTTTCTCTACCTCCTCCTCTTGAGCAGAGCAGGGGGACAGGGAATGGGACATGGGGTTTGCAGTTAGTTCATCACACATTACCTCTGCTGCTCCTTCATCCTTACAATTTTCCCCTGCTCCAGCATGGACTTTCTCCCACGGGACACAGTCCTCCACAAACTTGTCCCACATGGGTCCTTCCTAAGGGCTGCAGTTCTTCAAAAACTCCTACAGGGTGGAGTCCTTTCCACTGGGTGCAGTCCTTCAGGCACAGGATGGTCCAGCGTGGGCTCATCTCCACAGGGTCACAAGTCCTGCCAGCAAATCTGCTCCAGCGTGGCCTTCTCTCTCCATGGGTCCACAGGTCTTGCCAGGACCCTGCTTCATCACGTGCTCTCCAGAGGGTCACAGCCTCCTTTGGGCATATCCACTTGCTCCGGTATTGGGTCCTCCACGGGCCGTGGGTGAATATCTGCTCCACCGAGAACCTCCATGGACTGCAGGGGGACAGCCTGCCTCACCATGGTCTTCTCCACAGGCTACAGGGCAATCTCTGCTCTGGTGCCTGGAGCACCTCCTCCTTCCCCTTCATCACTGACCTTGGTGTGTGCAGAGTTGTTCATCTCACATTTTCTCACTCCTCTCTTCGGGCTGTTAATGCCCCGCAGATTTCCCCCCCCCTTATCAAATATGTTATCACAGAGACGCTACCACCATCGCTGACTGCCTCGGCTTTGGCTAGTGGTGGATCTGTCTTGTAGCCGGCTGACATTGGCTCTGTCGGACAGGGGGGAAGCTTCTCGCAGCTTCTCACAGAAGCCATACCTGTAGCCCCCTCACTATTAAAACCTTGCCATGCAAACCCAATACATTAGCTATCAAAATACAACCTTAAAACACAAAAGCTCTTTTTCTCCAAATTCTCTCCGTTGATCTAATGAGTATCTAACAGTAAAGGAACTTCATTATTCATTTTCACTAAATTGCCATAGGTATAAGCTGAGGATGATCAGCAGAATAACAGGCTAGAAGTTTTAGAAGAAAGTAACAAAGCACAAATGGGAGAAGAGACGTAATCACATGACAAGAAAGAGCAGTGTAACCTTTTTCTTGTTAATTTTTAGGATTATATTCATAGATATCAATAAAATAACCTGTTGAAATTGTTACAGCTAAATTTTTCAGCTAACACAATAACAAAATTTTATCTGTCCATTTGCAATACCTATATAAGTGAAATGAATGAAATTTTCATTTTTCAATGAAATCTTTCAGTCATTCTCACACTTTAAAAATGTTGAACATATTTGTATTCATGTAAGTAATGTCTTTACGTTTTCCCCTGTTGCAATTTTTTACATTATTTGTCCTGCTGTCAGATGTAAGTATTCCAGGAATAAGATCCCAGTTAAGAACTTGATGTTTTCTTCCAGTTATAACCATCAAAATTTCTAACAGACGTAGAATCATCCTCTAAGTCTTGAGTTCTGGTTATTAGAATGGAAGTCTGTACTAAAACCTTAATAAAAACATAGGTACATAAAACAAGCTGTTTTCAGGCAACCCCTGGGCAGCTTTTTCAATGTAATAACTCAGTCCATGAAGACTTTTAACTAGAGATTTCAACATAATGTCTTTATCGGTGACATAGTGTTTGTAGTTAATTCAGCACATCATCACATTAGTTCCTTCGTAACTTCATCAGACCAACAACTAGGGGAAGGCACAAAAAGCAGTGACAGAAGTGGCCGGACTTGGAAGGTTAAAATCCCCCCCCCGAATTTACTCACTGAAGTCCTATACTTACACACTATATTTCTAAAAGTAAGCTAGTCACCTAAGGGTTTGTTTTGATATAAATTTTCACTGTTGGCAAAAGAAGCTGAACAACTACCTCTTTCCCTTGTTGTATCCTTCACCACTTGTTCTCATACTGCTTGTTATTTACATAGATAGAATTGGTTTATAATAATATGCTGTAAACCTGCAGCTTGGGTAAAATTAAAATAAAATCTATAACAACAAAACCTTTTGTTACAACACAACTTCCAAGCTAGCAGGGTGATGCACATTGGTGAAGCGTGATTAAATGACTGGGGAAATGTGTCTCCTAAAATAGCTTTGTCCCTAAAGAAAGTATATTTAGAATATTGTTTCTACTGAAGAAAAATAAAAATCATGTTGACAATGGGGTGTTTAACATATCATTTCACTGATCTGGATTAGAGTCATAGCCCCATATGAGAGCCCCAGTAAGTTGCACAGGTTCAGCTGAAAAAGCATTGAAATGCAAGAGGAACATGGGAATAAATGGTTGGAGAGGGAGCAGGGCACACTGTTCAGTAGTTTCTGCTGCAAACCATGTTGAAAGAATGAACTACAGCCTGAGTCAATTGGAACTCTAATCAAAGCATTATCAGAAAGCAGAGATGATCATACAAGGGAAGGGAAAAAAAGGTTTTGTTTTTCTTCCTAGATTATTTCCTAGGTGAAGAAAAAGACTCCACAATTCTTGAAAGCTTGAGTTGGGATTTCAGTTCACCCATTTATAATTCATTACAACCGGAGCTAGAATATTAAAAACTGTACTTTCCATCCAAGATTACTTTATTTTTTATACTGTCATTTTGGCAAAGGAATATGAAATGTCTAATTTTGGTGGCTTATTACATTCACTTTTCATTCTCTTTCTTCAGAAGTGAACTATATACAGTATGGACCAATAGAGAAGAAGATTTAAAAAGCTTAGAAGAATTTTGGTGTTTTTTGGGGCTTTGTTTACTATAAGAGAGCTATTTTTTTACTAGTTCTGCATCTGACCAAGTAAATATTGCGTTTCTCCTCAGGGATAAAAATATAAATAATCTGTGGAGAAAAGACAATCTGTATTTCTGCATGCATATTTAAAGTATATCTCTGTTTGTTGTACGTAATAGCAGCTTCCATATACTGGAAGTAACGGTTTTAATGTAAGGTTAGGACATGGAGATCTTCTTACAATTGCCTGTTTTTGATTTTAAAGAACAGCAACTGTAATGTTTATTTCTGACTTGCATTCCCTGGACTACTCTTGTGTACTCTGTTAATGACTATTGTTTCCCTGGGGTTCTACAGTTCATTCTGTCAGTGTTGTATAAGATTGTTTCTGCTCCAGTAAATTTGCTGTCCGAAGATTCTATCTGCAAGGGCAGAACTTGACATTTACTTGTTGAGATTACCATAAGATTCCTGTTAACACATTTGTCCAGTCTGAAGAGGTCCCTCTAAATGGCAGCACAACCCTTTGGTGTATCAACCACTCCTGATTATGTATCTTCTACAAAACTGCAGAGGGTGCACTCTGTCCCAGAGTCCAGGACGTTAATGAAGAACTTAAACAATGGTACACCATTACTGACTGGCCTAACGCTGGAGTTAGTGATACTGATTACAATCTTTTAAGTCCAGCAGTTCAACTGGTTTTCAGTCCACACAACTGTTCACTTTTCTAGTTTGCACTCCATTTTGTCTGTGAGGATGCTATAGGAGGCAGTGTCAAAAGCCTTGCTAAAGGCAAGATAAAAAATATCCACTGCTCTCCCCTCACTCAATCATCATAGAATACTATTAGGTTGGTTAAGCATGATTTCCCGTTTATAAATACATGCTGACTACTCCAAATCACCTTCTTGTCTTTCATGTGTTTGGAAATGATTTCCAGGGGGATATCCTCAGGGACTGTGGCATTTGCTTTCTTCCCAGTGTCAGGAAACTTTCCTGATTGCTGTGATCTTTCAAAGATAGTTGAGGCTGGCCTCATAATGACATTGGCCATCTCCCTCAGTACTCATGGCTGCGTCCCACTGAATCTCATTAACTTATGTCCAGTCAATTAAACCGTTCCCAGACATGCTCCACCAAGAGTCAGTTTTCCCTGCTCCAAACTTTCCCACTGGTCTCAGAGATCTGGGAATCCTGCAAGAATGTCTTCTTAGTAAAGACTGAGATGAAGAAGGCATTGAGTACTTCAGCCACTTCTGTGTTCTTTGTTACCATGTTCCCCCATCTCCTATAGCAGCCCTTGCTCATGCCCCACTTGGTCAGGTGGATTCTATCTCTTCCTGGGAGTCTTTGATCCTGAGAAAGAGTTCCATGGTCATAAAAGTCAAACCCCTCAGCCCATACAGAAACACAGAATCACAGAATCACAGAAAGGTTGAGGTTGGAAGGGGCTTTCTGGAGGTCATCTGGTACAATACCGCTGATCTAGTAGTGTCACTCTGTGTGTGGTACATAGTGGCATGTTTGAAATTCTTTATGTAGTCTATTATTTCTAAAAGATACACTGAATCAGTGGTTTTGGCTTTTTAACATCTGAGACAAGAGATCTATTCTGCTATTTTGAACAAAAACAATTATATGAGTTTCTTCTCAGTAAGACAGAACTTCCATTTTCTCTTTGTAGATATCGAATTAGTTTTCCTCAATATTATTTCCATATAGTTCTTTCCTGCAATGGACTAGTAAAGATGCATGAATCAGAGAGGCAAACAAGTGGACAATGAGAGTTTTAATTAAAATGACTCCATGGATCATTCTCATTTAAGTGTACGTGAAGTTAGAAATGGGTAAATCACAACACCCATTAAAGAACACCAACAGGCCAGAACCTATGGTTAGGTTATCGCTGGATATTGTGTAATGAAATTTGACTGAACTTGATGGGGAAAAAAAACTATATGAGGACATAATTACTTTGACACAAATGGTACCTTCAGGTGCAATAACTCATGTGCATTCATTTGGCTCAAAGGGGTTAGACAACAGTTCAGCTGAGATCTGACCTTAGTTCCTTATGGTTTCTGGTGCTTAAAATGTTTTAGATGTCATCTACAAAATGTGTAGGAGGAATTCATCAGCAGTATGGGAAAAAAGCAGAGAATATTAGTGTTGAAGGAGCCAGATTTATTTCACAAACATCAAGGTCCTCAACACAAACACCTTTGTGTAAAGTCCATTTTCTTGAGTGTTGTCCACCAGTGCAACTGAATTGCTTCTCTGGTATATTTCTTCAAGATATTCAACTTTATAGAAAAATGTCATTTAAGCAAATTGTTTTGTTTTTGTTTCTGTTTTTTACATTTCTTCGTCTACATAATAATATCCAAGGATTCTTTTTATTTAATACACAGCTCCACAGACTGTCATTACTGAAGAGACAGGAGGAATTTTCTGCTAATTTGATGACATACAGATGAAATTATACTTTTTTTTTTAAAAAAAGAATAATATAATTAATAAAAAATGTTAAATTTTTGTTACCTTATGTAACTTGTTTTCCTTGCCATCTCCCTTATCTTCTTATACAGATATTGATACACACCAGTTCTTTCTGATTTACATAAAGAATATTACTGGATTTAATGCAGGTCCTTGTTTGTAGTGTCTTTGAGCTCTGCTTCTTTGAACAATTCTGCAAGAAAGAAAATTATTTATTAGAGGTTTTCTCTTAAGTTTGTGTTCTGCAGAAATAATTCTCTCCTCGTCGCCACCTATGCAAAGTACTTATCTGTCTTTAAAACAGATTCTGTTTTTAAAGAGAACTTGTTAAAAAGGAAAATGTCAGAAAATGTATTTAGCTTACGTCACTGAGGCTCAGAAACTAAATCACTGAACCAACACGCAGCCAATTCAATAAACAGTATTTGAAGTCATACGTATACCACAGTGTGCCATTAAATAGTTCAGGTGCTAACAGATTTTACCTTTTGTATGCAGAGCATAGTAGCAATGACAGAGAAATTTCCATGACCTCAGGAATACTACATCCATCAGAAGAGAAACAAGTACAATTATAAATTACACACACACTAGAAGTTCACATTCTCTTATCTGGAGACAGAGAAACTCAGAACCTGTCTGCTTTCAGTAAAGTGTATTGTCATGGTTTGTAAAGTCCATGAGAGAAATGAGGTGTCTTCAGGTTTAGTCTGTCTTTGCTTGAGCCATTTCATCTTTTGCCAAGAGCCGTGCACCCTTCACTAAAGCATTGCTTTAATCATAATGAATAAGATATATTAATACTAATAAAATCTATGCTTGTCTATTCTATATATCTCCATCTATATGATAGCAATTTTCTGAAACACTGACACTTCATGGTGTTTTATGTAGAATTAAATGTAGTCAATGTAGACATAGCAGAGTTGTTTCACTGGGGTTCTATACGCTTTTGATTTTCTTTCCAATACTGGTTTTAAAATTTGGATTAATTAAAAATATCAAAGCCAAGTTTCTTCCACTTCATCCAGTAGGCAGAGTGAAAAATTTAGCAAGTTAAGGGGAAAATTGGTCTTGGGCTTGCTTGGAAATGTCTGTGAGCCAAAATAAATATATTCATGACGGTTGACTGTAACTAGCTCAGTGAGAGTAAGGGTGGTTTTCTGGGGATCAGCTGCCTTTAGTCAAGATATCTGAAGTGGTTTGCATTCTCTAGGAATTCATGGTCTTGAATCATCCCCTAAAGTTGGGATATAATCACTCACATTCAAAGACCAAACATGAGTATCTTTCTTTTCTTAAATCGCTTCAAGAGACACCATCTTTCCTCCAGCAGTTAAGGTTTATCATGACTGGGATAAGTATATGACAGAGAGCCAATCCACTGCCAGCTTTTGACATTGATGCAAATTCTTCAGTCTCCTTCAAAAGAACTGCAGCCTACATACTGTAAAATACTATGGGGCACAGTTATCCTCAATGTACCCATTAAGATTCTTCCACTTAAAAGATACCAAGGAGAGAAAAGGCGGTTAAAGCAATTGAACATAACTAGAGTTTACAGCATCCACTTAGGAAGAAAGATTTTAGAGGGTCTGTTTATGCTCCAGGCATTGCAGTTGAATTTTTCATGACAAAATTCAGGAATAAAATGAAAAAATATTTCAGCCCACTCTCATAATTTGTTGCCTTAACTATAAATGTTATACATAAAATCTTACATTGTTTACTCTCTTATCTGGTAGATCTCAATTCTTTCTTTTCACAGCAGCTGTAATTTTCATAATGTCATTTTCTCTCCACTTTAATGTAGTGAGTGATTAAGATGATGTCTGTCATGATATGTTTTTGAATTTCCTCAAGACAAAGGAAATTAATCCTATTCCCAGGAAACAGATATCATCAGAACTATATCCCTAGTTGGGAAAAAGAAGGAAGAATCACTTTCTCTTGGTCTAAATTTGCGTCTTGCAGAAATGTGGCAGATGCAATGTGTAGATTATCTAAACTTGAAAACATGATCATAAGATATGGAAAAAATGAAGTCAGAAAATATCTGAAGTACAAATGTGAAAAAGGCCTTGCTACAGACAAGAGCTAAGCAAGCTTTTCAGCTTTCTGTTAACCAAGACATTCTCCTTTTTTCCAGAAATGGAATTCTAGCCACCTCTGATGTAAAAAAAAAAAAACAACCAGCCAAATAAACAAAAAGCAGTATTTATCTCAGCTGAATTCAGAAATCTGTTGTGAAGATTTATACAGCTGAATTAATCAGACTTGTATGTGGACTCTTTTTATATTCAGTAGAAGAAAGTAAACAGTTTTAAAGCACTATTCACTATTCATTGCATCCTCAGGTACACATGTAATATAGTTCATGTAATTCTCAGCCTAGAAGCACCTATTTTTTTCAGTTGACTATAAAAGAAGCTTAGGGAAAGTACCTCAAATGTTTTATTGAAGATATATTTGCATTGTGCGATGAATACTACTCTAAGTATGTAATAATTAGAGACAAAAATTATAAAAACAAAGTAGGCATTGAAATCTTGCATTTTGCACTAGAACAACTTACTCAAAGCCTAGTTCACTTTTTATAGCTATATTTTTTGGTGTCTGAGTCCTTCATTCTTGTCTATTTCACCTATCCAAATCTGCATAGAGACAGCAGTCTGCAAAGGAAGTAACAACTTCAAATCTGTAGTTTAAGACTCAAATGAGAAATCAGTATGTACTGAATGTTTATCAGAGCAAAGATTATAACACTTGGTTCTATCAGGCATCTTTGTGATTTTTAATAATTAGCTGTTTTACAATGGTGTTTGTTGGATCAGGTACAGATTATTGGTTTAATAACAATTTTTTCAGATAATTAACAAACTGATTCTGTGATGTGAGGACATAAGAATATTACAGAAATTGCAACTCACAATAAAAATTCTAAATGAAATTTCATAAACAAAGAGATGAGGTTAACCTCGAGATATGAAGGAATTTCTTAACATTCAATTCACTGAAGCAGATCTTCTTTACCGGATCTCACCTTACAGTGAGGAGCAGATGTACCTGTGGGACAGGAGCAGAAACAAGTGGTGACTCCACCTATCTATCTAAGATTCAGAGTGGAGGGAGAGCATGGCTAGAAGTAATTTTGTGATTTGTCATTTGCACTGTTATTTAATGCATGATAGGGGTACGTTTTCTTCCTTCTTATGATTCTTAACATGTCAATGTTTATTTCAGCATCAGTATGTACTGACATATAATTGTGATGTCACTAGCTTTCTGGTGAACAAGAAAGCAACTAAAGCCAGAAAAGCTATGCCTATTGTTTTACCAGGGCAATGGCAGCTGCTGGCAGGTTCATGAACATATATGGACATTTTATAATGGCATAGGAAACTTGGTTACTTCTTCTGAATATTTTTTTCAACCAAATAGGCTTACCCTGCCTTTTATTTATCAGAGTTTAAACAAAGGTGGGCAGAAATTTTGTTTCCTCAGTACATTTTTGGGGAGATTCTAAGTCAATATGGTCTTAAGAACTTGTGTGGGTTAATATTCAGATTTTTGGGGGCTTATTGTTGTTCATCAGGAAGTAATCACATCACAGAACAATGTAAAAATTATTCATACCCTTAGCAGTGTCCACAATATTAAGACCTACATTTCTCAGACAATGATTCCCACCAAAATATAGTCGATCATATTAAAGAATCTGACCATCTTGCTTGCAGAAACCTGCTTCTCAATATAAGGAAGTCTCCAAATTCCCATTTTAGTATTTCTATCTGCAGACTCTTATGCAGACTGCAGAGAGATTTTCTACTCTCACTGAATTGGAAGGGAAAAACCCTACACTCAGTCGATTTCCTGTCCAGCTATAGAACTAACCACCCTCATCTAACAGCACGGTAGAATTTCACTTACGATTTATAATGTAAGAAACCACTATGAATCTGTCATAAGTAATCCTGTTAGTAAAGCAAATTATATGTAATTCAATTGATATATGTCTTAATCTTTATTTTGTAATAAATTTTTAGATGAGTTTTTGTATATTAGACAAGTAAAACATATATTGTGGCTCTTGGTGACTCTGCTTTATGCCAGAGTGACTTGCAGTTATTCAAGGTCGATTGTTACTGGTTTAAATCAACAAATTTACATTATTTTTATTTATCGTGCAGTTTCTTGGCTTTCCTTACAGCAATCATAAAGATGCACTTAACATTCTTCAATGCTGGTCAAGTTTTCAATTATGGTTACTTAACAGAAACAAAAAACTGTAACACGAAAAAGACCTACAACATCTTCTTGTCTGGAACAGGGAAAACTGTTATGTGTCCTACAGTATTATTAACGTGAACTGTCAAGTCAAATGTTCTATCACGCCCTAAATATACTTTTTTTTTAATAAGCTGTGGGTACTCCTGATATAATTTATTCCATACTGACAATGAGAAAATCAAAGCAAATATCTGAAGAAGAAAACTATTTAAATGATTCTCTTATACTCTTCAGGTATGGGGTGTTTTTATTACTTAAAATACTCCAATAGGATGAAAAATAACATCCCATCTGTTTACAGGGTCTCCTAACTATCCCTGAGGAAACTTTTAAGTAAATCTTTCAGACTCTCTCCTAAGAGGAGAGGCTGAGGGAACTGGGCTTGTTCAGCCTGAAGAAGAGAAGGCTGAGAGGGGACCTAATATATGCTTATAAATACCTGAAGGGTGGGTGTCAAGAGGATGGGGTCTGACTCTTTTCCGTGGTGCCCAGCGACAGGACAAGGGGCAATGGGAACAAAGTGAAGCATAGCAAGTTCCATCTGAACATGAGGAAGAACTTCTTCCCTCTGAGGGTGATGGAGCACTAGAACAGGCTGCCCAGGGAGGTTGTGGAGTTTCCTTCTCTGGAGATATTCAAGATCCTCCTGGACAAAGTCCTGTGCAGCCTGTGTAGGTGACCCTGCTTTGGCAGGGGGGTTGGTCTAGATGATCCACAGAGGTCCCTTCCAACCCCTAACATTCTGTGATTCTGTGATTCTGTGATTCTGTGATTCTGTGATTCTTTCTTATCAATTTTAGTATTTGAGAGAATTCTTGGATTTTAATAACTATTTTCTTTATGAATGTTGCATAAAATTGGAAGGATTATTTTTGTTTTTATTTTTAGCAACAGAAATCTATACAGAATATGCAAATGAAAAGTAAAATGGAGAAACTGGAACGGAGAATGTTCAGGGTACAAAAGGGTAAGACTGGTCTCTAAAACTCAACTGTACACAAAGTCACCGAGTCAAAGGACTCACCTAAATTTAGACAGGGATTGGACTGCATCTGGGTGAGGTTTCCATTTCCCTTCAGTAATTCAAGTTTTTTTTATAATAAAACACAGAAGGCAAGTCCAGAAAAACAGTAACTCACTTGTTTAGGACTTTTTTCACAGGGTATTGCAATTGAGATTTACTTTCTTGTTTTCTATGATTCCTACCAGATTTTCCACTTCACAGGTAAAAAACAAAATAACTTAGCACAGGAATTATTCTCTTTAGGCTTGATTCTGAAATGTTTTTTATTATGAAAAACCTGTTTTGATAAACACATAATCCAAATTTCTTTGAAGAATATTGTTTCATTTAATTTCTCTTATAATCACATTTTGCTAGAGAATACTGAAGCTAAGCTGGACTTTTAGATGGATAGCACAGATGCTCAGTGTTAAAGATTATCTCAATTAAGAAAATCTTACACCTTTTTTCTTTTTTATTCCTCTAACACTACGAAGTGCAAGGTAATTTCTAAAATTAATAAGGGCTATAAAGATTAGAAAAATACATATGACAGATTGTCCTCCTCTTATCTAGTGCAGAATTCTTTTGACTTTCTTCTGTAGTTGATTAAATTTTACCTACTTACTGCAGTACTAAATGAAGGCAACATTTCCTCCAATATGCTGCTTCCTAGGCAGCAAGGCCCAAATTCATTCTACCTAAATGTAGATATTTAACTAAGATGTTAAATCTGAGGAAAATTCCATTCTGTACCTTTTCTTTTCTCTGAGTCAGAGGGCAGACACAGATCACAATCAATATTTCTTAGGAAAGCTTTTATGTGCTGAGTTATTAGCACTAGAAACAAGATTTTGTTATTAATAACATGATTGTTAACAAAGCACATACTCTTATTCACAAAACTCATACACTTACTCACTCTCACAAACTTCATTCACACATGCTTTCACACATCTGTCCAGGTCTCAGTTTGAGTCCAACAGTTGACTCAAGAGCAAAGAGTCACTGGCACACCAGTATCTTCTATACAGGAGTTTATAAAGTTCCTATAAGTTCTGTTTCATCATGTATATTTATAACCCTACAGGCTTCACCTACATTCTGCAACCCCTGACCTCTTGGATGCAGCCTGAGTTACACAGCCTGCCATGAGTGCACCAATTGTGTGGTCAGCAGCCTCTTAGACCCCTGAGTCTATCCATTCCTGCAGAATCAGCAGCTCTCCTGATCTTACAAATCCTATGGAAACTTTTCCACACTGCTTTCTCAGCACATAGGTTTCATTGCTTCAGCCTGCTGGGGTTTGGCAATAATTTCTCTCTCCAAAGCCACAGATACTCTATATGATAGCCATTCACAGAAAAGCACTTAAAAGAGATATTTCTGACAGTCAAAGATGGTGGTTGGAGAAAGGTACACACATAAAGAAATCATGTTCCCTTGAAATTCTGCCACCCTCTCAGACCACCTCTTCATTTTGTTATATAAACACATTGTTTATATAAGGAGTCACCACCACTTTGCTTCCTAACTGAGATGCCTCAATTACATTTCCATAGCTGGATTAGATAGGCCCTAGGTAGTTCACATTACATAAGACCTACTCTGCCGGGGATCAAAATTTTGTATCTTCTCTATCTCAAATCATGACCAAGGTTTAAAATATGAGTTATAACATTAAGGAAGTAAAGGGAAAGATTTTTAACTAGCTTTTAATAAAAATATGTTAGAGATCATGAGCACAGTCAAAGCAAGACTTTGACATTTCCTGAACTTCTTAACCATTACAAAACCTATTAGCTATAAAACTGAAACTATTATCATACAATTTCAACAAAATGTAAATCAAGCAGTTATAGAAATGTCAGTTGATGGTATCTGTTCAGCACATAAAAAGCAGAAAACATCAAATATTAATAATGACCATTTATGAAATCACAAGATCACTCTTCTGTAGCATCCTAAATTTGCACAGAATGTTCCAGCTACAGTGAGTTATTTTATATGAGGACAGTGGAAGTTACTGATCCTAACTCATCTTTCCATACTGTCCTGGGTTCGGCCAGGACAGGGTTAATTTTCACCAGAATCCAGGAAGGGGCACAGCCGGGCGGGCTGACCCAACCCCAACCTGGCCAAACAGAGCAGGGTACTCCATACCATGTGCCGTCATGTTGGGTTCAGGTGGGGGGGGCGCCGCGGGGGGAAGTCACTCGTGGCTCGGGAGTGCACAGCGGCGGTGATGTCCGGGAGAGCTGTTCTGTTCTGCGGGTTTGTTTTGTATATTCCCCTTTTTCTGTATCATTGTTGTTACTGTTCCCTTTGTTTGCTGTTCTGTTAAACTGCCCTTATCCCGACCCACCAGTTTTCTGCCTGTTTATTTCCATTTTCCTCCGCACCCCGGCGGGGGGAGGGGCGGCCTCGTGGTGCTTTTGTTGCCGGCTGCAGCCAAAACGAGAACACATACACAGCCTCACTCAAACAAAAAGCATTTTAGTGTCAGTGCTATGTATACATACCTTTCTTTACAAGAAACCTTGTAAATATGTGAGAGATAGAGGTTGAACAGTGATCACAGAGCCTTCCATGTTCATACAGTGCCTAGTTAACACACCAAACCTGTTACCCCATCACTAAGCATGTCTAAAAATACTCTTTCGTGAATGCAGAGAATATCCAGGGTGTTTGGAAATCATTTTGTTTGGAGGTCTTCACAAAGTATTAGAGGTCAGATTTTTAGAAAGAACCATCTCCTACGGGTGATTTATGCATGGCAAAGATTTTTGTACATTCTTATGTACAAAAGAGGTGTCTGATATGACTTAGCGTTTGAGATATAGATAAAATGGATTTCAAAAATTGTCCAAGTTTCAGTGTTCCTACATTTCTAACCTCCTAGGATACTTTACCAACAAGACTACCATCCAAAGCTCCAACTGCAATGTAGTTTTTAAGTATGTGCCTAACTTTAAGCAGGAAAACAGTGTTTCGTTGAATTTATTGCATTATTCTCCTTATTCAGATGCAGGTGCATTGTGTAAATGTGTTACTGAGTTGAGGCCAAGGTCAGTATCTGGTTCACTCAAACCCATCGGTCTTTAAGCAACCTTAAAAAGAACATGCCACAGATCTAGAGGCTGATCAATACACACTAGAGTGAGTGGCTGGAGTCAAAGCCAGAAGATGAAGTTACTGAACAATAACTAATTAATGAGCAGTGCCCCACTGGGGACTAAAATGCTAATTGAAGCAGAACTAATACAAGTTTGAGATAATACAACACTGGAGTTAGATCAACCACTGAGACAAAATCACTTTAAATAGGATCTGTCTCTCATCTACCTAGGAAAGCTTCTTGTTATTAATTATTTACTGAACAATCCCTCCCCTCAGAACTTATGTGCCCAACCACCAAGGAGGATAACATAACTTCTATAGAGCTAACATCTGCTCACTCAGAATTCAAAGCACTTCATCAAATAGTTATATCAACAGCATCATGATGAAAAGGAGTGTATGAGGGCCACAAAGGGAATCTGAGAAGCTTCTTCAGCATACAAGGATGCAGGCATTCCCAAGCAGTTTAACATGATGTGTTATATTATGGTCCGTTGCAGTTACGATTTTGTCAAGTATATACTATAGCAAAGAGCATACTACATATAGTTGTGTAAAACTGACGTTAGTATTTCTCTTGAAATTTCTCTTGATTTTTAAAGCATTCATTTAAATATTGAGAGGTGATGTGAGAATCTCATTTGAAAACTATAGCATACCACTTATGTATTTTGTCTAACATTCACTGGCAGGATAATTAAGCTGGATAGAGGTGTCTGCGATTCTCAATGTGCTTATTGAAATACATTAGAAAAAAATGACGTGAAAAAAAATCATGACATTTCTCAAAATACATGATGGCATGAAGAACACAAAGAGAAGAAATATTTTTTATTGATGAGTTTTCATACTTTGCCCATCATCGTCAAACTGAATACATCCAGGGTGCAACTTAAGAGACAAAAAGAACATTCATGAATAAATTATAAAATACTTAAGAAGCCAGTGAGGATGAGGGAAATATTTCCAGATCTTGGTACATGAAAGACAGTGACAAGCTAAGTGCAATTTTAAAAGTTGCAATTAGTCTGATAATGAAGTAAAAAGCAAAACAGACTCCCAACTTCAGATCCTTTTTTATTTTTTTTTTTAACTTGACTTCCCATAACATTCTGTGTGTCCTGCTGGGGAACTTTAACCACCCTGACATCTGCTGGAAAAGTAGCACAGTGAGCTGCAGGCAATCCAGGAGATACCTGGAGTGTATTGAGGATAACTTCTTAAGCCAAGTAATAGACAGCCCTACCAGAGAGGATGCAATACTTGACCTGTTGGCCACAACAAGAAGTGAGCTAATTGGTGATGTCAGCATTGGAGGCATCCTGGGCTGCAGTGATGATGCACTGGTGAGGTTCGCAGTCTTGAGGGATAAGGGTCATGCAAAGTGTGAAATACGGACCCTGAATTTTAGGAAAGCAAACATCTGGCTCTTCAAGGAGTTTGTCAGTAGGACCACCTGGGAAATGATCCTCAGGGACATGGGAGCACAACAGAGCTGGCAGATCTTTAAGGACACTTTCCATAGAGTGCAAGTGCTCTCAGTCCCCTGGTGTAAGAAATGAGGAAAGGAAGGCAAGAGATCAGCATAGCAAGTCGAGACCTGCTGGCCAAACTAAAGGGCAAGAAAGAAATGCACAGGCAGTGGAAGCAGGGGCAGTTATCCGAGAAAGAATAAAGAGATGGTGCCTGGTTTTGTAGGGATGGTGTCAGGAAGGCCAAGGCATAGCTGGAGCTGAACTTGGCAAGCTATGAAAAGAATAATAAGGAGGGATTCTACAGGTATATCAGCCAGCAAAGGAAGGTCAAAGAAAGTGTACCTCCTGTGATGAGTAAGACTGGCAAAGTGGTAACAGTGGGTGAGCAGAAGGCTGAGGTACTCAACAACGTTTCACCTCAGTCTTAGAATCATAGAAATCATAGAATGGTTTGGGTTGGAAGAGACCTTATAAAGCACCTAGTTCCAACCCCCCTGCCATGGACAGGGACACCTTCCACTAGACCAGATTGCTCAAAGCCCCATCCAACCTTGGTCTTGAACACTTCCAGGGTGGGGGCAGCCACAACTTCTCTGAGCAACCTGTTCCAGTGCCCCACCACCCTCATAGAAAAGAATTTCTTTCTTATATCTGATTTAAATCTACCCTCTCTTATGTTAAAGCCATTACCCCGTGTTCTATACCTACATGCCCTTGTAAAAAGTCCCTCTCCAGCTTTCTTGTAGGCGCCCTTCAGGTACCTGAAGTCTGCTACAAGGTCTCCCTAGAACCTTTTCTTCTCCAGGTTGAACAGCCCCAACTCTTTAAGCCTTTCCTCATAGAAGAGGTGTTCCACCCCTCTCATCATTTTTGTGGCCCTCCTCTGGACCCTCTGAAACAGCTCCATGTCTTTTCTGTGCTGAGGACTCCAGAGCTGGGCACAGGACTCCATGTGGGGTATCACCAAAGCAGAGTAGAGGGGCAGAATCAGCTTCCTCAACCTGTTGTCCACACTTCTTTTGATGTAGCCCAGGAAATTTTTGGCCTTCTGGTCTGCGAACGCACACTGCCAGGTCGAGTCGAGCTTCTGGTCAACTAGCACCCCCAAGTCCATCTTCTCAGGGCTACTCTCAGTCCATTTCTGTGCAGTCTGTATTTGTTCTTTGGATTACCCTGACCCATGTGCAGGATTCTGCACTCAGCCTTGTTGAACCTCATGAGGTTTACATGTGCCCACTTCTAGAGCTTGTCCAGGTCCCTCTGGATGGCATCCCATCCTTAAGGCATTATGCCACATCCCTGCAAACATTCCAGGTCAGGATGGACGTGGCTTTGAGCAACTTGATCTAGTTGAAGATGTCACTGCTTATTGCATGAAGTTTAGACTAGATGACCTTTAAAGGTCCCTTCCAACCCAAACTATTCTATGATTCTATGATCCTATGATTCTCAACAATTTTACTACTTCACATATTTTATACTATGCTGATACTTGTAAAACACATCTATCTCATTGAATATGACCTAATTAATATGTAATTAATACCTATTGTTGATGTCTTTGAAACTTACAGTCATTTAGGGGGAGCCAGAATTTGACTCCTTAAACAACTTAAAAAATCAAATTCTGCTAGGGCCTGTTTTAATCCTATTGTCCTTGAGAACATGGATGGAATAAGATATACCTCATAACCAAACTAAAGCAAAAATAGAAATTCCTTTCTGACAAATGTCCTTTCCAGAAAGCCAAAATTCTTAAAAATAATACAACAGAAAAAGATGAGAAATACCATAGTTCATACTCTCTTTACCAAACTCTAATGCCAGATGAATAAATCAGATCTAATTATGAACAAAAATTCATATTCAGCTTTGTTCTTTGCATGTATGAGTTCTCGTTATTAGAACATACCTTTCAGTTGACTTCAACAGAAGCTCTTAAGTACACTTTGCTCAGATGAATGAGAAACACATATGGCTCTCTGATCAGCTACACTCACAGATAACTCAGAATAAATTTGGGAACAAAAAGATTTACCAGCAGTTTCAGAACAAAATGTTGCTTCTTCCAGTTTTCTTACTAGACAATATGTTCCAAATCCTAATGACAAAATTTTAAGGGACCATAACTTAAAAAGAAAGAAAGAAAAAATAATCAGGTTAAAGTACTACATAATTCTGCAAGTGACATCAAGTCTACAGGTAATATAAAGGTAGAATTAAGAAATATCACTTCAAGCCCAGATACAAGCTGATCTAAAGCCTCATTTCTGAAAACAAAGGTGATCCTTGTCCCTTTCTCTATTCTGCTTAATGCACTCTCCTTCTGCCCTGAGCACTAGTTGAGATTCAAAAAAGAGAATATATTAATGTTTAACTGTAATGGGAACTCTTGTTTTCACACTGACCAAAAAATGAAAAAATATTAATTACCTATTTTGTAGCACAAAAGGTGATACTGGAAATAAGTAACCAAAAGATAATCCAATCATTCTTATTAGTGCAAATACTGAGTGATTACGACTACTATAAGTAGATGTCACAGAAAACTGTATATTTAGATGTGGTTTTTTTCTGCAATTATTAATGCCAAGGTGTAATTGATTTTTTTCCCCCTCATTCCCCTTAAATGTGGCATGCAAAAAAACCCAGTTAGCTGGTGTATATTTCATAGGTGGATAACATTGAAAGCTGTCAAGTCTTATACTACAGTGGAATTCACCCATCAAAAGGAACTAAAAAATGTAGTGTACAATGAAGATAATTCAAAATCTGTCTAAAAGTGATAATTAGTTGTGACTGTTGTAGTGGTAAAAGAAGATACAACAATAGTAAGGAGGGAAGGCCAAAGTAGTAAGCTATGTTACCGATGCACTAGTATTTTTAATACTTAGACATGCATCAGGATAGTGTTTGTTAAAAATGAAGATCTCATTTAGAATTAAAAATATATTCTGTTTTGTTTTCAGAAGCATGTGAGTGAAACATGTATGGTGGCTTGCAAACAGATGACTCAGACTGTTTTATATGCTGCCTAGAACAAAGATTGCTTTCTGTTCTACCAGTGAAATGTTTACTGCATTCAGATGAAGTGCCTACACATAAACATCTGTGATCTTGAATTATAGCGATTAAAAAAACCCACAGCAATTGCAAGAAATATAATAATCTGAATGAAGGGGAACACATCATGTGTGTATCATTTGTTTTCCATAAAACAACAGATAGCCAGTCTATAATGTGTGTAAAGAAGAAATACCCAAAGAAGAAGAAAATAAGAGGAAAAAAAAGTATTTTGCAGAATAATTATATGTGCTGCATACTGTTATTCCAGGCCAATATATACTTTATTAACTAAAAATGATACTTCAAAGCTGAATGTATAGAAGGATTTAGATACACGACACCAAAATCCTCAGAACTGCTTATACATATGGCTACTTTATAGCTTCTCCCCTGTAGCTGCTTTAGTGTTTTAGCTGTCTAAGTTTCTGATAGTGCTGAATCTCCATCTGTGGATTTAATGAGGTGATTCTAGTCCCACAAGCAGTGATTCAGTGGCCTTTCTTAAAATAATTACATAAATCAAAGCTACATAGAAGTGCTTTCCCCTCCTTCTATCTAAGGTTACAATAGAGATGGATCCGGTCCCACCCACCTCTACACTATTAAAAGCCCTTGTTCAAGGTACCCCTAGCAGGTATCTCAATACTGATATTCTGTCTACAGCATGTCTTCTAAGACCGTACCTTGACAGATCCTCGTACAAAGTCAGTTGAGCACACCGCCTCATATTTGATTGCACCTTTAGTCATTTGTCAAAATCTCTTCAATTAAAACCTATCTGGGATATTGAAAAGCTAGGCTTGCATTCTCCTTTTATCTGACTTATAGTTGAGATGTCTTGTAGATAAGTGGTGTTGTAAAATCCTGTTTTCGATACCTACCTATCTCCTCCGTGGCACCTTATCACTAATTCTCATCCATTAACAACACTAGCAAGCAGAACAGTTGAAAACTAAGAGTGACAATACTTGAGCAAACTTAAGTCCCCTGGTACCTTTCACCTTCACTTTATGTACTGTGATTATAACTGAAAGGAAATCTTTTATATCACACTGTGTATATCAAATGTATTGTTTCTATTTCTGATCATGATCAATAACATGCGTTATCTTGTAAAAGACACAAAGAACACCTTTCCCATAGAGCTTACAAAATAAGCAGCAGATGCAGAAAAGACAATATGCACTAAAGCCCTCAGGTTCCGTGTTTCATAAATATAAAAATTTAGTTTTGTGTGTATCACAGAAGAATTGAATGTTTAGGGGAGATTTCAGTCAGGAAAAGGTAGCAATAGAAAAGTGTAATACTTTTTTCTGAGTTCTCACCTTTGCAAAGTTTTTCTCAACAATCTTTAACCCTTCCCAGTCCCAGCACCACCCTCCTCCACTTTTGTTTCCAAACTTTTCGCACTATTCTGTGAGGATTCAGAAACAGTATTTTGTCAACCTATTTAACAAAAAATAAACAACTGAATTGAAAAATATGGTGTCCTGGGTTTGGCCAGAACAGGGTTAATTTTCACCGGAATCCAGGAAGGGGCACAGCCGGGGGGTGGGGCTGACCCCACCTGGCCAAACAGAGCCCGGTATTCCATACCATGTGACGTCATGCTGGGTTCCGGTGGGGGGGGGCGGTGCGGCGGGAAGGCACTCGCGGCTTGGACGGGCGCAGCGCCGGTCCGGTTTCGGGAGAGCGGCTGTTGTACGGTTCGTGGTTGTGTTTTCTCCTTATTTGTATCGTTGTTGTTCCTGTTTTCCCTCTGTTTGC
>Ga0065711_1033701_pt1 | contig 24972 bp, 10 predicted proteins | sample Hoacrofraction12_FD_59098 | JGI IMG/M metagenome (GOLD analysis project Ga0065711, IMG submission 59098) | Hoatzin crop microbial communities from Cojedes, Venezuela - Epithelial fraction 12 v2 (version 2) | ecosystem: Host-associated > Birds > Digestive system > Esophagus > Crop | place...
TGCTTTGGCTTCCCCCCCCCCCCATTGTTTTGTTTTCTCAGTAGTGCACCTAGGACACTAAGAAGCCCATAAAGCTAGCCACCATTTTCTTGTTTACACTGTAAGTGCAGCCATTGACATCTTGTTACACTGTACAAAATAAGCTATTGATTTACCATCTTGGCCTAAAACAAGCAACCCAAGCTAAATGCCTTGCTAGGCAGATGGCTCTGCCTACACCACTAACAACCTTTTCTGAACACAGCTGCTGCCCAAGCTCAGTGTCTTCCCGTCATCTGGCTAGAGAAGAAAAACCAACAGTTTTGTGTCATCATACCCATGACAAGGTAGTTTAGAAAAATTTTTATTTTTTTAAATTAAAGATGCTTAAGGTAGACCACAGCTCCCTACCAGTATTAATAAACATGATCTAACCCCTATCTCTTTTTCCTTGAAACGACTAGATAAGATGAAGGTAGCTGGGGTCACAGGTCAAGGTTTGATCTGGGCTAGTAAGTTCTCACCTAACATACCATACCACCTTTCTTCCTAAATTGTGTGCTGCTTCTGCAGAATCTGCTTTTAGAAGCGGAAGTCCTCTTCTAATTATTATGATTGTGAATCACAGTTGTGCCGGTCAGAGTTCTCTGAGGAGATGAAGAGCAGATGAGAGAAAAGACATCTTGGTCTGGGCTCCATCAGACACCATCAGTGCGGTTTTACACTTCAGCATCACTGACTGATTCATTGCTGTTCAGATTTTGTTAAAATATGGGATAAGAGAGAGCTTATTTTGGTAACACAGATGTACTACAGCACCGTTTCATTAAGCCCTGCCATCCCACAGCATCAATGAGCCAACAAGTGATTTTGAAGCCATGCCAAGGGGAAGCACTAAAATGCCAATGAATGTCATCCAAAGGAGAAGAGGACCACATCAGTCCCAACTAAGATGCAACAACCTATGCAGATGATGGTGTCCCCCAACAGCTTTCTTCTGTACCCACACTTGTATATGTAAAGCAGATCTCCTGCTCAGACAGTAGCTCTCAAAGCAAACGATTAGAGGTCCTCATGCCCACCAAGTCACAAAGTAGTTCATACAGTAACTTCACACCAAGGCCAAGAACTGAGCTCCCTAATACTTCAAGAGCTGTGGATACGCAGAGGCACACAGACCCAGGGAAGACCAGAGCCCAGCTGCCCATGCAGACAGCTGTGACTGCCACAGACACCCACTTCTTCAAGGGCACTCAGTAGCTGTAACTCAGACCAGCTGGTGCAGAGAAGGGCAAAGCAGAAGGACTTACCTGTGAAAACACTGGAACGGGTTGCCCAGAGAGGTAGTGAAGGCCCCATCCCTGGAAACATTCCAGACCAGGTTGGACAGGGCTCTGAGCTGCCTGATCTAGTTAGCGGTGTCCCTGCTTGCTGCGGGGGGGTTGGACTAGATGACCTCTAGGGGTCCCTTCTGACCCAAAACCTTCTATAATTCTATGATTCTAAAACAGCTCACTGCTGCAGGCCCTAGAGAAGCCTTTGCATTATTGCTGTATTGCAGATGATGTAGGTAAGGATTGTCAACACTGAGGACTTATTCCCAGGCAAGCCACAGAGACACATGGGGGCAGGGGGAGTGTCCTCCAATCCACTTTCCCACACAAGACCATCTCAAGCAAACTTGGTAGGGAAACACTCTGGACACAATCAAGAAACACCAAATATATACATCAAGCATGTGTACATACACACACACAGCCACCACAGTAGATTGATCAGTTGGCCCAAGTATCTGGGGACAGGATTTGGCTGTGTCAAAATACAGGCTGAACCCAAGGAATCCACACCAGACTCCTACTGAGCAGTCTGCACAGCAGTGTAAGATTTTAAAAGATTAACCAGTACAGCATGGACACTCACATACACAGCGGACACAGCCGATGATGATGCTTGCTGCTGTTAACACTTTCATTTCCAAATTCCATTGCTTAACAAAAACAAGTAAAAAGAGAGTCTGAGCAGCTAGTCCAGAGCATAATACAAGCCAGAAGAAGGCCTAGAGAATTAGTTTGCCCCAGAGGAGCTAGTTCAAAGCAAGACAACTTTAAAAACACTATAGCAGCAAAAGAAACACTTTCTCCATGTGGTTTTAGAGTTACTTTCTCCTTTTATTTCCAGTGGCATGCCCTTCTCAAAAGAGCCAGACAACCATTCCCCAAGATGAAGCACTGAAATTCCAGGAGCAATAATCATAGTAGTCTGACACTGGCACTTAAAGCCTGCTTCTGACTTCAACCCTGAAAAAAATAACTCAATTATTTACCAGAACTACGAGCTACTTAGCAGATAATAGCCTGGGATCCCCTCCCTCCTCGCTTTACAACCAACATTTTGCTAGCAAACAAAGCATTAAAAAGGAAAGTAAGTGGGAGTAGCTGGAACAGGGGCTGTCTTGCATGAGCTATCAGCCACCAACAGTACCAGCCCATCAGCTGCTCATGGTTCCCAGCAGGCAGGTGGTGATCGGAACCAGGTCCCATGGTGTCAGGGACCACTGAGCCGCTCATCCCTTTGCTCACTGCAGCACTCAAACCAGGGCTTAAAAGCATCTTCTGCTCAGCCAAAGCAATGAGCAGGCCTGAATGCCCGAGACTGGCACCTGAATAGTGGCTGTGGAAACCCTGGCTATTAAATAACGTGCATGAACTGACATTGAAATCTGTATCTTGTCAGGAAAAAGAATCTACAAATCCAAGAACCACTACGAGAAGCCCTAAGGAGGGCCACCTACAGCTAGAAAGAGAAAAATCTCAAATTGTTAAGACAAAATCCAAAGTCTTCAAGCCAGACACAGAGCTTCCAAAAGCCCTTTGTGTGGGATAAGAGATAACAGAACTTTATGTCCAAATGGATTACAAGTACACATGGTGTCAGCATCTTGACCAGACACCTTAGAAAGAACAGAGACCGAAATGACTCTTTGGCCTCAGTCAATTAAATACAAATCCACATCAATCTGTATTGCACTGGAAGCTGGTTTCATCCCACCTACCCCCAAACAACTGATTTAGGAATGGTGGCAAACTAAACTCCTTATGTAGTCCAGAGGCATGTCTGGAAGCAGACAAAAGTCTTAGATGGCATAAACTGCTTACTGGAAGGGGATCAATTGCTTGGCAACAGAAGAAATCCTCACAGTTATGCTCCCCTCATTGGAGGGAAAGGACCCAGGTTACTGATTTGACTGGACTATTTTGGAAGGGAATAATATTAGCCAGGCACATATACTTTGAACTGAGTAAATTCTACATACAGCTAATGTTTGTGCCAGTAACAGAGCACACACCCCCCAGAAGGATGGCTGCGCTCCTCCATGCTGCACAGCTGTGGCCTGCTGGCTTCTCTAAAGCTTAGCTGCCTCATATCTTCATTCCTTTCATAGGAAATGTATTTATTTATTTTAATCTCTGGTCTTTCATATCATGTTTGTAGGCAGTCAAATATTTTGACTGAAAACTTCAGAGAAAACCCTAACCCTCTTTAAATGGAATAAATGTACAACCAGAAGCAAGTAAAACACAACAGAAGAAAAATAAAGGAACATTTGTACATCAGCACTATATTTAGATCCTGCTTTACTTTCACAGAAACTTGGAAGACGTGTTGCGCTGATGCTTGGTCCAGCCCTAAAAAGCTTGAAGCAATTTGACACAGCCCTGAAATAGAAGTTCTGACGTTTCAGACTGCAAGCTGCACAGAGCAGATACTGTTCAACAGCACAGTAACTGTTTTCTACAAAACCTCTGCATGCCGCTACATTTCCTGGCTTAATGCTTCACTTTAATTTTCAGTAGCATTTTTAAACAACAACTACACTGTCTGACAGACTCACACACTTTGATCGGTTTGAGACAACTGAAGAATTAGTGGGACAAGATGAGATTCCTGTCCGTATTAGTACTGCAGAAAGACAGAAATACTACTTGTAAGTAGCTATGTGGGACTAGCTAGCCAGTGTGCCAAGCAGGGTATCCACTCGCATAAAGTGGAAAGCTGGTTCCTGCCCCAAGAGCTGGGTTTGGCCAGAATGGAAGACAGACCATAAAAAACCAAACCAAAACAAAACAAAAAACACCCCCCCAAAAAAACCCACCCTTAACCTTGGATCTGTTTTACTTCCTCAGAGTGGTGCATACCACAGTACAGATTTAGTATAGTTCATAAAATACACCCACCCAGCACTGTGGGCACATATTTTATTACAAAAGCTGTATGTGGCAATGGAAATCCCGTTTAAAACATTACTACCATAAAACAACCACCACCACCTTCAAGAGGCTCCTCCTCTTTCCCAAATACTCCTTTCTCCTCCTGAAAACAAAAACATTGAAAACAGAAATGAAGGAACGTGTCCTGGGAAGGTGAATTAAAAGGGGAGTATTGGTACAGGACACGGGGCTGAAGTTTTTGGGACTGCACTGGGACCTCACAACCCCAATTAATACACGAAAACAAGACTTAGACTCAAGCTACTCGAGCAAATTTTAGCTTGGATCCTTGGCCAAGAAGCTTTCAACCAAAAAAGTGTAGACTATAAAAGCCGCAGGTGTTAAAGATGCCACAGAGAATGACATCAAGCAGTACTGGAAGAAACACAGTTCACACAGAAGAGATGACAAATACCCTCAAGCACTTCCTCTTAATAATCACAACCGTTTAAGTTGTTAGTTTCACATCAGCAACACGGGGCTTGTGGACCACAAGTGGCTAGACACAGAAGGAGCTATGGGAAGTGAAACAGGCCTCTTCTGTCCTAAAATAAAAATGGGCTGGATCGTAGTACCAACTGATCATTTTATAACAGGCAAGCTGTCCTGGTAGAGATGAAAAATGATGGAATAGCCTTGGTTATGTTTATGGGTTTGTTTTTAACAGATGCAACGAGAGGAGAAGAGCAACTAAACAAGCATAACTCATTCCTTTTGCGTATTTACTCCGGAATGCAACAGCCAAGAAAAAACGTGACGTTTCATAATCACCTGTACCGATGATCCATGTGTACTAACTAATCTTAACACAAAGTTTTCATGAAGCTGAAGGATGAATTCAGTGAGAAAATGAGAACTTCCTAGGCTAAGCCAGTGTACCCTTGTGCCCACCAACTACCTCTCAAAGATTCAAGCACTCAGTCCTCAGTTTTAAGTCAAGCAGGTGGGCTCTCCTTCCTTTGATTAGTACGATCCTCTTCAACAGGAGCACAAGGATCCACACTCTGCCCAACTCTACTGCAAGATTAGGTACAGTTTCTCCTCTGCCTACGATTAGCATCTGATGTTGACAAATGGGAGGGGAATAAGAAGGGGAAAAAAAGCACAGCTGTCCTTTGTCAAAGGGCAGCAGCACGATGGCCTGGACATCACAGACTGGATGTTAACCAAAGGACTTGGTTGGTCAACCTTAGTCACTACCCCTATTCCCTACAAGTCACTACAGGATCTTATAACCGCCAGGTCCCTGTTCCAAAGGGTGGAAATTTAATCATAAACTGAACCTCGAGTTAACGTAAAGTCACACACACCAACTGTTCTGCCTCAAAGAGGCACTAAGGGTCACAGGAGCAAAGGCAGTGAGAGTCTCAGGACCTGAAATGCTCACACAAGGGACTATTTTAATGGAATACCCCAAAGTATTCCTGCTGCTGCTGTGTCTTGGTTATGAGGATTTGAGCCTAACATGCGAGCCTCCTGCCCACAGGGAAGGATGAACACTGACTGACAGGTCCCTAGCAAAGAGCAGTCACAGTTCCTTTTGTGCAACTACTTCTTGGAAACTCAGTTCCCTATGGGACCTGGCAAAAAGCCAAGGGTGAAATGCAAAATTTAGTAACAGCAGGATCTGCAGCACAGCAGTCTCGCAGCTCAGACTTTTCTAAAGGGATTACTGGCTATCAGCCACTCTCAGAGGGGGCTCTTTACATGAGGCTGGCACTTCTCCCAGCAGAAGGCATCGGGGGATGACACAGACACTAGGTAATAGAGGCATAACAACCCAGCATGCACTCACCATGGATGAGCCCCTTCGAGAATCAGCGAAAAGCAGTTACTGCCACAGGTGGTCTTGTCAGATGACAGCTTAACTCTACAGCTACTAGCTGTGCACCAAAAGGTGCTTAACCCCAGAGCACCCCTTAAATACAGGAGCCTAGGCGCCCCTCCTCCACTCCAGGGTAGGCAAATGGCACAAGTGGAACCAGTGTCTACCAGAGACAACCGCACGTCTTGGCATCCATGAACTAGTCTCACAAGGATGTTACTGATCGATGCTATTTCTCACCAGGTGCATGTAAACAACTAGCAGATACTACTCGCACATGGGAGCACAGGCAGTCATGCTGTGCCTTACACTGGGAAATGTTGAGAGATGTGCACTAGCAGGCATTAGGAAAGCTTGTGTGTTCAAAACACAGGTGCTTAAAATCCACCCCTCAGCAAAAACTTGGAATGAGCACATTGCAAAATCAGCTTCCCTCTAGATATACAAATTCTTATTCAAACCCAGACTCACTTTTCAGGCACGTAAACAGGCCAGAATTAAAATGTCCCTCACTCCCAGTAAAGGCAATTTCTCTCCAATCTGCCCTCCATACAGGACAAGTTTGCCTCTCACCATAGCTTCCCTCTGACCTGAATGCAAAGCTCCTTGCCTGGTATCCTCCAAGAACCTCAGACTTCTCTTGCTTAGTCAACAAGGTCTGCCAAGAAGTCAAAGCTGGAAAAGTTTTTGTTTGTGAATATTCCTATTTCACTGTTCCGAGCATTTTTGTATAACAAGAAGAATGGTACACCCTATAGCTGTACAGATGTCAGGACACTTGGCCTGCAATACAGCAGGCTGCCCTGTGCAGCTTGGTAAGCAACTTTGAAGAAGACGCATCCAGTAAAGATTCTCATCTCCTTCAAATTCTATTAATAATCCACTTGTCCTACTGAATGCTGTCCATACATTACTGAGATCCTAAGAATGCAACAGTGTGGGTCGTGTACACAGCCCTTCACATCTGGAGGCCTGCGAACAATGGGAGGCCAAGGCAGCATCACGTGCCAGGAAGCTTTAGGCACCATGCAATCAGCTCAGCTAGTTTTGTGGTTTAGTGCCTAGCCTCAAAACACCACGTTCCCATTTTGAGCCTACCAAAAACAGCTCAAGTAATAGGCCCGAATGCTGGGTATAAAATACACATTTAAGTGAAGTGAGAAGGAGGGAGAAGAAGCCATGAACAGAAGCCTTTATGTCAGGAGTTGCTCCTCATCTAGTTGTTTGGTATTTTAAATCTCTCCCTCTCTACTGCCTGTGGTTATTGAGTTCGATATAAGGGAAGGAGGGAACAACCTTGCACAAGCCCCTCCTGCTTAGTTTCTTTAAATGGTAACAGGTTCCCATTTAGTTTCACCACGTGTAATTGATAACTAGCATAATCCGTTACTACAGCTACTTATTTTATATATTTAATTACTCACAACACAACAGCAGGTCTAGTCAAGTCTATTTCCCTGTTCCCAATGCTAGTCTTTCGCTCTGTTCTCACAACAGATAGGAGAATTATTATACACAATGGCATCCAATGCCCAAAACTCTGCCATTCTGGAAACAGCAGAGCCCATGAGAGTGATCCTACAGAGCAAGGCTCTCAATCAGTGATGAAAAGAGCTCACGCATGGAAAAAGAAGTGGTATTTCTTGGGATGTCATTACCTGCAAGAAATGGAGCACAGACATCCTGCAGTACTATCCAGAAGAAATGAAAGAAAAGATTGAAGAAAAGGCTTGAAATAGAAGTTATAAAAAAACCCCAACAATTGCTTTAAATGGAAACCCATCAAACAATTTCTTTTTGCACAAGCAAACAATCCCAGTAATTTCTGAAGGCCCCTTCCGTATTCCATCCAAAGAGCCAGGAATTCCTAGCTACAAAGATTTTTACTACATTAGAAGAATTGAAACCTTTTTCCTCCTTACACAGGGAACACATCTAATGTCAGCTGTGTAACACATTATGTGTGCACGTGCGTTAATGCCTCTGCTGGCAGTAGTTAATGGATGATCCTGGTAACATAAGCATTATATCAAAATACTACCACAAAGGATAAAACCAACTTACAGGGAAATAGCTTTGCACTGAGTGAGCTAGAGCTGCAAATTAGGAAGACTAAAGCTTAATTTAGGTATGCTGTCTGCAAGGGTAGGAACAAAAATCTGAGAAAAAGAAGAGTAGAAGAGCTGGTGACAAACAGAGAGTCCAATCCAAAGAGAGAGGATGGCAAAGAGAAGGTTGCTTCTCAGAGAATGACAGCTGGAGAGAGGAAGTCCGGGCATGCAAGAAATTCAAGGCAGAAAGCACTTTCCATGCCTCCAGGACTGTTGGAAATCAGGAGCATTCCAGTAACTTAAATTTGATTGCTTCTAACATTACAGATCTCTGAATGCAATCAGACTGCTCTGTAAACTGGCAAAACCTATCACTGCTTCCAGTCTCGCTTGGGCAGTTCATTATTCATAAGAAGTGGCATAATGAACTTGTACGGCCCTGTATCTTGCATATGTACAAAGTTTGATTTAAAAAAAATAACAGTCACTGATTCACACCAATCACTGGAAAAGTGTCTAGGAAACTTTTTTGCAAGGTTTGACAGTGTGGCACCATGGTTAACTAAGGCAATAGAAGGTACAAAATCGTGCTGTATATCTAATCCTCCTGTGTTAACCATCTGGGACAGCAATTCCTTTCACGTAATAGGGATGAGCCCCAGTCTTTTAGAAATGTGGCTGTTTGCGCAACATCCAAGTTTTTCCATTACTTTTTATCTTTCTAAAATGTACAGATGTGCTAAATTTATTATTTTATTCATTACTATCAGGACGCGACAGGAAGACAACAGCTAAGCAGATCAGGGTATTTTGTTTCGCAAGTGAACAGTTAGACTCTAGGAGAAACCAGATTAGTATCCAGCAATGCCTCAACTTCCTCCATTTCTAAACTGAGATAATAACTACTTTTACTCGGAACTTAAGTAAAAGTTAAAAAAAAAACATTTGGAGATCTTTGGGCAAAAGGTAGTTATTATGGGTAATATTAACTCAACTTTTTCCTAGGCTAGCCACTTGCCAGAAAGGACATACACAATAAATCAATTTTTATAGCAGGGAGGGTTTCGTGAGTGAATCAGGATGGTCTACATAGCTAAGGATCGAATTATTTAATTGCAAAGAGGGGAAATTCCACAGCATCATTCAGGAACAGCTTTCTGAGACAAGGAAAATTAAGACACCTTTAAGTTTCTCTAGAAACAAGCAAAACACACCGCCCCACACAACAGCAGAATTTCGGAATTACATAAATACAAGACCCCCAGATTCTTATGTATAACCCCATCATCACCAAGCCACAATGCACTGTTTTGCAATCAAGCTCTTATGGATGCCATGCTTTATTCCTCATTTACCTTTCCTACTACCAACGCTTTAATTAAAGCTTCTGCAAGGGCATGGAGAAAAAAGTGCCTCAGCCACAAATTTATAACGTTCATAGTTTCTACCCCTACACACCTCCTTCAGCTGTGATTTCATGGACGCCAGTCCCAGCAGCTAGTCTTCAGACAAGCTTATACAATAACTGACTTGGCATCTTCTTGAACACTTATGCATTATTATTTTGAGAGCTTACAGGTAGGAAGGTCACTGTATGAAGGTATCCCTCTCTCACACATCCTTCACTTCTCTTAAAATCATGCTCTAGAATACAACATCACATCTGCTGTCAAGGTATTGCAACATTAGGAGGCTTAACAAAGACAAAGATTAAGCCAACTCCTGTATATATCCCACCATCATCTCTCCGCTCACACACAGGGGCTGCATAAAGACAATTTGGAGACTCGCTATGTTGAGCTGAAACCTGCTATGCATGCTTCTGCAGAATGCCATTTCAGTAAATAAACAAAAATAAACCTGTAGGATGACACTCTGACCTCCAGCCCATATGACCAGACTGCTGGTCCAGCCTGCGGAGTTTCTACTGCTCCAGGAGCTCTGTATCTGCAGTGGGAAGGTGGCTGTGTCACTGCCATACCTCAGCAGACCACAAATACTGCTTCACCCACTTGACACCAATCCCAATTATTTGGTGTCTCTATTTTGTTTTCTCTGATCAATCACCCCCTCTAAGTCAAATTCTGGGTTTTTCTTGTTGTTCAGAACTGGGATTCACTGCTCCAGCCTGGCTTCCTTTAGGACACATGGGGTGGAGAGATAAGCCCTCCCTTTCAGTCAGTGCTCAACACAGATAAGCACAGGGGCTTTACTATTTTCCACCTGGTCTCTACCAGCAGAACACAAGCAAGGATAATCTGAAAACTTGACAGGTTGAGGAGTGGAAGAAGCAAATGCTTCTTCAACAAGTTTCAGCTTACTAACAAGGTTTAAGCAACAGGGCACATTATTTTAGGCTCAGGAAATAATAAAATCTTATAATTCCACAGGAAAGAAAACCTGTTCTCCTCCCTAGCAAAACTGAGGGCAAACAGCTGATGTGCATAACAATTCTTTGGAGAGCTACTGGCAAAGCTTTTTAAGCCAGCCGTTAGCCACATTCATTCCCTTTAACACAAAGGAATTTGAAGACCACAGTCTAACAGATGAGGAAGCTTTGTCATCCTTTGCAGGGAGACATTGGTAGCAACACTTAAAAGCATCGACGAGGAAACTGTGCAAAAAAGAAGAGGGGGAGGATTTGAAAAGTATACTGTAGCTCTAGTGCTTCAACAAATGCCAGGAAATTCCAAAGTCCTGCCTCTTATTTTGTCCCAAAATACAATGGTATGATTTAAGAAGGGCGAATGAAAAGTTATGTGGTGCACCTTAGCTGCATACGCTGTTGTTCACAGGCAGAGAAATAGTACTACAAACAGCACGGCAATGTAAAGTCTTGATTTCTTATCACCTCAAGCTATATTGGAACAGATACACTTTAAAAATTTGCTTTTGTTTTATATCTTGGACCCATGTCACCCTGCAGATCTTGCTAGAGAAAAGCTTGTCCCCTGGAACAAAAAAAAAAAAAGGCATTTTGAGAAATACACAAGCAGATTAATCGAATTCCTAAACCCATTTCAGTAACTGTGCTTCTCATTTATGCTCATGCACTGCATTCTCCAATGCTTTTAAATTGTTGCCTCATTCCTAAAGACAGCTATCAGCATGGCAATTGCCATCATAAAACTGGAGTTCCATCTTTAGACTTGAGATGAAATCAGGTCTCAGAAATGAGATGCAAGCAAACAAGTCTGTACTATCATACATTTGGAAATTCTTAGTCAAACAGCTGAGACAATGTTTCCGCACTGGAAGAATGTGCTCTCTTCATCAAAATGCTACTTAGCACTTTATGTAGATTTTCTCTATGCTACCACTTCCAAGCTGGTTTCTCTTGCTAAATCAAATTCTATGTAGACGTTGGCCAGCACTGATGTTCAGTAGATAGTCTACATTTCAGAGACATTTCTAATGTGAACTCCTGAGGTGATCCCTGCACGTAATGCACCAATGTATTTACTGCATGTTTAAAAATTTACAGGTCTGGTCTCTCCCTCAAACTGCTTTTTTTCCCCAATGGAAAGTCTAAGATATTTCTGGGCCAGGACAAAGAAATATGAAAGAGATTGTTACTAAAAAAAAGATTCCTGTAATTCATTTGAGAAAGTTCTTTTTACTGAAAGCCAGTGGGAATACATGTCAGAACATAGAGCTAGAAGAAACACTAAAAACACAGAAGAAACACTAAACAGAAATACTAATACTCCAGTGTTTTGGAGCACATGCTGCTTAAGAGACAAGAAAGTAATTTGCAAAATGATCCAATTTAAAACACAGCAAAAACAGTCCCCCAGAAACACAAACACACAAAGCAAGATGCTCTCGGTATGTAGAAGCAGGCACAGCTAGGCTCTGCAGATCATTTGACCTATTTTGATTCTTTATAATATTTCTGTAAAATAAGGCACTTAGGTAAGCAAATCCAAATATTCTGTTTAATCAATGCCCCCCAACAGCGTGCTATAAGACATCCTGTCAAATTAGAAAAAAAAAAAAAGAGATATGGTCTTTTATTTAAACTAGAATGAAGAAACACTCGTAATTAAAATAAGCAGGAAAGTACCCTTCAGTTAGGAAAAGGAGTAACCCTGGGCAAGCCATTGAAAACTGGTTTAGATTTGACAAGTTACACAGTACGCTCAGGAGGTACACAAGCAGTACACTCTGTGCAGCATACACAGATAAGGAAGACCACACTCTACGCACATCTAGGGATAACCTACACTGTGCAATTAAATATTTAGGGAAATTAGGGCCTGCATGAAGCTCTGCAGGAGCCCTTTCTTCCTTAAACCGAGTCTGGAACAGAATGTATACATTAGCTTTTGCACAGACTCTGCCCTGAGCAAGGATAACTTTCACCTTCACGACAACATTTGCATGGGTAGTTGTGGCAGAGAAAGATGTGATGCTCCAGGTGACCAAACCGCTCCACAGAAGTCCTGCACACTAAGCAAGCAGGAAAAAGTTACGCAGTCCCAAAGACTTAGAGGGTTGAAGCTCTTACACAGACTAAACAAACTTACATTACATGCATATGGACAATACCGGATGCCAAGACATCAGCATGTCATTGAATCAGATAGAGTATCCTTTCCCGAAATAAGAGTTTCAAAGGAACTCACACTTTATGCACTGCACAAAAATGAGGAGAAAAAGCCTTACTGATGAAGCACAAAAAAAATTCTGCACATTGTGATGCGAGAAAAAAATTAACATGCTCTGTAAGATATTTAAAACATTTGATAACGTGTGCATGGCAAACCGTAACATCAGAATTCCATCTCTGAAAGCATACATAAGGGAGTGTGTCTGTCTCGCTTTTAGAACATTATAAAACCAAATTTCCCAGAGAAGAAGCCTCTTAACATTGCTATGGTAGAGCAAGTAAGACCAGACTGCATCAGCCTCCCAAAAGAACACAGATAAGGACATTATGCATGCACAAAAATAGTGTCAACCAACTTGTACATGCATTTGTCTGCAATTATAGCTTATTATGGTTGCAGCCATAACACAGTTACTCAACAAATTCTGAAGACATTAACCTCCTGGAGAATATGAAGTAGTTTTTCACCACCAGAAGAACCAGCTGCCTGAGGATTACTGCAGTGATAAAAACCTCTTTCCCTCTACATCACCTTACAGTGACAGCAAGGGCACCAAGCTGAAGGGACAACGGACAAGCCACGAGTCTGTTTAAGTAGACACCTACGGAGTGGGAGGGTAGCAAAGAGATGGTTCTGAAAGAAGATGATCCCAGAGGCAATACAGACCAAAAAGGATGGATGCCAGTTCAAATGAAGAATCCTGCCTAATGATAGGTCCACACACATTCACAGATTACAAAGCGTTACAGGAAAAAAGTGGCAACTTAACATGCTTTATATGCTGCTTTTCTGCCACATGGAATAAGAAGTTATGCAGGCATTTCTACAGCCTTTGTTCTGACCACAGCAGATCTGTGTTGCCAGAGAGGAGTGGACCCGAAAAGGCAGGAAGGAGCCGCTCCTGGCAGGAGAGGTCACAGCTTGCCAGCCCAGCTGGATAGTGCTGTGGGAACCCCACTCTGCTGTACCAGCACAGGGAGTCTGGCCGCTTACTCAGAGACAAATCATATTACTGAGGCATTGCCAAAGTCAATTCATTTACTAAATCACCCCTGTCTCATACTGGTATTCAGTTTCAGTATGAAGCCTGACCTTGTAAGATTGGACTGGCAAAGAAATGCTACAGAAAAGTAAACCAAAAGATGCAAATTTTCCATCAAGCTATTCCACTATTTTTCATTTATAAATCCAGCTTCACAGCTAAAAGAGGACACAGTCTCCTGTGAAATGGGTATCCCTAATTAACCATTGTCATAAGGGAACATACTGATTCAGCTGCAACAATTCAGCTTTAAAACATTCTGGAATCAGACTTCAATAAATGGTGTCATATTCTGCAGACTAAACTCCTTTTTGCTCAAATAAAGTTATTTCTGTTATGTTCACACGCACAAATGAACATATGAGATATGAACAGGATTTCAGAGGTGGTACTACAAGTCTTTCCTAAATCACCAAGTTTCACACAGACAACACTTCAAATATGCCAGGCAGAGCTTTGAAGAACCTTCTTTTCCAGGATTTCATAGGTGTACATGACACATGTCAATTTTTGAGGTTACAGTACATTCCCAGATACTTCAACTCCTGCAGAAAAAAAACCCCACATACCCCCCCAAATTTATCAGCACCTTCTGGCCAATATTTTAGTGATTAAAGAATTGGGAATGTACTTGAACTCTGGTTGTGGTTACCACTAAACTGAAGAAAAGAAACAAGCCAATGCAAGAACCGCCTGAAGTTTTGCCAGGGAAACAGAAACAAAACTAAATTAAAACCAGAAAACTGTAGTAACAGGTACTAAGTGTCATCTTGAGTGGCACTGACTTTGGATGTGCAAAAGTTACAGAATTGACTGCGCACCTGAGGACAGCCAGCCATCATTCTGTTCCTGTTGATTAGTAATTTCTTGGCAGATGAGGCATGAAGCTTATCAACAAAACCAAACAGAATAAAAGAAAATTTCAGTTTTGTTCCATCTTCAAAGCTTTCAATGAATGTCTCTCCAAGCAGTACTTTTCTCAAGCTTTATAAATCCAAACTATATTCATGTAATAAGGTGACAGTTTTATTCTTAAAACACAAGCAGAAAATTCTCTGTCACACTTCACACTCTCCTTAGCCCACTCTTTTGTAACTGGAGACAGCGTACTCTCTGCAGTGCCTAAACACAAGGACTATAGATAGAAAGTCTTTCTATTATCAAAGGTGATTGCTCCTTTACCCCAGACTTTACATACAGAACTTCTTGGCATCCCTATCACAATCAAAAATAGCATTCTGTCTTCCATACTCCTCTTTTCTTCTTCTCACCACCCTCCAGCCTTCCCTATCTAAACAAATAATGGAAGAACAAAATTTGCCTGTACACTTTAATTTACAACAGATTCCAAACTGAACCAAATGGCTGTTAATCTGAGCTGAATTTGGAGCCTCCAAGACATTTTCTGTCTAGGAAGAAATAGACTTTCTTGTACAGAAGACTTCACAGTGTTGTTATTCAGAACGTGTAGTTAAAAACACATGTATTTCTAAGGCAGGTTTCTTATGAAAGGCTCAGAGCTACCTTCACTAATCCCTTTGAAGGTGATAAATATTTACAAGTGACAGTGTACCCCTGAGACAATGCACAAAACTTCTGAAAAGAAAACCAGACCCCAAAACCCTCCCATTAAAAAAGAAATAACCCTTGTTCCGGACATGCACAACAACTTTGACAAAGGCACTTGTACCCTAAAATCAGTCTACAGTACTTTCACAAACAGATCTGTGTAGCTGGCAGAGGAAATCCCATCTTGCTACATTGGGCAGAAGAAGGCTGAAGATCCAAAGGCTTCACAGTGTGTATGTGGTGGGAGGAACCTTTCCTGTTGGCTCCTCACCGCAGCAGATAAAAATTCAGGAATTCCCCCCAGTCCCCAAGAAAACAGCACCAGAGTGTTCGCCCCCTCCCCTCCCTAGCACCTGTAGCATAGCACAAGTTTCTCAAGCACTGCTGAGCCATCAGCTGTGCCCACGAAGACAGAAGACAGACTTCTTTTGTGCCTCTCTCATTTGGCAACTGCGGGGGGGGGGGGAAACTGGGAGGAGGATGTTCTCCCCTAACACACCCAGGGGAGAGCATCAACAGGCATGGAAAAAAGGACTTAAGAAAACGGGGGAGGCAACGGAACAAGCACACAGATGCCCATGTATTGACGTCCTCTCCTTCCTTTCAGCTTGCAGTTATTTATTCTGAGGGCTAAGTTTTAATGTTAGGGAAATTCCAAGTCCACCGAAGGCTGGAGAATTTAAAAAAGAAAAAAGCAAAGCACAGTACTACTTTGCCTGCCTGCAGCCTTTCTGGGGATAAGGAGACAAGAAAAGCCTGTGAAAGCATCAGCCACAGTAACCCTCAGCTTCCATCAGCCAGCCTTTGGCAAGATCCAGGTGACTCACGACTGGAACAAACCAAAAGTGCCATTGAGCACTATGTGAGCACTGGCCTGCCCCACAGCCAGGCAGCCAGCAAGCAGATACCAGACTGGGGCACGCAACAGGCTCCCATACCACAGGGAACAGGTGGAGCAGAACAAGTGGCGAGTTAAAAAGCCAGAGCAGCAGAGCAGCAGCCAAACACGTGAAAGCTCTCGGCAGACCCCAGCTGGAACTGAACACAGCACGTTAGGAGGGTGGTGGCAGCAGCAAGTGAATCTAAGCAGCAGGAAAAGCTAGAGTCTTCCCCAGAGCCAAGTCCTCCAAATTCAGTCCTTAAAACATAACAGAAAATGGCAAGTGAAACTAGCATAGTAACCATGGGAGGAACAATAGCAGAATCAATATAACATGCTTAGATAACATTTACCACATTTAGTGGTAACACACCGAATGTAAGTTCCCTTTTCGAAATTTTTCTGCACCTTCCCCTGGTTCTCTGTGTTCCTCTAGCTAAACAATCACAAAAACTAAGTGACAAGCTAAACCATCACTCAATCTAAAACTCTAGTAAGCAGTGAAACTCAAATGTAGACATACTACACTCCTCTCAGGCACTGGCCCATCCTGCAGTTTTCAAGCTAAATACAGAGTTTACAGCACAACTCAGTTAATTAACACCAGCTCAGCTTTGACAGCACCTTCTGGTTTTTAATGCTGTCAGCTGGTCTGCCAGCTGTTTCCTGCATGTGCCCATGCAAACTTCAGAGGCAGGCCAAGCAGCAGAAGTTTGAGCACTAAACTCCTGGATTAATCGGGGTTAGAGGGGTCAAACACGTAAGCAGCAGCACTCTGAGGAAGTAAAGAACAGAAGCAGTGCTGCATAGAGGCCAGAGTGCAAGAGCCATCCAAATGAGATTTCTCAAATTCTTGCAATGTTTACAGACACACAAGTTGTGGCTGAAACTCCCTAAAAATATACACAGGTAAAATTTCTCTAACACTGCTATAGATCCATACTCCACTGACAGAAGTCATTAAAAAATGGGAAATAAACAGGCAAGTCATCCAATTTCTCAGCTACCCTTCTTGTATCAGTTTATTGAGCCCAGACTCTGCAGCATCCAAGTCACTACCACATTCCCAACAACTACCGACCACCAAACTTCACCTAGCAGTTCATGCACACAGGCATGAGACCACTTCTTCCATTACCACGGGCTCCAGTTTGGAACAGAAGGCTCAAAGTACTGATCCTTATCTTCTTTTCTCCCTCTAGCTATTACGAATGAGATATTATAGAGCTGCTGGTGCTCCCTTATCCATACAGATTTAAAAATAAAATAAAATAGCCATGCCCAGCATGCTTCAGGAAAGGCATCCAAACCAAAGTTAACTGGAACAATCGAGCCCAGCCAGAGCTCTGCAGTGCTGTTGGCCGTTCCTATTGAAGAGAGGTGCTGTGGGGTGGAGTTCAGACACACCCACGGGCAGTTCTGGCATGGATTTGGTCTCCCTTTGCATTAAGTAAAGTTCAAACCCATTTACAAAGGAAATCATCATCTTCCACAAGAAGATGACACTTTCTTCCACTGTACAACGCCATACTAAAGGGATCCTATTCACTTCAGGCTGTCTTGTGTTACAGTGCAACGGTACACTGTGCAGTCAGAAAACAAATTGTCTTTTACTGTCCCTAGTAACATGATCAGCAGATGGGAGGTGAAGAAGGCTGGATCTGAGCATGCTTTAGCAGAACCTTGCCTACAAGCTCTAGGTAACCAGGCTTCACTGCTCCAACAGCTGCTCAGCTAGTTTTGTGGTAACCTTGAGCGTTCAGCCTTGCCAACCAGCAATGTTATGCCTCCTAAAATGCTCCACAGGCAGAGAGGCTTCTGTTGTGTCCACCATCCACTCCCCCACAAATAGTAACTCTGCTGGTGTGTGACAGAACTGTGACTCTCCCATCCCCTTTTACTCAGCAGCAATCATTGAGCAGGGGGGGCCAGAGCTGCAAAGTGAGAAAAGTAGTCTGAGGCAACACAGCTCCTGCTGAGCAGCCCCTAACTGCTCTAAACGGCTCTCTCCCTATGCAGATATAGCTAATACAGCCATCTCTTCTCCACCCCTTCTGCCCTCAAAAGACTGCCAATACAGAAGCAACGCACCCTTCTCACAGCCAGAGAAAACTGAGGGCCTCTGCAGCCTATAAACAATACGTGAATATAAACGAATTCCCATCCAAAACTCACACTGTGGTCAAGGCAAGGCAAGTGGTTCCAAACCTTCTTTTAAAAAAAGAAACAAAAACATGACAAACAACAAAAACACAAAACAGACCACAGCTCCCCTACTTTAGGCCTTCCTCTCCCTACCAGGGGTTCAAGACACCTCCCTGGTAACCTCAGAGAATAGCAGCTCCTTCTTCTTGACAAGCCGCTAGCTGCTCTGTGGGGCTGCCCCATGAAAGCAGGGGTTCCTTTATTTACAGTTCATTGCCTCGCTTTCCCACCAGTTATTTTTGAGGGCTTACGCTTCCTGTTTTCACTGCTCTGCCTCCATTTCTCATTCATCACAGCCATTAAAGTAGAAGGGAAGCACAGGGGAGCACACCAACACAAAGCAAACCTTTACGGTTCAGCAACCAAGCGATTAAATGTCACCTCTTCCCACCCCCCGCCCCAACCTTACCTCTCTTGCACACCCTCCAGGATGTTCTGTAAATACGGCTCACCTTCCAGTATATCCCAAGATTCTGACAGCTGTTACAGGCCAGACATTTCAGGCTGGATCAGATGGGCAACCTATTGATCCTGGTTTGTGACAGCTACTTACCCTCCCACTGGCTGGTCCATTTTGTATCATGAACAACTTGTTCTGGAAAACCCCTGCCTGTATCTTGTAGCTAGAAATGGTGTCACAGCAGGTTTTAGAGATGAAAGCAGAGCAATGTAACTCAGATACTCTTTCTCATTATGCTGTTGATTTGCAGACATCGTCTCCCCACCACCTCAGTACGGGGTGCCTAATTTGCAGAAAAATGTAGCCAGGAAAAAAAAAAAAAAAAAATCCTGGGAACAGTTAAGAAGGATGCAATCCAGAAATCCAGAGAACTACTGCCCTCTCCTTAAGCCTTTGCTTATACATTCCCTTGCAGCAGTCTCACAAACTCTCTTGATGACAGTTGTACTCACTGAGTAACTCAGATGCAGTATAGCTGCTACAAGCGTACTGCTACTCAGTACAGCTGCAGTTCTTCTGCAACTTACAGGTGACCCCTGGGGACAATAAACACTTGGGGTATCAAAGGTTAAGGGTAACAGAACAACCAGCTTTGAGTAGATAAAGGGCAGTTTTACTGTTTTAACACCCTCTTGGGTATCTGAAGCTATTTGCTCTCCCTCCATATGTTCTTCTTTACTATAGCGCAACTCCCATCAGTCACCTGAGCCTCTCAAATACATGTGCTATCTATGAAGGATAGACAATAACCATTTTAGCAGAAGTGGAGCTAGAAGCACCCCTGCCAAGGCTACTAGCCTGGCTTCAACAGTTCACAGGCTTCTATTCACACCATGCACAGCTTCCTCAAGCCTGCTGCTACGGTTGCAACCTCCCCGCCCTCCTCCGGCTCACTCACATTGCAAGGCTGCCAAATAGGTGACACCACATTGTATTTGTAGCACATGATGGCTAGGGGATAGAGGAAAAGACTAAAAAGCAAAGTGTTGAGACAGGGACACAAAGACTCAGAAATAAAATGCATTTGGTTTTTGAAAACCGCTGAGAGTATGGATCAATTAAGTGGCTAACCTAGTCTAACGAGCGAGTGTGGGTTCATGCAGCAGCAAATCATAGGCAGAAAGGATTCTTACCCAGGTATCAGAAAGCAATTAGGATTTAATTAGGCTCAGGACAGAGAGATCAACACCAAAGACAAACCTAATCACGTGTGAAACTGAACCACGGATGGCGTGTACAGACGGAAGACCAGGAGAGACTGGAATGGTAAAGGACACTGAGAAGAGAGAAAAACACCACAACCAAAAAATCTGTCAACAAAGAGGGAAGTCAGCATCTGAGATGACCACAGCCACTTCTGAGGAAGACACATTTCTGCTCCCAGGTGCAGGGCAGAAGTAATCTTACTTTAAGGGACTAAAAAAATGAACACATCTCAAGAAAAAAGCAACTAAAATCATAGCAAAGTATCATGATAGAGAGTAGCCTAAGTAGCTGACAGCTCAGATTGCACAGCTGAGCAAAAGGAAGAATAACCCTGAAGATAAAGGAATTATCCCATGCAGAAATCGAGTTCTCCCTTCCATTGCATTAGGAAGGGCAGGAATCCTACCCTACAGTAGCTCATCACAGGAGCCGAGCCCTCTCTAAACAGCCTGTGCGACTGTGGAAGTCTATCACACCGATGCCTGTGCATCAGAGCAAACTTTGATAGTTCAAAGCCTATGACGACTAAAGGGTGGTGCACACACAGGAGGGCTTAACACTGCAGGGTTATTCACAAGAAAGTCCAAAGTGCTGTGTAGGTACTGCTCCACTCACATTGTACATTCCCTGAGGGCTGAGTATAATCTCCACCAATAAGTACCCCCTTATTCCTTGATAATAGTGTAAACAGACTGACCACAAAGACTGGTTTAGGGAGCTGCTGATTCAGAGCACTGAGAGTTTAAAGTTCTCCTTAAGAGGCAGAACAAGCAGTGGGCCCAGTAAAGGAGCTTTGGAAATAATAATTATAGAAAAAAACCCACAACAGTTACAAGGAATATAAACAGACCACCAGACAGTGAGAGCCTGGGTAAAGCTGCTGCAGAGAAGACACTGAAAGTTTCTTGGCTTCACCAGTATACCACAGTGACAACAGTTGCACTCCTTTGCTGAGCTAAGTACACCAGCTTCTCTCACTGATCTTACAAGAGAATGTTAATGAGACCTAACTGGAAGGCTTTAAAATTTAGAGGGAGTACTGTTCTGCCAGGAACTTACTGGTTAGTAAGTCAATCCGAAACACAAATGACCTTTACTGTAAAGGCATCTTTCCAAGCAGTTAAAAAACAAAACACATCAAAGAACCCCCTCCAAAAAAACATAAAACAAAAAAACCCTCACCAAACCAACATCAACACACTCCTCTAAAAAACCCCAACATACAGATCTGCCTTTGGAGAAATGTAAATAAGAAAAGCCGGTTAGTCTAGAAGTCAATCCTGTAGCACAGGAAAATTGGAATTTTTTTAATTCCGGTCTCCTTTACTGTTGCTAGCTAAAGGCTGCATTGATTTCTTAAGCAAACTCAGGGGGAGCATAGACTGGACTTCCCTGAAATATTCTCCTGCCACATAATTTCTGTATTGCAAGGTATCATTCAATTTAGAACAGTTACGGGCAAAAGAAGTGTTGCTTGCACTGCAGTAAGTGAACAAAAGTCAAATCCCTAGATTCTACTAGGTGTCGTAGTAATGTTTGGAGAGACAGAGCACTTCCTAGTAAGGAGTGTGGTAATGAGACACAAACTACTTTATAGCTTCAGTCCATTTGCATTCATTAGTAATTTAAAAATAGCTGTTTGGTTGGTTACATAAAAGAAGCTGTGGTCACCAGTATGGTTCTTTATCATTCAACTGTGGAAAAAGCCAACAAAAAGGCAACAATAATGGAAAGACAAGATGGTTATGTGGATTTAACTAGCTTTTCTCTTTAGGCTCTATCCACTGAAGGGCTTTAGCAGCAGTGGTGAAAACAACAAAGGTTAAACCATACTTATTTAACCACCACAGGCAGAGATGAGCCAGGATAAAGCTTATTTACCACCGACGTTACCACCTCACTTCACAGATGAGATGTATGTAGCAGACACTGTCTTCGAGATTAAGTTTTAGAACTAAGAACAAAGGTTCAGGGTCGAGATCCCACACCTATCATCTGTAGCTGATCTTGGACACTTTATTTGGAATTATCAGAGCCTCAGCTTCCCTGGATGAATAGGCTATTGATAGTTTAACTTATCCATGTTTCTGAAACACCTGCAGATCCCAAGAGCAGGTTAAGCCCACATCATTACCACAGTGCAAGAGAAGATCTGGAAAGAAAAAATCCGGTTTTGATAGTGTGTATCCTTCCTCTTTGGTGCAGAAAATCTTAGACTAAGTTTTCTCCTCCCCACTCCCTAGACAGATACAGGATTCTTATATGCATTTTTCTAAGCCAATCTCCAAAACAGTACCTTGTAATGTGAGAAAGACAAGTTATCCTTTCAAAAGTAAATAACTGACCTCACTCACAAGTTTCACACAGACTTTAAGATACTTAAAACTATATTTCAGTATACTTTTTTTTTTTTTAAAAAAAACGGGGTTTGCTTTAGACAGGACTCCCGACATCTTAAACACTATTCCTTTCTACAGGCCTGGTTCTCTGAAAAACATTCACCCACCCAATTTCTGCCTTATCAGGAACCTGCTACATTCCAAAGGGCTGTGCTCAAGGTTGTAATGCTCTTTTCCAGGCATTTTACTGACTATTTCACTGCCAAATACTGCCTTTTGCAGGGTGCACTTGTTTGCAAGAACTCAAAACCCGAGACATTACAACAGGGCTGCACAGTATGCTGACGGGAAGAAGCAGACTGCTGTTTATTTCAATCAAAGGGAAAAAGTGTGTCACCTTGTGCATTTTTAAAGTCAAGAATTAATAATTGACATTTGCCTTCACACAGTCCTTTGATCCCAAAGCAAAACAAGCTAAAGGGATACCTACAGTAACACAGCTGCCCCTGGGGTAAGCCACTAGACAACTGCATACTGTGTAAGGCGGAGAAGAGAAGAACAGGCAGAAGAACATGAGTTTGCCCTTGTAACGGGGAAATAACTTATTCCAAGCCCTTGCAGAGCAACTAGACTTTCCGCGCATTGGTTGAGAGACCAAGCTGCAAACAGCACGATGGTATATGGCATAAGTGGTTTGCTACTCCTAGGTTTCCCCTATAAATAGCAACCCCTCCCCGCTGCCTACAGCACTGCCCGACATCTCCCAGGCACACTTGGTATGCATACAGAGATATGACAGAATTTGACAGCAGCAGGTTTCATCTGAAACCATCTTCAAGGACATATCAACCGATGCAGTTAAATCCACTTAAACACCCAATACAGTATCAGAACCAACCTGTTAAAAGGATTTAAAATTTAGGGGCAGTACATCAATACTAGCTGATTTCTATAACAGTTGTATTTGTTGCAAAAGCCCTTTAAAAGAATACAAGATAAGGAAATCACCTTGGGGCTGAGGCCTGGCAGAGCACGTAGTCAAGATTCTCGGGTCTAAGAGAAAGAAACCAGCTATTTTATAAAGAGGTTGAGCAGAAGAGAACCAGATCCATCTCTGCTGAATTGCTCAAACTGCCTCAGATACTAATCCTATTTCAGGAATACAGGGAGTGCTCTGGGCACAATGAGTCAGCAGGGTGGGGCATTTTTTTCCATGTTTGTTGACTGAACAGGAACAGAAAGAGCAAAAGAAGCTGGAAGCCAGAAATCTAGCACCTGGCTGCTATACAGGCAGGAATTCAGTAGGGTTAAATCAGAAGCGCTCACAAATCTGGGCAGAGCCAGCACTCACAGGTAAAAATAGAAGCCTTATCTGGGAGTCAAGTAAACATCCTAAATAAAATTAAAGAGAGTAACTGTAAAGGTGTTTCAATGATGTCAGCTACCTCTATTTTCTCCTGACAACACTTGACCCGTCCTTGTTCTACACTAAGCTTTTCAAGCAAATCATGCTATTTGACACAAGTCTTAGTTGCCGTTAGGCCAGGACAATGACATTTTATACTTCAAAACAAATGAGTGTAAGAAGGCCTAGCAATAACCTCTAAAACTCCCCTTCCCCAAGCACACTCATCAAGGGAAAATATTCACATACAAGGTAGCTGTGAGATGTAATAATACTGCCTCATTGCAGTAATTGCATAATAAAAAATAACATGAAATCTTAGCATGAACACTCATGCATACACTCCTAGAAACCAAATGCAAGTTACTTAGGGTGATTCACTCTCCTCTAAAAGCTGTGCTGGCCTGACATCCATACAGTCCTTCCAGATGATTTATAACCTAAACAATCTTTTAGCAGAAGCTGGAGACTTTTTTAGTCTTAGTAAAAAGGAATAATTGTATCTTCTTTCCCATTTTCTCCTGGCCATAAACAGTCAATTTGCTGATGCAATAATTAAAAACATGAAGTACTTACATGGGCAACTGAAAGGGCAGTCAGTCACACAGACTAGGATGTCATCTGGTCTGTCTTGCAAACGACACTTACTGTAAAAAGATCTTTTCCCCCCCATTTCCAGTCCTAGCATCCTACTTAGATTTATTCTACAAACAGACTATTTCAAACATCAGCAAGCCCTTAGGCTGTTTTCTCTTCCCCCCACCCCAACAGCAGAAACAAAGCATCTGACTAGGGAAGAGGTACTCTGCTCAAAGGATACCCCAAACCTCTTCCTGAAATCCCAAAGCAGCTGGCTAATCAGAAGTGAAATTGCTAAAGTTAAACATGACTTCTCAGCATTAATGTTCCCATTGTTATTTGAATTAACAACCCCAGGTCCCAAAAGACATGGGATTTAAGCATACATTGTCTTTCATGGCATTATACTCTCTACCCTGCAACACCAACCAATCCGTTGTTGCTCCAACACAAACATTTGTGGGGAGGATCGATGGGATCCGTGGTTAGAGGGGTTTTGTATTTTGGTCTGGGGAGTTATGTGATTAGTGTTTGGGTTTGGCTGGGGGGGG
>Ga0065711_1033702_pt1 | contig 24972 bp, 10 predicted proteins | sample Hoacrofraction12_FD_59098 | JGI IMG/M metagenome (GOLD analysis project Ga0065711, IMG submission 59098) | Hoatzin crop microbial communities from Cojedes, Venezuela - Epithelial fraction 12 v2 (version 2) | ecosystem: Host-associated > Birds > Digestive system > Esophagus > Crop | place...
GCTGGGCTTGTTCAGCCTGAAGAAGAGAAGGCTGAGAGGGGACCTAATATATACTTACAAATATCTGAAAGGTGGGTGTCAGGAGGATGGGGCTAAGCTCTTTTCAGTGGTGCCCAGCAACAGGACAAAGGGCAATGGGCACAAAGTGAGGCACAGGAAGTTCTGTCTGAACACGAGGAAGAATTTCTTCCCTCTGAGGGAGACAGAGCACTGGAACAGGCTGCCCAGGGAGGTTGTGGATTCTCCTTCTCTGGAGATATTCAAGACCCGCCTGGACAAGGTCTTGTGCAGCCTGCTGTAGGTGACCCTGCTTTGACAGGGGGGTTGGACTAGATGACCCACAGAGGTCCCTTCCAACCCCTACCATTCTGTGATTCTGTGATTCTGGGATTAAGATAGGACAGGACAGAAGAGGTTTCAATCCTGCCTGAGGGAGAATGGCAGGTGTTCTGAAATCGAAGTGTCCGAAGGCAGTGGAGAGTTCAGTGAGAAAATTTATTAAGCTATTAAATTTAGGATGATAAAGCTTTAAAAAGTGTTCACAACCAAAGAGAAAGAAGAAGGCAGAAATTGATCATGGCTTTGTATAAAAACAAAGATTGGAATAACATTGGAGTAACCAAAGGTAAAAAATAGGCTAAGAAAATGAAATGTATGTTTAAACGAGTTCAGGTGACAGCTCCTTTAGCAGAAATTAGTTTTGAATTGAAGACTCTATGTAGAAACATACTCAACATCATGTGTCTAATCATGTTTACGCAGGCCACTGGGTTTTATATTTCTTAATAAGCATCAATTAGGTTTTGTGAGAATCTTGCAAGATGGATGAATCTCCTATATATCCCCTGGGATGATGCATCAAGGCAAGGCGTGTAACTGACTTGCTAGCATCAGTGTGCTGGCAAGAAAATGAAAGAAGCAAACCAAATCCCGAATTTGAAGAATTACTCTGAGATCACTGGAGAAAAGATGTTAGAAAAATAGCTGGAAATGAAAATACTCTTCAGCAATTTGATGATCTCTAACTCCTACACAGAATGCTTTGTATAAGCGTATGAGGAACTTTAGGAAGGAAGTAGTCTGTTAGTGCACATGTGTTTTTCAATAGAACACTTGGTCATGGACTACACATCGCTTTACTTCCGTAGGCTTTCCAATGTTTTATGGTTGCCATTAATACTACTCTGTGGGCTTTTGTAGAACTATGAATTTTCAGTGTTGGTAGGGTGACCTCTCCTGAAAGTTTGGATGCTTAGCAGTGAAGATGCAGCTGGATTCTTTGCTGTAAACGCAGTGCATGACAGAAGGCAAGTCAGTTCTTTTTTTATATCTAATAAAACCCTGGTAGCATAGGGTGACAGAGCTTTCAGGATGCATAGTGTGAGGAATTTTTTCCTGACTGCCCTCCCTCCACAAGCCAATACTGATAATGATGGTTTTGGCATTTAATGTCACACTTCCTAAAATATTGACAAGGCATTGTCAGTGTAAGTGTTTGGTCCTATTATCGGACATGGTTGGATATGTGGAACCTGATTTCATCCATGTGTAAGAGTAAACAACTTGCTGGTGAGGTGACAGAGAAACGTGCCTTGATGTGGTCAGTCCCTGGGTGGCAGGGTGTGTGTGAGGATTTAAGCAGGTGCCAAGGGCAGTTATGACCTTCCAAAGCCTGGGATTTTATCCATGAGCAGTCATGTAATACCATTGAATCGGTGCACCACTTGACAGTGGAGTGCCTTGCCTACCTGAATGAGACTCATCAGTTCCTAGCGCTGCGGCTGTGACTACGGAGCCTCTGTTCAGTGCCATCAGGGCAGAGGAAGGAGGGCCTCTACATATGAGGACACAGTGGTTAAGACAGGACCCAAACCCTATCTACAGTAATCACCCCAGTAGTCAAAAAGAAAGACTGGAAGTAGAAATTGACAGGTCCATAGCATCAATTAGTAAGAGAGGAGGAAAAGTCTGACCAGGAAGCTGGTCCTTTGCAAAGGAAATGGGAGAAAGAGGTCACAGAAGTCACTCTATAGCCAGAAATCACCTGGTCCCTGAGTGAACTTTTTGACATATGCAGAAAAATTGGGATGTTCTTGTAAATTTCTGAGGGAAGTAGACCACTGTGGAGAAAGGTGGTGGTTCAGATTTTTGTCTTTTGTTTCTCACTATCCAGATCTCTTTTAATTGTGAATAAATTGAATTAATTTGCCACAAGTTGAGTCTCTTTTGCTTGTGATGGTAACTGTTAAACAATCTCCCCATCTTTATTTTGACCCATGAGATTTTTAATCTTATTTTCTACCTCTGTCCTGTTGGGTGGGGGTAGGGCAAGCAGCTGAGTGGGCATTTAGCTGCTGACCAGGTCTAACCCACCACAGATGACACTGGTTGCACAGCCAACAGCATGATGACAGGTATTTCTCTTTCATTGGTTTCTGACATCACAAATATGATAAATAACACAGAGTATCACAAATACTACCTTCCATGTCTGGCTAAAAAGACTGCCTGTCTCTTCCTTCCAGGTGAGTCCTCGATGCCAGTGCCTCATACATTACCTATAAATTGACTGAGAATATTCTGTGCTAGATTGGAGCGTTTTCGAAAAGATGATCATTGAAGGATGTTACTATTCTTTTAAGTTAGACTAGCTGAAAGAAAGATGCTGTACTCTGTGTCCAGTGCACAGTGTTTTCATTTACCACAGGCACTGCCCCAAGTTTATGAAAAATCAATGAGAAATGTCCACATTCTCCCAAAGGAGCTGAAGTACTTTGCAGGGCCAGTGTGTTTAACTCCACTTTCAAAAAATACAATTACCTGTTTTTAAGTATGTAAGAGATTACAAAGAAATCAGTAGGAGCCAACAGTATCTTGTCAAAGGGGGGAAAAACCTGCCTTTTGCTTGCCTAGCCTATCGAGGGTATTTCTGGGCCTTGTAAATCTGGCAAAAGTAGTAATATCACACAGTGTTGCTCATGATAGTGTTTTACAACAACTTGCAGTGAGTGGAAATGTGATGTTAAGAGAACTGACAGTAGTCCACCATTGCCAAAAAGATACAACAAAACCCAGACCATATACCATGTACTGTTTTTATGGGAGGGTGGTCCAAGTGACAAAAGTCATAGTGGTTTGAAAGTCTAAAGTGGCATGCTGACAGGTAATAAGATAGTCATTTAAGCAACAATAGGTTTACTTTTCATGCTGTTTACAGCAGAAAGAAGACTGTTTTATATGTCTGGTGCCTCCATGGCCAAGGATGCTCAGAATGTTTGTTACTAATGAGTCTGTTGCTGTTGATGCCCCAAGTTAGTGGAAGACTGTAATTAAATAGGTGTTTAGATGTAGTCAGAGGTTTAGCTGGGTTTGGATTCAAATCGCTGGATCAAAATCATTCATGATCAACGTTCAAATACTTTTGAAGTCTAACTGAAGTTGGCGATTAAGCAAAGTATGATCAATGAATATAGTCCCACCTGGCAACATCAGCCCATTTCCTGAACATTATCAAGATTGGTAATAGCGTCCATTGCTAATCTTAAAGTCTGGAACCTCAGCACATGTCAGTCTCTACAAATTTGTATTCTGTATTGGTTGTCATGGCTCAATTTGTAGTTGTAGTCTAGCACCTATTAAATGTGATGAGAATTTATAACCAGTGTGGATGAAAACAGCATTTCATGATACAAGAAAACTATGAACAAACATGTTCTGTTTACCCTCTAACCTAAAATAACATCAATCCATGTTAAAGTGGGATTATGTGTCAAGTGCAAATTAAATAGGCATATCTTGGAGCAGAAATGCATTTGATTTGAGTTTCTATGTAGTTTGCATTTCGAGCTCACCAATAGCCGTTCCATGGCTGTTGCTTGTCGATAGAGATGATGAATTTAGATACAAGATTAAGTTTTAATTAGCTGGGATTTTAGAGAGAACTTCTGTGCTGATGTTAACAACAGGAAAAATGTTCACTTGCTCAGACACAGAGACAAGAAAAGACAAGAAATCTACCTATTCTTTTTGATGGTAAAATGTCACTTAGATGTTAAGTAGGCATTTTCTTTTTTCTTTTCACTTCCTTCTCCATTCTATGTGACAAGAACTAAACCAGATTTTGGATAGAAACCTACCTCTTTCATATAGGCATCCAGAATTAGTATCAAAAGCATGTATTAACCCTTAGATATTTTTGCGGATGCACTCAGTGTTTTTAATGAGGATGACATTTTCAAAAGTCATAGGTAAGTTATCACACTTTCGTAAATGTTACTCAATTTTATAAAAAAATCCTTTTTTGTAACTCAAAATGAGATGATTTCTCCTTTATGCAATAAAGATAGGTACAAACCCGTAAATTTCAGCCATGGTCTCTGTATGTTATTCCTAGTTTATCACAGAAGACTTTAACACAGGATTTCTAGTATGGTGCTTGCTAAAGTGAACCCACTTTAGAGGAAACAGAACATATCACTGACAAATGTGAGACTGTTTTCCAGCAGTGCACGTAAATTCCTGCCCTAGATTGTCCAAGAGAGGTCCCATGATGACAGACATGAAATACCAGGTCTGTAATAGCTTGAAGACATAGGAAAAAGCCCAAACCCTTCATCACAATCTTCTTTCTGGTTTGATTTTCCCACATGCTCTTTAGAATTTTCTGTCCTTATGTGCCTATGTATCTAAAGACTTCCTGAAAGGATCAAGATTATAGGAATTTAAGATTGTAGGCAACATGGATATGAAATGATATGTTTAAACCATACTTGAGTGCTTGCAGACTGTCTGTGGTAAGAAATAACTCACAGAAGATCATACTTAGATTAGATGCAGCTTTGAGTATTTTTTGTTCTTGGACAATGGTCACTACTTTGATTTCTATAGATGAGTTTGAAAGAAAAACAATATCCAGGCTGTTATTCAAAAGAATAGATGCCTTTGTATAAATTGTTAAGATAAACATCACCAAAAAAAAATAAAACACTTTACCAAAACCTAAATATACGTGTAAGACTAATCACAGTGGAAACAGTACTGATTACTAAAATACAAGTGTATTTTAAGAATTAAGTTTAATAGCAAGTTAAGATACTTTAATAAAGTAAATATGCAGCTTTTTGAAGTGATATGAAAGGTTACTGATTTAAGAAACTGGGCATGTGAAAATCTGTTCAAAGGCAATGTACACATTTTAATGGTAGTCATTAATGTACCTTTTTCATAGTTGTTGATTGTATTGAGGGGAGAAAAGAGACTGGGATTTTCCTGTTTCTGAATGTGTAGCGGAATTGGTTATCAAGGCCAAGTAATGCTACCTTTCAGTTGCTGAAGTCACTGAAAGAGGAGAGGACACAAAAACATACAAGTAAGTAACTGGAAGTGCAGTGCAAAATGTGGAGCTTAAACCTCATGTAAAACTTGTGGGGACAAAACCCTCTTGTTTTTGGATTTCTGGTAAAAACTTCCATGATTCTAAGGCAGTTTATGCTTCTTACTTAGCAAAGGAAAGCTAAGACCTGGTTCAGTGTTCCAAAATGTCTTGGCATGGGTTCTGTGGGGAGAGTTAACTAAGCTAGTAAAATCCAACAGAATGCAAGGAAGGAGAAACCTTGGCAGAAATAATTTACCTTTAAATTTTCTGCAAAGCCGTCCAACACTGAAAAATTGCAGCAGTTCAATGTCTGCTTGTTGTCTATGAATTAATATGTATGCTAGAATCATTGAGTTATTACATAGTGTTATGTGTTGTTGATGGATTGTTTATTAGGCGATACATGTTTTATCATGCATGTGTAGAAACCAGTAGCTGGATGGCTGCTGCTCACCTGGAAGAACATGCTGTACTTTTGTGTGAATGAATAGTATTGAATGATGCTACTTCAAGGATCTTTGCATAATTTACTTAGGGCCAGACTTTCTCAGGCATGTCTGTGTGAGGTGGGATTCTTTATAAATGGTTAGGAAACCAAAAGTAGTTTATATTTCTACTGACAACTGTTAAAATAAGACCCTAATACTGTGCACTTTGGAATTTCTACAGTTTACTTCTGGCGCCTTTTAGTGCTCAAACAGAAATATAACTTAATGCAGTTCTAGTGAAAACCTGAGCAGAACCCTCCCTCAAAATGTAAAGCTCCATTTTTTTTTTCAGGTTTAATTTCTTAATTCTGAACAGCAAATTAATCACCTGTTTTTTTCAAGAGAAACAGAAATTAAAGGTTAACCTTTCCTGGAATACTTTATTAATTTTATTATTATTTAAGAATAATGATTTTAATGTTTTCTGCCAAGTCTTGATATAAAAATAATTTTTCTGCTCTGGTATGGAAATATCTGTCATCATTGTTAATAACAGTTCCAGTCCTTGGATCACTACAAAATGTTGTAGTTAGAGGTAGGGTGTTGACTAAAAGTAATCAGAATTCCCTGAGCTGTGTTCATATAAACGATGCATGTTCTGACAGGGAGAAGCAAATCAAGGAAAAAATAATTTAGATTGCAATTTAAACATTTTTCTACTGAATCCTGGAAAGCAGTAACTGAAAAGCTTTAGAGCTCCTGTGAGTAATCAGCTGGCTGCATTTTCAGTGCAGTAGTTTACTGCTTGTTATAGCCTTTGGCTCATTGACTAGAGAAGGTGAAATAAAGAGCAGGGTACAATGTAGTGGGGAAAGACCATGTATTTCCATATACGACCTGATTTTCATTCATTTTTCCCTTTCCTTTCATAAATTCCCTCAACCTAATGGCCTTGCTGGAGAGCCCCTGGTACCTTTTGAAGGCCAGAAAATGTGTCCAGCATTCAGCAGTATGAGGAACGGAATTCATAGAATCATACAGTTGTAGAATGGTAAGGGTTGGAAAGGACCTCAGAGATCATCTAGTTCCAATTCATCTGAAGGGAGGCTAGCCCTGACATAAATATATATGAAGTATGTATATGAACATACAATGTGGAAGTTTTAGCTCATGCAAAGGCTGTAATCTGACAGTCGAACTCACAACGTTTCTGAAGCTGAAATTAAACTGGAATCAAGGCAACTGGCCCATGGTGGTAAATACTTAGTCTGCTGCTTCTCTGCTGAAATTTTCAGCCAAGACAAATCCTTTCCATTTCTGAGGCATAGCGGTGCATTAGGACCTGACATGATGTCAAGAACTCGTTTCACAAAGTCAAAGCTGCCTCTTTCATGTTGCTGTTGCCTCTTCAGCACCACCAGTTTTGATGTAGGACTGAAAGACTGCAGATCTGGCCAGCTCTTGCCCACACTTCAGTCATTACAATTTGCATCTTAGTTCAGTTATTTGTACCTCAGAGAGGGAGAATCAAAAAAAGAATTTTATCTCAAAGCCTTGCAAATTCACTGCTGCCTGGTAACTGACCTGGCACTTATTTTAACTGACTTTCAACTGTATGCATTATTCACTATGAGCTATTTGTGGGTAAGCTTTGGTACCTAGGGCTCATACAGTAATTTGTCATGCTGGTGATTTGGCTGTATTTATTCATTCTGTGGGGAGTAAGTTTAAGGCTTTTTCCTCCTGACCCTCTTTTCCTCAGACTGGAGGGATGCAATACAAATCAGAGTTAGAAAGAAAAATATACTCCTGTTGTTTAGTTGACTAGAAATGGAATGTGTTATTTTTCTGGTTTACAGAACAAAACTGAATTCTTTGATTTCAGTCCTAAGAAGGCATTGCTAAGAAGGGGCTGAATATCAGCTCTTGCATGTTAACATGAGGATAAGGAAAGCTGCATAATAAGTCAGACTTAGGCATTTCTGTATGCAGAAATGACAATTTGAATGTGACTCCAGTTATCACTTCTGCTCATTTCTCACAGCAGGTTGAATCATTGTAGGTTGTTATTTCTAATGGGAAATCTCTAAAATTTCTCTATTCTTCCTCTAATACATCTCTCAATATACACTAATATCTGCTTCCTTATTGTTATGTATTATTTGCATTCTTTAGTTGTTCCTTACGTGCTTCATCTTGTTCCTTACATCTTCATCTATCCTTTCTTGGTCTTCCTATCCCCATTTACCTGAGTCTCGAGACTTTCCTGCCAATCAATATATTAAACTCTGCAGCACCTGCCACCATTATGGGGCTTTCATTTTTTTGTAGTAAAAAGTCTGCACTGTTGGCATAGTTTCCATTCTGTGAAGTCAGGAGAAGTTTTAGCATTCTTGTAATCAGAAGTGGAGATAGATAAGCAAAATATGCTTTTGAAAATCCTGCTCATATTACAGAGATACTTGAGGAACAGGTTAATTTCACCACTCTTCTGCCTTGTTTGTTTGCTCCTATTAAGTTGGGCAGATAGGCTCTCTACACACTGTTTTTGGAAGTGTCACCCAAAGCCATAATTAAATAAACCTGACAATTCAGGAATGATATATCCTGTTTTGTTTTTTTTTTTGTGGATGTATGATAGCAGTAAAGAAAAAAGACATCCCAAACTAAAAGGTAGCTATGCAGGGATGTAAGACTGTCCCCTTTGTAGTTTTCAGTTGTTCTTGATGGGACCTTGCATCACTATTACCATTAAAAAATACAATATGAAGCATTTGTTATCCTATTAACCACTATTGCCTTTACAGACCTGAAATACTGTAAAGGTAACTGACTTGAATCTGGTCTCACATATTATTATCAAAATTTTAAAACTAAATTCTGAGGATAGGCAGTGGTATAAACGGAAAAACCAGACAGGTGTTCAACTTTGCAGGCCAGCCATTGATTGCAAACTGAGTAAATGTGAGGAATTACGAAGACATAGCATAATGTAAGCAAACAAACCAGATGCTGAAGTCTGTTGAAAGAGCTACTGCTAAGGCCGGTGCCCAGACTGATTTACAGTGGAACACAAATTTAGATGTATTAATCTGCATTCACGTCAAATGAATTTGTCTCAGCAGTGTGATTACAATGTATGTTAAATGAACCCAGAATGGGAATGGAGAGTTTAAAGTCTTCACAAGAAACTTGCCACCGTCTCTCTGGTAAGCATAAGAATAGCAATAGAGGATGATAGAGCACAACAATGTCTCAAGAGCTGTATTGTCCAAGTATGACTGATGTCTTTTTTCTGTTTGCCATTATGTTTGTGGGAAAACTTCTTAGATGGGAAGACTTAACTCGAGTAATTGCACAACCTGCTACTCCAGTAGGGTAAGAGTTGAAGTTGTAGAGAGATGCAGGCAGAATTAGGAAGCAGTAAAGATGAAAGGCTGAGAAAAAGGAAGAGGTGGTGCTAAAATGTCAGAAAGAAAACATACATTGTAGGAGAATGAGGAAGTGGGAGACAATGAGTTATAAGATTCTGTACATAAGAAAGAGGTGGTGAGTGACAGGGTTTTGGTTTCAGGCAATGGTTATGTATTCTGATACAGACCGAGATGTGTTAAGATACATGAAAAAAGCCGGGTCTCTATAAATTGCACAAATGGAATGGAAGCAGAATCATGACTCCAAACTGGATAAAGTGGTCGAGTGCTAGCCCATCAGGATTCAATACAAGAATGCTTCTGTTGATACTGAAGCTCTCCAGTAAACCACATAGGGCTGAATTTTGTTTTCATGGTGCTGTGATTCATAAACAACCCTCTGGACAACAAAGCGGTTAAAGTGAGTGTGAAATGAGCATAATTTTCTGATACAAAGTGCTTACCTGATAAAACACGAAAATATCCATGTGTTCTAGCATTGTGTTTCTGTTAGTGGTGAATATCCAGTGCTTGCAATTCAAATGATCTTTTTTTTTTTTCTCCTCTGTGAAGAAACATATCTTCTGTGAGTATCTGCTGACTGGCTGATTTGTTTCAAGCCAGAGGACTGGCATTCCATGTAACTTTCTTCCTTGGTATGGAAATTACAGATGTTGTGCTTGTTTGTTAACATCTGATTCTTGTTTAAAGCTTCCTAAGCTATTTACTTCCACAAAACTCAGTGGCGCCTGTGACTTCCACACATTAGTCTGAATATAAGAGTATGTCTTCTGTGTACTTTACATTTGCTGGCTTTTAATTGAATCAAGTCTTCCTAATGGAAAAGGGAACAGGAATCTACCTGGATTCACTTTCATCATTTGTTAGACGTAATGTCATGTTTGTCCTCATGTCTCTTTCTAACTAAATGCGCTGTGTTTAAGGCTCTGCAGACTACAAATGCTTTGGGGGCGGGACGATCATTTAGGTCTGTGCAGTGCTGTACCTGAGGATTTGGGGGGGAACCTTGGCACATAATGGGATTTGCTGGTCACTATTGCAACTCATACAAATAGTAATAATATTTTAAAACTGAATAAAAATTACTTAGGAAATAACGTACAGGAAAGGCTAAACACAAGAGGGGGATTTTTTTTCTTTTCTCAAAAAGAGACTTGCTGCAGTGTTACAATGAATTATTCATACTTACTAAAGCCCCATTTTGACTTTGCATGGGGGCCGTGGCATCACTGCTTGAGTGGAGGTGTTCAGCATCAGAATGAGCAGCTGTGCCACTTGTCCTGATGACCATGGAAAAAGGTTGGCTAGGAATCTGGAGGGGTAAGTGTCTGCATCAAAGTGCTGTGGTTCTTTCAGGCTGTATGGGCACATGAACTAAAGCTTCAGTTTCTCTGACAGAGGTCGAAAAACAGATACTGCAAAGTGATGGAGACCTACCTCAAGTCTTCCTCCTCCTTTTCCTGGCTTGCGCCAATGAAAGTCGTACCACAGAATCTAGCCCTTCATCTTTCAGAAACTGAAGTTTTCCTTAAGCTAGAGTCTTTGGGTTAGAGAAAACTATATTTGTGAGCCACTTGTAATATTCAGGGCTCTATGTAATCCATGAGTTTGAGATTGCAGTTCCCATGGCAGAGCCAGGCATTACAGTCTAAGAGTTGCTGTTTCATTGCCAGGTACTTTATCAGATTCATATTTGCTTTTCATGTTAACCCCAAATAACTTTGTGTCCCCAGGCAATCAGAGAGCTTCATGTACCTGCCCCTCACCTGTCCAGATTCTCCAGCTCTCTGTTCCTGGCAGCCTCTAAAATAAACTTCATACATTGTTAATGCCTAAGTCTGCAGCATAGTGAAAGCTGAAATAGTGGAGACATTGTAAGATTAAATTGAAGTTAACATAAAAATAAGACCTCAGCTATTGTATTGACTGCATAATTCCATGTCATATGTAACTTAATATAAAGCTCTGTGATTCATTTAAATGAAACTGCCACAAATTTTCAGACTGAGAAGCAGAAGGAGCCTTGCTGGGTAACTGAAATCACCCCACAAGATAGGTAGTGATTTACATCCCTCTTGAAAGAGCCAGCGGGTGTTGACCATTATGGAGTATGTGGGGAGCTAAATGATAGGGGCAAATATACAGAGGGAGAAACAGCTGTACAGTGCTCTAGGTGAGAAGAACATGCTTATCTTGGGTTTACGACACAGGAACTCAATTTATGCTGCAGTGGGTAGTAGTCAAAGAGAAACAAACCTCAGAACTGGTCTTTGAAAGTATGCATCTCCAGTTGCTTTTTTCATTGTTTTCAAAAAGAGATGTAGGAATGATACATTTCATCAGCTTTTTGAAAGTTTAGTGGCTGAACTAAACATTCTGGAAGCAATGCTTACAACAAGCCAAAACAGCTTTTAATGGCTTTAATAGTTTGTTTTCTTTTCTCAGCAGGAAGAAAAATTTCATTCTTTGCCAACCTGAAACATTTTTGTTAAATCCAGAACAATGTTGTGTCAATTTCAAAATAAATATGTTATTTCAAAAAAGAAAGTCAAAATGTTCCTGTTTTGAAAATATTGAAATTGTTTCATCTAGAGAATGTCAAAATAAATTGTCATAATATTTAACCCTCAATACTTTCAAAATCGGTGAATAATTTTGATCTCCTCACAAGTGTAATTTCCAACGGATGTATTATTCATCCATTTCTTCATAGTTTTAGCAATGCTTTTGAAATCACTTCTGATAGTGACTCCACAAATCAAAATCTCCCCCCATTTTCAGTACCCTGAGACTCCATCCTGTTCTCATGCATAATGATAGTAATACAAACCTCCAATTTGTTTTTTTTTCTCTGTAAAAGAGAGTTGGTGTTCTACACCAACACAATATAATAATTGTATAGACTCAAGTCCTTAGGAGCATGGGACACTGCAATATGCTTTCTCAGCAGCATGGGATACCCTAAGCACATCCAATCATTTAATAGGTTTAATGTTGATTTCTTGAAAGGGCTTACGTTATGTGGTCGTTATGAAAAGTATACATTTAGAATTTAACCTTACATTCTAGACTACTAAATATTACTAGTAAAATTGTAAGCAATAAGATCATTTTACAGTTTAAGAAGCAGCACAGGATAACATTTAGTAGGTTAGAAAAGGAAGAGTAAAAGTTATAGCAAATATACCTCTAGCTTTGCTTTAATCATGCTAATTAAAGGTGACTGGAAAACACAGAGAGGAAGAAGATTCAAAAGTGAGAAATGAGCTGAGACTTGCCAGTTACAATGGTCAGAAAATCATCTTGATTCAAAAGCCAGTAGATGCATTTGTAAGCATAGTATAGAATAAAATTACATTAGATATAGATATGTTCATTAATTTGTGGATTGAAGGGTAACTAAGTATTCATGCTATGCAGTAGTCATGGAGGAGAGTGACACAATTTTATGTTAGTGACAAAATATTAAGAGGTCTCTGAAAATAGTATTCCTCAGGCTTTGAATCTGCATTTGTGCCTTGGTCCCTGTCTGTGGCCACATCAAGGTTTTATTTGTAATTTTGTTTCTGAATTCAGGTAAATGAGTGTAGCAAGTAGGCCATCTATTTGTGGTTTTCCAGACAGAATTTGATTTTGGTATAATCTTCTTCCTTCTGTTATACTGTTCATATAATCACATACTTCATACTGCTGATATATGTGATTTGCTTGTAAGGAGGATCCTGTTGTATCTCATTGTTCTTTATTTAGTCACTCTATGCTATTTTTAAAGTTTTATTTAAATTCTTTTTTGTCTCATCCTTTAAGAATTAATTTTTTTGAAGGGTAAATTCATTGAACTTTCACTGTTTCTCTCATCGTTCCAGAGTATGTCTTGTGGCCAAAAAAGCTGATGATGACCTGAGAGGAGAATGGCATGTCTCTACAACAAAATATTTGTTAGCCAGCAGATGAATTTGTGTAAATAGAATATCCAGCCAAACCTTCAGAAGTGAGAAGGCAGCCATTCAGCCTGTACTTTCTTGTAATTGCTCCAGTCTTACACTTCATATTATCTACATTTTCATGCCTCTTCACAAAATAAGTTTGATGTTGGAAAAGATGCACATGTATAATTTACATACCTTCTTTGCCATAAGTAGCACACAAGCTCTTTACTGGTACGTAAGCAGAAGGTAAATTTGTGACGTTGAGACATTCTTGTTCTGGGTGACTTTAAATTTAGTTGTGAAAGGGGAATATTTTGTTTCCAAAGGCACAAGAGTCTCTAGGAGATGAAGTTGTACTTGACAATCCCTGTAAAAAAAGTTGAATGTGGGACTCATAGGGAAAGGAAACCCTGCAGTTGTCTCCAGTGAGTTTCTTGGTACCATTGGAGTGGAGACTGCTGGCCCAAGGGCAGTGGTTCAGGAAGCTGTGGTTCATAGCTAGGGCCAATAGCCTTGGAAACTTTTCTGTCCTCACAGAATCTCGAGAGGGGGAGTCTCTTGAGAGCCTGGTGTATCTATGGGGCCTTGGGCAACTGCTTGATACCACAAGACTCCTTTTTGCTTTGTGGTTCCTGTTGAGTGGCACAGAACAACTGACTTCTCTTATGTTAAAAGCTAGAGTGCTCCTGAAGCTTGCAAGCCTGCAGAGACTGAACTTGTCACTGATGTGGTGTATTAAACTTTCCTCTAATTCAATTTTTTTACTTGAAAGGTGTTAGGCATTTTATACTGGCTTCTAAAATTTAGTATTTGAATTTTCTCAAAGGGAATTCATGTCAGAAGTAATCTCGGGGCTATTTTAAAAAGACAACAGGACCTAGATATACGGTTAGGTTTTTATCTACATTGAAGTTGAGGACTGGTTTCATATTAGTGTTAATAGAAAAGTAATTTGAACTTCACATTGACAATCAGCTGTGGTGTGACTGCACATTGCAAATTATTAAGCAGAACAGTGTCCTAACTTTTCAATTTAAAATATGAGTAATTTCATGAATCTATTGTTTGTATTAGAAAATTAGATGATGTATTTTTCATTTAGATCAGCATACAGACTATACATACTTGATGCAATTAATAATAGCTAGGTGAAAGGTGGATATATTTTGATACAAAGGCAGATATGAGTCAGTGATTTTCTGTCATAAAAGTATGTAATTAAGTAATCTTCTGCTCTGACCTACAGGAGAAGCGGAACCTTGGCTGCAACAAACATGTAAATAGCAGCCCTGTATTTTGAGGAACAAAGGGTGATATTTACAGCAAAGACAGCATATTATCAGTGTCATCATCTCTCTGTAGTTAGCAGCAACTGTTTCCGAAAGGTCCCCCAGTGTTGCAATTCCACCAATCAAAATCTGGAAAATGCTGAACACTTGCTTTTGTTTTCTTTATTTTTTTTTTGTTTGGTATTGAAAGTCTCTCTCAGTGTACAATTGTATATTTCAGGCTGCCATTTGCATAAAAACTGCTGATGCCATTTGAAATATCATTGGCTCGGGTGTTGTTAGACAGGTGGAGCTTGCCCAGGTCCCACATCCCCCCGGTAAGGTCTCCTTGCCCCAGGGTTGGGATTCTCGGCAGGGCACAATGCACAGTCCCCACTGTTGCACTGTTAGAGCCAAAAGATCTATTTTGTGGGCACATATTGCTGGCTTACAAATGCTTCTGAATAATTCTCTTCTACCTGGAGAAGGAAAGCCAATGCTTCTCCTTCCTTCTCTTTCCGTTTAACCAATGTCACACTGGTTGGGATTTTAGCTGTGCAGGAGAGATCTCAGAACTGCTCAGCATCCCTAGGGGTAAGTTTTTCTCTATGTGCTTAGCTCAGGGCTTCTGATCTACTGATCAGCAAGAATTTCCTTTCTCCCATCTTCCTCCTTCTTCATTTGTCTCTCATCAGACACCTTCCATCTTTGCTGGAATTCAGTGCAAGTAAGAAAATCTTGCTGAGCACTTGCTTGATTACCAGCTCACACTCTCCATAGTTGTGTCAATATGAAACACATTACAACTGTGATACTTGATGCGAGATTCTTACTGGCTGATAATTTCATGTAGCTATGAGGCTAGGATTTAGTTTTAAGTGTTATGAAGTTAGTCAAACTGAAAATAATCAAAGAACGCTTCCCCATTGTGTATGTGTTAATTCATAAGGTGAATTAACACTTATTTTCAATTTTTTTTCTATGTGCCAAGAAAAGTAGCAGAGAGAAAACCAGACTGGGTATACTAATTAACATGTTCTAATAATGGAGTGAGCATGTTAGAGTCTCAAGCATAGAGGTTTAGATAACTATCAATTTCTTCTGAAGTTGTGATTATTCCACATCAGTTGTTCCTTTACTTTTCCTTTTCACCAGACCGCCACGTAGAAGCAGGACCTAACGCAAGGCTTGTCAGACAAAGCGTGTCAGTGTATGTGGTGAGGGATGAATTGCTGTGCTGGGGGTACAGATGCAGAGGTGTTATCATGGTAGGTTATGGCAAGGGAAGGACTATTTGCCATGCTTCGACCACAATTCAGGCAACAACTGCTGGTGATGGTCAGGCCTCGCTAAATGCAAGTTTATTTCATAAAGAAGAATCTTTATGCCTTGTTGTCTGGCAAATGTTTCATTTATGGCAACGTAGAACACTTAGATATGTAATAGAGAACACATGCAATCAGACAACTTTTTTTAAACCTTCTAATACATCAGAATACACATACCTTAGAAACTGTTTTCTGTGTTATGTTCACACTCCATAGCTTCTACTTGTTTAAAAGGTTGAAAGACTATGGCAAACATGGTTTCTGTTATTTCAGATAAGATGTAGTCCTGAGACAAACTGTCTGAATCCTGAATTTTGTGTTTGTGGTCAGCTGATACTGCAATAATAGTGAATGTTTTCTGAATTAATGCTTGACTTTTCTAGCACGGCTGACTTTCAGAAGATTCAGGGTCATTAGGACTGGATGTCAGAAATCCTAGAGTAAGGGTTACTAGTACAACAGACACAAATGTTGAATTTCATTCTTATTCCTGTCAGCACAAACACCTGTTCTTTGGTTTTCTGCAGCAGCTTTTGAAGCAATAACCTTCAACAACTCTAGCTGTGTCAGGCTATGGGCTACCTCATTGGCCTATTTTTCCTCAGAGGTTTTAGGCTTATATTGCTACTTCTCTTTGACTAATTTTTCTGAGAGCAGGCTGGGGACTGTATATTGTTTTCAGCTCAGAGAAGGGAGATGATCATCTTCAGCTAAACCTTGACAGGAAAAAAATCCTAATTTATCATTATTATTTCTACTTTGTGGCCCGGAGCAAATAACTCCTGCAAATGCCTGGTCTTTTGCTGTCTGTGAAATGGGCATAGTACTGCTTTCTTGTCTTTGTTTCTCTGCAGGAGTGTTATGAGAATTGATGTGTTAATGCTTTGCTGTTGTTTTATAGGTTAGACGATCTCTGTTTCTTCAGGTGTTATCTAGGAATACTGATTATGTCTGTATATTTCCCTCAGTTGACCTCAAGTAAAAACATGCTGAAAGTCAAAAGATACTTTGGTTCTATCAGGACGATCACAGGGGATAAATGTGTGCTATCTAACCAGAATATATTAATCGGTTTTTAAATTATTTTTAGAGAAAAAATGAAGTTAGTTTTCACATAGCATATCAGAGGGAAAACAGCACAAATCTATGTCCTTTATGAAACAAACAGATATAGTGCAATACCCAACAATATAATGCTCCCAAGGAAAGAGGATAACCATCCTTGGCCTCCTGGACAGTTATACCAAATGGTATGTCAACTACATTTGGGTTCCAATGGCACCGCTTTTGTTTCATGAGGAGTGGGATTCACATCAATAAACATTCAATAACAGTCATTCATTGGTATGGTGATCTACTCATAAGTTTCTACTTTCAGTGGTAAGGCCGGACCTGAGTACTGATAGAAGTGTTCACATCCCATTACCAGTTCTATAAACTATCCAGTTCTTATGGATATTTATTTTTTTAAAAGAAATTATTTGAAAGCACTAAGATTATTTTGTTTCTTACATCAATGTTTAAGGGTTTCCCAGTCACTATATGTTAGTTTTTATTTAAAAAAAAATTGTAATCACATGAAAAAACATAGGGAGAGAGGACAAAATATAGATATACAACTTGGTTCTGAATTGAAGTAAGTATCTGGCATTGGCAAGAAATCTACCATCAGTCAGTAATAAGAAATATTATGTAAAATAATTCTGTAAAAGGCTACAATTCTACATAATGGTGAGAGAGATGCAAACAGTAAAATAGACATCTGGTATCCATTAGTTCTTAAAAATAAAAAAGAATAACAATAATAAAAAAAGCAGTTGACTGTGTCCTGGGGAGGCTTAAGAATCTGGGACATTTCATTAGCAAGAATGATTGCTTTTATAAGCTTGCTGAAGTTCTTCTTTCACAGTCTTGCTGGAATGCCCTTAAACTTAACACACAGCTCCCCCTCACAAGAAAAAGAAAAAAAGAAAAACTTCTGAGTACATTCTTTAATAATGTAGTATGACTTTTACTTTATGGACAATCACACATTCTCCTGGCAAAGCTACATCCGGAAATGATGAGCATATAAATACTTAGTTATTAAAATGTTAGTTCCAAAAATGAATGTGAAAAGGAATAAATTCAGCTGAAATTCACTCTTTTTCTTACCCCAGTCTCTACAGGAAAAAACACGCTATATGATCAGGCCATCTGCCTGCCTGCCAGGCAGCCTAGAATAAGTATTGAGCCTCTTGGCCAATTTCAAAGAGATTTGGCAGACAGGTGAAGCTCTTCAGGGCTGAAGTTCCTACCAGTCTTACCACAATCAGCATCTGCAGAGAGGAAACCCCAAAGCAGTGTCCTTTAGCCCAGTGAAAGCTAAAGTCAACTCTTCTGCCTCCTGGCTCACCAAGCAGCACCTCTTCCTTGGCCAAGCAGATAGCATGGACGGGGCCAGTGGTAATTCTGTTGAATCTGAGGTCAAAGAAAAGAAAGTCCTAGCAGAGGATCTGTGGTTATTCACTGGGGGGGCTATGTAGACATGCAGAAACTAGCTAAATAGGGAATCAGTGCTTTGTTAGTTGTGGTGCTTCTGGAATTAATTTGTTACTGAAAAAAATTGGTGTAAAGGACTTACTACTGAATACGCATTAGGAAAAGTGTTTGTTACTGCATGATCTGAAAAATGCAGCAAATTCTGGTGTAATGATAATATAAGAAAAGTTGAAAGTGATATTGTTCTTTAATGTAACACAATCAGCACTGCAAAAGGAGTTTGCTATTCCTTCAGCTTTCCAGCATTGTATTTGTAGTGAAAAAAGTGGATGCTGATCTTGGTTGGGAACGCTTGTAACTCTTAAAAAAAATTGGAGATTTCTTTCTTTTTACAGTTATTATTTAAAGACCTTAGTAAGGCCTGTTAAATCTGAAGGAGATTCATTGCTGTACATACAGAACAACACAAAGTGAAGTTGAATACAGTGACAGCCTTGGCCAAAGTGAGGTGGCAGATGATTTGGTTCAAAATAGAAAATATGACCTTGACCACAATAAATGAGATTTGTTGACTGCTCAGAAATGGTATCTACCTACTACAGCATAATAAAGTTAAAACATGATTTAATAAAGCAAGAGGTCTTACATCAAAGAATTCTAGTTAAGGATTTGGCTAAATTGCAGGGTGTAGTGTCAACTGGTGCTTAAAGCAGAATCTACCAGAAAACTTGCTGGAACACTTACACACACACATGCCCCACTATACTGAGCCTATACAGGAATTGGAATTAAATTCCTTTGAGCTACTGAATTCTGGAAGTGATGAAATGCCTGTTTTTGATTTGTTTGTTTTCTCTGAAGATGCGTTGCCTTCACATACGGCGTTATCTTGCCAAGTACCACAGACTACATCTTTTGCCAGTTTTCTTGGAGTGTTTCCATTACTAGAGTAGTCTATGAAGCAAATCCACATTGACTGCTTGATCTAATGTGCTTTAGTAACATATCAGTGAAGTAAGGCATCTTTACATTGAAGGAAAATGAGCTAGACAGTGAATGGTGATGTGTGATGAACATGAGGTTAGCTTTCATGGCACTGATAATGCTTTCAGTAAGAGTAGCTTGATTAGCATATGTTAAGAGCACCGGGGTGTTTAGTTGCTGCTGTAAAGAGGGTAGATGACAATTTTGGGATTCCTTTTACCGGCATACAAGGACATCATAGATGCAGCTCACAGATTTTATTGTCTGGCCATGCTCTTGCTTGGTAGAACTCAGATATTGAATTTTATATTTCATGTTTATAGCTGCTCTCGTGCATTGAGAAGAAATAGGGACCCAGATGGCACCAGCCTTTTGGACTGTCCTTAAAAATGGCACAATGTAGTTTCAGCCAAGCAGGATGCTGGATGCCCTCTGCTCAGGACTGATGGGTGTTGCTGGCTGAGGTCATCATGTGGAGTGCGTCAGAGAGATGTGCCTTTTCATTCCATATAGTGAAAATGAGCACAGCTTCCCAAGCATCTGTCAGTATGTGCTCTTGGTACAGCTATGCGCAATAAAATGCTCAGTGTTCTTCAATGTGAGAAGGCTAAATGATGCCTTGGTGACATTTTTCACATCTTGTAGTTCAGCACATTCAGGACATGAATGAGTAAGCTAGATAGATGAATGGAATGTGAAGGAGATGACTCCCTCGTGTGTCTTGTATCTCAGAGAACATCTAGATGAGCCTTTTCCTTTATCATATCAAAAGGATTTTGTATGTCAGGCTATAACTTGTGCTAATTTGAGGTGACAGCTGGTTTTCATTAATACCATTCTTGTTTGATACTTAAAATTATATATTTGCACCTACAAGGTATCTGTATTTGTGTTGAATCCGATAATTTGTTTCTTTAATGTCAGATTCCCCTGCAATGAAATTTCAGACACTGTGCCAAATAGAGAAGGAAACACGATACACAAATTTTGTTCACAAACATGAACAACGTAAATTATATGGAACTGGTCAGAAAACTACATTTTTCTTGCTGCACTCATTTCTTGGGAGAATTTTATTGGATCTATTTAGCTTGGAAAATATATATCAAGAAGCATCTGCCTTTAAAACTACTCAAATAACAGAGGCTTCAAAATGTATTTTTGAATGTGAATACATACAATTGTGTGAATATACAATATGTCCCACCCTGTGAATTCTACCTTTGAACTATGAATGGTTTTTGTTGCCATACCAACAGGTTTTTTTGAAAGTTCAAATATGCTAGCCTTGACTGCCTTGGATATGAGTGACTTTTCCTTTCAATATTTTTGGCTTCCTATTCACTTTTCATAAGATCACCTTCTGTGAAATCCTATATTATAAAGCACAATACCACAATGTGAAAATAAACTGATTCTTTCATATTGTATGACTAGAGTAAGGAACAATTTGATATAATAAGTTGGAGCCTTTGGCAGTGGACACTCACTCTTTTTTTTAAACAAGGCTTCGCCTGCATTTAAGCAGAAAGCTTTCAGGCAACTTAGAATAAGTTATTCTTACTTGACAACCTATGGGTTTCCTTTCTATAGGGATTGCATTTTCCCTAAAGCTTTTCTGCAGTCATGCAGCCTGTAATGCAAAAGATGCTTCTTTGCTTAGCAGCCTAGAGAATATACAAATCACAGCTTCCCTTTTTGGTTCCTGTGTCATCTATGCAACATTCATAAATATTTTAATCACAGATCTAGCCTAGTATGGGCTTGGTGTAATTTTATTTGTAAACAATGAAAATAGAGGTGGACATAGATAGAAGGTGATGCAAACAGCAGGAAGGAGGTACTCATTTATAGAAGAAGTCATATGATGGTGTCAACAACATACAGCAAACAGGATCAAGAAAAGCCTTGCAGGAAAATTTGTAGATCTTACCTGTCACACTGTAGAATGAAAAATTTTAGATCATTCAGATGGCATCTTGCAGTGAAATGAATTGTTTTGGGTTTGTGGTGACTATATAGGAGCAAATAAGAGATTAGAAGAGCAAATCTTTGAGATTTCTGAAGCCAGGGTTCGAAATCCATTTTTAGGCATTTCCTTTCATATTTGGTCTGTTAGATTGTTCAGCTCAACAGATGAGCCAGGAAGGGTTAGTGAAAGACTGGTGCATGTTTGTAAATATTATACACATGCAGCTTGTGACTTTGAAGTATAGTACAAACAATTAGGCATACAAATATATCCTTATGTGTATATCAGAAAACAGGCATGACTCTTACCTCATTTCGTTCATCTTACATTGATGCATAACTCAGCCTCAGTAGACTTAGCTTCAAGCATCTTATTTTGTCAGTTTTATCTCCCATATGATGTTCAGAGGTAGATTCCAGATCTACTTTTGCTATAGAAATCTGTCGCTGAATTTTTTCTATCTTAAAAACCACCAGCTAAGTTTATCTTTGTCCTTTCAGATGACATAAGTAACCCTGTAGCCCAGTAATTTGTCAGTGTTATTGCTTGTAACAGGCCACGGGCTTTCTGCTAGGTTTTTTCTTGACCTTCCTGGAGATTAGTTTTAGCTTGCAGCACCAATTATCTAATGACCAGCTGACTATTACCTACTTTGTTTAGCTTTTGTTTAGCTCTCTATGATTGTGTGGTTGTGATGCTTATCGTTATTTCTGCAACTAGTACGTAATAAAAAGTGCTTATTGTGTGTAAAATGAACTACCTGTAAGTATAGAATAAACTACAGCACAGAGCTTTAAAGGCATGAGGTGACAGCAGAGGTCTTGAAAGTACAGATATAGATTGATACTGGAGGTTCCAGGGCCATAAGCAACTCACCACTTGCCAGCAAAGGAATGCAACTTTGGGAGCCTGGTAAAACCTGTTTCAGGCAAAACAAAAAGAACAAATATACAGTGAATTTCCTTGTAATGTGAATATGTTGATCGATAAAGAAAATGCAAGCTGTAGAGCATATTTGCAAATGTAAAAATTACTATGAGGAGGAAGAAACCATCAGCATCAGTCTCCTCCTGGAAAAGCTGTCTAGATACTAGAGACTACCCTTCTTCTCTCCCCTCCTCTGCACCCCCTCATCCCCTCCACCATCATGCTTTTGACCTTAAGAAAGTGGGCAAATCATCAAAAGCAGACATGAAAGTTTGGATATATATAAAATTTAAACTGTATATATTTACATCTATGTAGTACTTTATGCTAGATTTTACACTATACTGTGTGTGTAATAAAATTTTGGTACCATTGTGACTTGATTAAAAATAATGGATCAGGCTGTTGAGACTAATTAAACTATCAATAAATTCTGGGGTTGCATATAAGGTGTGTTCCTTTTGCCCAAAACAATTTTTAGTGTAAGTGATGGGAATTAACAAGTATGTAACTTGGAAACAACAAATGGGCAACACACATCTGTGGTGAACACGGTATAACTGGTGGCACCCTCTGCGTCTGAACCTTCTTTTAACCCACTTTTAAAAGCAAAAGCTAAGTGCCATGATTCACGTCACAGCTCAAAGATTCACTGAATTCAGGTGAGATCTGGGTGACTTCGGTTGAGCTCCCTATGGATATAGGTGATCTCATGCACAATTCACTGCTGGTTCAATTAAATAACCTCTGTTATAAAGAAATTACCTGCACCACTCTGTATAAAGAAAAGATTTCAGCATTAAATAAATCATGTGAACAAATCAAAAAGAGGAAATTTTGGGATTTGGATGGTTTTAATTGAGCTAGAGAGGAAGCATGTTTTGCAAAAGATTTTGAAGGGAGAATGAATAATTTTTCACCATGTTCTGCTAAGCCATTCTGAGCTATTCATTTTAGGAGGTTGTATTGCTTAAATGCCATAGTAAACGCGTGGATAGACAGGGATGGCATCACTGCAATCACGTATGAGTTGGCATTTTCTCTAAGTCCTTCTTTGGTAGGCACTTAAAATTTCCAAAAATGTTTTCCATTTGATGAAATTTCTCATGTTTGGTGTCTAACCAAAACTACTTATATTGTTAATTTTCATCATAGGAAAGTCTGATAGGATATTAACCAATAGGCTTTATTTGTATTAACATAAAAAAAAGAAAATTAAATTGCACAGTCTATCTCTTACTCATCTAGCTGAACACCTCATTACTGAAGTTGGCATGATGACTTCAGTAGAAACATTCATGTAATTGTTCACCAGTGCAAGAATAACACATTATAAGCAACAGAATATAGGATATTTTTCTTTGCATTTATGTGAATAAAAATTCATATATAATCTCCTTAAGCAAGGAAAATAATTACCTGGTTCATTTTACAGAATGGCTTAAAGTTTGGTAGTCTTTAATAAACCATTAAGGACTACTACACATACATGCAAATCATACTATAATAGGTTATTTTCCATTTGAAAATACTCATAAGCTGCTTTCTAGTAGCTCAGTGATTAAAGAAATGTGATGCTGCTTGTTCAGTCTCAAACTCGAGTGTCTAAACCTGGTAGTACAAAAGGAAATGCACCCTTTCCCTTTGACATTTCTGAGCTAAATAAAGGTAGTACAGATGTGCTAGGCTGGTTGTTGCTTCTAATTACTGAATATTTTTTGTGGGTTTAGGATCCATTTCTGAAACAGACAAAACCCAGTGTCTGCACTGGAATTGTATTCCTTCCTCAGAAATGAAAGATGCACTTGGCAAATCTGTTTAACATTTGTTTTAGGAAAATAGAATCATAGAATGGTTTGTATTGGAAAGGACCTTATAGATCAACTAGTTCCAACCCCCCTGCCATGAACAGGGACACCTCCCACTGGACCTCTCAATAGGTTGTTCAAAGTCCCATCCAACCTGGCCTTGAACACTGCCAGAGAAGAGGCAGCCACAGCTTCTCTGGGCAACCCATGTCACTGCCTCACCATCCTCAGGGTAAAGAGTTTCTTTCTTCTATCTAATCTAAACCTACCCTCTTTCAGCTTAAAGCCATTACCCATTGTCCTATCCCTACCTGCCCTTGTAAAAAGTCTCTCTCCAGCTTTCTTTTGTAGGCACCCTTCAGGTACTGGAAGGCTGCTGTAAGATCTCTCCAGAGCCTTCTCTTCTCCAGGCTGAACAGCCCTAACTCTCTTAGCCTTTCCTCAGAGGAGAGGTGTTCCAGCCCTCTGATCATTTTTGTGGCCCTCCTGTGGACCTGGTCCAACAGGTCCATGTCTTTCCTCTGCTGAGGGCTCCAGAGCTGGACACAGGACGCTAGGTGGGGTCTCACCAGAGCTGAGTAGAGGGGCAGAATCACCTCCCTTGACCTGCTGGCCACACTTCTCTTGATGCGGCCCGGGACACTGTTGTCCTTCTGGGCTGCAAGTGCACATTGCCGGGTCACATTGAGCTTCTCGTCAACCAGCACTCGCCAGTCCTTCTCCTCAGGGCTGCTCTCAGTCCATTCTCTTCCCAGCCTCTATTTGTGCTTGGGATTGCCCCAACCCATGTGTAGGACGTTGCACTTGGCCTTGTTGAACGTCATGAGGTTCGCACAGGCCCACCTTTCAAGCCTGTCAAGGTTCCTGTGGATGTGTTCTGGTTTGGGCTGCAGCCGGTAACAACAGCGCCACGCAGCCGCCCCTCCCCCCGCCGGGGTGCGGAGGAGAATGGAAAGAAACAGGCAGAAACTGGTGGGTCGGGATAAGGGCAGTTTAACAGAACAGCAAACAAAGGGAACAGGAGCAACAACGATACAGA
>Ga0065711_1006853_pt1 | contig 24971 bp, 16 predicted proteins | sample Hoacrofraction12_FD_59098 | JGI IMG/M metagenome (GOLD analysis project Ga0065711, IMG submission 59098) | Hoatzin crop microbial communities from Cojedes, Venezuela - Epithelial fraction 12 v2 (version 2) | ecosystem: Host-associated > Birds > Digestive system > Esophagus > Crop | place...
CATGACACATTTAAATTAATCACTTTAGTGTTTAGCTGAAGTCTGGAATACATGTTTCACAACGTACCATCATTATGCGGTCTTTTTCCCATGAAATGTGAGCATTGTATGTGTCCATGCCTGTCATTCAACATGGGTGAGATGTGCCTTTCAATAGTCCTGAAACCTTGGTAAGAGGAGCTCTTCTATAAACTTTTCTTCAGATTCTTTCTCGCGTCGTTTTTTGTGAGTTTGTGGAAGGTGCTTTTTCTCCAATGTGTTAAATCACTCGGCACGTCACATGCAGCAGCCACCAAACCCTTGCTCTGCTCGATACAATTTGTATGCATACGCCAACAGAAAAACAGAAATAGCTGCCTACCAACGATGACTTCAGTCCTGGCCTCTGCTGCAGCCACATTCGTATGTCCTCTCACTTTTTTGTGCAAAAGCCTTGTAGACACTGTAAGTGCAGACCACTCTCAGCCTAAGTGCTGGTGGGCTCCAAACCAGGAGCCATCTCCGGAGGGAAGGGGGGCTTCAGGTGGCCCCCTTGACATCAGGTGTGAGCTCACGGTGCCAAGCACCGCACAGAGAGGGTGGCACAGGCAGTGCCTGTCTCCTGAGCTACTTTGTTCATTCTTCACAGTCACTCTGCGTGAGGGTCAGCCATCCACTACCGGTTTCTCTGGGGGGAAAAAAGCCTGAAAGATTGCTTATAAGAAGACTTGTCTACATTTTCAGCTTGAACTTTCCCATCTACATTGAACTTATATATGCACTTCAAATTACCCACACTGGAAAGGAGGGAATAGTCTCAGCAGGTAGCAGCAGTGTTGGATCTTGAACACACCGAAGTGTAGTATTAAATGCTTGTTCAAAGGATTGTTGACAGGTCGTTTGCCAGGTCGGTTTAGTGTTCACCTTGGGAACGTTTTAAGGGGGGGGAAGTGACTGACATGAATTGCGGTTTGACTCGGGGGCTCCGTGCGGAATTTTCTCTCCCCAGCTGCAGCCGTTGCCGAGCGGGGAACCCTGAGCACGCAGCCTGGCCCAGCGTGGTGCCTGCCCGAGGGCTCGGGCATGGAGCACGGGCTGCCTCATGACAAGCATTTCGTGGCGTGAAATGGTTCCACACCATTACACTCCCCCCGGGGGATATTTCCAGTGCCCGAAGAACACTGTCCATAGCTCTCAAAAATATTTATCCATACGTGTATTTGTGGCAGTAAGAGCCATGCATTTTTGTGCCAACTCGAAACTTGACATCTGAATTTCACAGCTGTTGTGTGCACATGAAACGGGGACCCCGGAGTCATCTGGAATACACCCATGAGCCGAAGCTGTCCAGCTTCACTGTTCCCCTTATCCACGCACATTTCTGTTGCAGTTTGTCTGAAGTGCGAGTTCAGCTGAACTAGTCTCAGACTGTTGAGCAGGGCCAGGTACAATGTTCCCCGCTTCACAGGGAAAAAGCACATACCACTGCTGTGGGAGTGGTAAGCGGCAAGCGAAATGAAAGAAGTTGATTAAAATTGGCATTTCTGAAACTCCTGCAGCTCCCAGGCACCACGCTGCTGCAGCGAAAGGGCAGCGTTTGTCAGGGATTATAGACCAGTTTCCATCCTGCTTTAATGCCCTTTCTGACAATCAGAACAATTTCCCTGTTTAAACATTAAACATTTAGCTTAAATATTAAACAGCCAGGCATCTTTCTTAAACCAATTTTGAAAGAGAACGGGACTGAGTTTATCACCGCTGACAACTCTCCAAGCGAGCTGCTGCTGTTATTAAAACCGTGAGGCAGAAGCACCGCGGAAACACCTCTTTCTGCTGCAGAGTCCTCACTCGGGCCGTGGGGTGGGAAAGCCTTTGGTGACCTTGCACTAAACAGGGGTGCTTGGTGCCCCAGTTTCTGGAGGAAGAGCCCTGCGCTCACTGGGCAGAGGTGGGAGATGCTCTGTCCTCTCAAGGTAAGGGGAGTGAGACGGGAGAGGCCGAGGTCCACTCCAAGTCCATCAGCACTGGGGTGGGAGCTCAACTGCATTGACACGCGTGGGAAAGGGGAAAGCCTTGGGTGAAAAGGCGGCGGTTTGGTGCTTGGAAATAAAGCTAAGACCAGAGCAAGCACTGGCAGAAGGAGCAGCAGAGGGGAAAGACAGAAAAAAAAATTAGACTAATCCTCCATACTTGCAGTGAAATCAGAGGCACCATGGAGCAGAGGGATCAGGTGGTCTGAAATAAGCGGAGATGATGCATATGAGAGAACCTGCCTCTTTTTTAATGACATTGCTGGTTTTGCTTACAGATACCACAGCAGCTGTGCCCACACCCCTCACAGCACATCACAGAATTAGCCTTTCAACACCTTTCAGGGCTGCAGAAATCGGCACCTCACTCCGGTGAGACTCTGGTGCTTTCCACCTCCTTCCTGCCCCGCTCCCCTCGGCTGCAGCTCTGGCACGGCTGCCCCCTCCCTGGCTGCCACTGACCAGCCCCGTGGGGACGGGGATCTTGAAGCAGGACGGGCTGCTGGGCCACCGGGAGCTGGGCGGGCAGGAGATGCAGGAGGAGAGCCGCCGGCCGGCTTTATTGCCCCATCAGCCCAGCGAGGCTTTCCTTCCCTTGTCACCTGCCCATCACGCAACCCCCAAAACACCCGACACGGGAACTGACACCCCAAACCCCTCCGGATGGAAACCCATCGCGTGAGAGGTCTGGGAAGGGGCCACCATCACGAGGACAAAGCGCTGGGTTGGAGGGGATGCACGCTTCGGCGCAGTGGGTGTGAACCTCCCCTGGGTCAGGCAGCAGCCCTCTGGCCGTGGTCCTCGCGCGGGGCGAGGGGGAGGTCTGGCCAGATTCATCCGGGGTGCTAAAGGTACATCCAGCCTCAAAATCCATGCTGGGCAAGCAAGCAGCCTCTGCTTGGTCTCTTCAACAGTCAGCAGTACCTTCCAGTTCACGTTTGGTCCAGCCCCCCATTTCACACTCGATCTCTTTTCCCAGGATTGAACATATCCCCAACCACCGGCACAAATTAGCGCTATATATTTTTGAATAAAGAGACCGCCCAGGGGGATGTGCCAATGTTGTGCAGTCTGACGGGCCATAACGTGCAGGTTTCCCACCAGCTGGCTCCCACATCCCCGTGACCATGTTCTGCTGCCTGACAGCAAGGGCTTTCCCCGGCCAGAAACCACGCCGGGAACAAGCTGGGGACTGGTCTCAAGTTCTCTGCACAGAGCACAGGTCCCAGTCCCTGAAAGAAGCATCAGGAGTTAGAAAAATGGACAAATCCAGAGAGTCCTCTCTGTGGAAATGTGATTTTTGTTGGTTCTCTTCCTTTGGGGCTGTTTCTTTTCCACAGAGCAGTTGGAAACAAACAGTTTTGCTTGGTAACTGTTCCCTGCAACAGTTGCTTCACACACACACACAGAGAAAGCAAATCACGTCTTGGTAAAAATCCAAAAGGGGAAATTAAATGTGCTCTTTGTTAGTGACCTATAACTTTCTCTTTCCCCGCTCAGCTCCTGCACTTGGCAGCCAGCGCTTCAGGCTGCAGCTGCAGTTCCTGTTCTGCTCTTTATTTGTAGCGCTTGACTTCCCGTTTTCTGTGCCCTGTTTCTTGCTCTCTTTGGGTTGGTTTTTTTTTTGGCCTCGTCTTACACAGCAGAGCCAGAACAACCCAGGAGATGCGGAAGGCGCAGAGAAAGAAGTTTCGCAAGCAAGAGCGTGCGTTACTCGTGAGGGGAAAGGGAAGCTTTGGCAGGGTGGTGCTGGCAGCTCGCTGGGTGCCAGAGGTCAGCAGTGCCTCCGAGCTGCCCACCTCCTCTTCTGGGGTCCCAAGAGGTGCGATGTGCCCCGGCCTGTAACCATGGACGAATCAGATAGGGGTGCGAGCTTGTGCTGCCTGTGACCTTATGAAGCACGAGACAATATAAGAGAGGTGTCCTTTGCCATTTCTGTCTTCCCACTGTTACTCTTTCTCTATAAAATGTGAGTGTGAGCTCTGCTGCCACTCAAGACACAAGAGGACAGCTTCTGCTCGAGGTGGGGTTGAAAATGAAGCAAAGGACATAGTTACTGCTTGTGTTGGCATGTGGACTTTCATGGCCAGACCATTCACTTCAAAACTCCTTGAATTACAGCTTGAGCACCATCATTTTCACCAAAACATTGGTTAAACCCAGGATGTCCGGCCAAATGACACAAGGCAGAGCCTAGCATTTGGGGTGGGGACCTACTGTTCGTAGACACCAGCTGCAGACAGCTGTGCTGAAGCATGGCCGGCCTCCCACCCTGTGCACAGCAGCACGGCTCAGCAGGGCTCAAGGCTGAAATAAAGGCTGCCATCTCCTGGCTACAAAACAGCCGTGTTTTATCACCTCGCAAACAAAAATGTGGCAGAAGCTGAACACTGATTTGCAGAAAGGTCTCAGTGGGTATTCTTGCACTGGTGCTTACCATTCCTGTCGGGTACCCAAAATATCAAACTCTGGGACGGAAACACACGAAAGGAAAGGAATGTGAGTCCCCAGCTTCAAGCCCCAGTTGTCAGCCATCTACAAGCTCTGATATGGAGCTTGTTTGGTAGGACAAGGAGTAATGGTAAAAGAAGGTAGATTTAGATTAGATGTAAGAAGTTCTTTCCTATGAGGGTGGTGAGGCACTGGAACCGGTTGCCCAGAGAAGCTGTGGATGCCCCCTGCCTGGAAATGTTCAAGGCCAGGTTGGATGGTGCTTTGAGCAACCTGGTCTAGTGGAAGGTATCCACTATCCTGCCCGTGACAGGGCAGTTGGAACTAGAAGATCTTTCAGGTCCCTTCCAACCCAAACCATTCTATGATTCTGTCATTCTATGGCATGCCACACTGGAGGAAGCCAAGATGCGCAGGCTCCATCCCTGCAGCCTCTGCCTCCTGGCAGTAGTCAGTCCCTGGCAGAAATCAGGGCAATGAACTGGCTGCTGAGCCACCCCTCTGCTGGCACTGCACGACATCCTCGGAAGGGCAGCTGAAGTCTTCTGCTGCGTGGCAGCATGAAGGACCTGGAAGAAAAGTGAGAGTGCAGATCCTAAATGCACCTGAGCACTCCCCTCCTCTGAGCAGGGGGTTTCTTTGGGGGCAGTTTGCTTTGCAGAGAGAGTTAGAGGTGCTGGCTCAAATAGACAACACCTGAAAAAGCGCTCTGGCCAAACCCCAGCTCATAAAGAAATTATTGGGGAATAACGTAGTTTCTAATTGAGTTTAATATTCTTTTTCCACTTGGGGCTGGATTGACAAGTGGAGGCTGGAGTGACGTCGCCCCTTGATTTTGATTAAGCGCAAGCATGCATTTCAATTGTTTAAGATAACAACTGCACAGCCCAATGGGACATCTCACTGCCTCACACCTGGAATACAAGTTTCCACATCTGAAATTATAATGTAATTTCTGCTAAATGCAGCACTGCTGTGCAAAGTGTTTTCTTACAACTTGGAGCATATGCAAATTGGGAGCGAACAGCCTGAGAGCTGACAAGGATGCCTCAGTGCATTATTAATATGCTCCCTTTTCTCCCCTCCTTCCCACCCAAGCATCAGAGCATATTCGAGTGTGGTGTTGAATCCCATTAGAAGGTGGTGCCGGAGAGAACCGAGCCATTTGACAAACCCAATGAGCCAAAGGCTGGAGTTTCTGCTGGCTACCGCCTCCTCGAGCTCTTCTTCAAGTCTCTGCTGCCGCAGGGAAATGGCACTTGATGAGACCCCCCCTCCCCAAAGTGACTATTGGCATTCAATGACTTTATGCGCTTGGGCAGGTGAGGCTGGGCTGTATTTGCTCAGACCCTTTCTGCTGCAGGTCAGATGATGAACATATTGCTTGGATTTGGATGAAGCTTTTTTCCCCCTCTCGAAGCTGCAGGCATGGCGGGGAGGGAGTCTACAGAGCCTGTAGATGCTGGAGTAAATGGAGCTGGATGGATATTGATTATTTTGTTAGGGCCGTTCTGTTAAGGAGGGATTGTCAAAACTGCTAACAGAAAAGTTCCCTGTGCACATAGCAAAAACCAACCCTGGGCGAAAGCTAACAACCCTTTACTTCTAAATTAGAGAAGGTATCTCTCACATTCTGTCAAAACACAGAGATCATCTTCGACCTACAAAGGATGTAAAAACTCAAAACAACTTTGTTTGCCTCTTTCAGCAAGGCCAGGAAGAATGGAAAACTGGGGTGAGCCAGCACGGCACTGGGTAAAGACCCAGTGGACAAGACCCTGAGTGTGTGTTTCACAGCTTATCATCATAGCTATTTAAAATTCATTCTTGAGCTTTGTATAGCCTAGCTTCAGAATAGCCTATTGCTACTGACTGTAACAATCCTGCAAATTAAAATCAACTTACAAACCCTCTTCCTCAGGTGTATCCTTTTTACAGCTTAACTTGGCACTCAGCTGCTAACCGAAGGCTTTGCTAGGAAACACCGCTACTCTTCTGACTAGAATATCATGCCTTCGTTTTTCTTTTCAGTGACCAACAAGATCGTTGTGTAGCCTGCCTGCGTAAAGGACAGCTATGTATTAACCTATTATATGTGCAGCTACCTTTTGACATGCAATTTATTAACTTGCATCACGTTAGGTTCTCAGGGCCTGGGTTATCCGTGCTTGCATTTCTCCAAAGCCAAATACCCCAAGGCAGCACGTAAGTACGTGACGGCCACCAGCAGCTGGTGGGAGGCAGGGGCTGCCCAGTTTGGTATCCAAAGTGCGTCTCTGCTGGCTGAGGACACAGGACCTCTGGAAGAGCTGCCGTCATTTGGAGCAGCAGCTGGAGGCCGGACGAGGTGCCCTCAGGTGTCAGAAAGGCACAAAGCTACTGGTCTGCGGCTCCCGAGCTGCTCCCTAGGTGGGTAAATATCACGCGCTCTTTGAATGTCTTTGCAGAACGAGTGAAACATGTGCATTAGATATGAGTTAATCCCGCGTATTTGAGACACATAACTGAGATATTAAAGTTAGAAACCCCAGCAATTTAGGTATCCTCCTATACAGAGAGTGAGGGAGAAGGACACGTCCACAGGACTCCTCCAGTCCTGTGCGGGCTGAATTACCAGGCGAGGAGCCCCTCTCTCCCCGCTCACCAGCCAGCCAAGAACTGTGGCTTGGCAGCCCTGTGGACAGAAGCACCTCAAACGAGTTGGCAAAAACTTGGGCCTTAATATATTGGTCTAAATTAAACAGAAAGCCTCCTCCTGTTTACAGTAGATACCAAACTGTATCTCAGTTCTGTACCATCTGAGGCCAGTTTTGCCTTTCATTCTTGGATGCTTTTTTTTCTGAGGCAACTCCACAGGTCCGAAGGGAATTTATCCCCCCTTGAGCCAGAAGGCAAAACTTCAGTGTCCCTCAAAGGTTTCGGAATTTGCTTCAATGAGTAGATTGGTGTATTTATACAAGCTGAGAATTAAAAACGATCCTCAGTTCTTATACTAGAAGTGAGTTTTGTATGATTTAGCCAAATAATTTGCAAAGACACATCCTGGTTTCAGCTGGGACAGAGTTAATCTTCCTCTCAGTAGCTGCTGTATTTTGGATTTAGTACCAGAAGAATGTTGATAACGTTAAGGTTCTTAGTTGTTGCTAGGAAATCAAGGGCCTCTTTCCAGTCTCTCACATTCAGCTGATAAGGAGGTGTGCAGGAGCTGGGAGGGAGCAGAGCCAGGCAGCCAGCCCAAGCTGGCCCGTGGAAATGTTCCATACCATGGATGCCATGCTCAGTTTAGGAATGGGGTTGGCTGGGGGGAGAAAGCCATTGGCTTTTCGGTTTTCCCGGAGTTTGAATTTTTCTGGGAGTTTGGCCTTTTGGGGGAATTCCGTGAAATTTGCAAAAATCTGAGGGGTCTGTGTTCTCTGCCCAGGGACTGGCTGTGGATTGGGCAATGGGTGGTGAGAAAAATTGTATTCCATATAGTTTATTTTGCATACTCATAATAATTATCATTACTATTATTAGTAGTATTAGTAGTATTTCCTTTGTTGCCTTATTAAACTGTATTATCTCAACCCAGGAGTTTTCCCTTTTGTCCATGTCTCCTCCCCATCCCGCTGTGGGGGAAGGGGAGGGTGAGTGAGCAACTGCCTAGTGCCCAGTTGCCAGCTGCCAGGTTAAACTACGACAACACATCCCATCCTTTCCTAAACAACGAGTGGGATTTCCAATTGGTTTCTCAGGAAATCGTGTAAGTATCTGCTATACATGTTATACAAAACGCATTCTCCTGTATTAATCTGTCCAAATTAATTTTCTGTATGCTGGACTGCCGGAGATAATGAAGTGCCCCCTGGCTGACATCGTCTCTTTGACATGCGCTCTGAAAGCTTTGTAAGAAAGTAAGTAAATAAATAAAGAAAACAATAGCAACATTTCAGTGCCTCCTCTGGGATGCCACAGGGTATGTCTGAACACAGGGTTAAAGAGGTAGTCCACATCTGACCCAAGGCAGCAACGTTTAAGAGTCATAACCATTCGAGAGCTGCTTTGAGGGTTCCGATACGTTTCTTCGGGGATGGATTCTCTATAGAGCATGCAAAGGATTAGCTGAGGATATTTGCTTTTATGGTATTTGTGCTCCTTTATAACTTGTAAGTAATACTGAAAGTTAAGCCTATACAAAGAGCACATCATGCTTTTGACACGTTTTTCACATGTATGGTTACGCTTTTTCCAGTATTCATAGACTTTTTTGTGAAACACAGGTCCCTTCCCAAGGCTGAATTTGTTCTTCAGTTACATTACCTCTCTTGCACTGACACACAGCAGATGGATGAAATTAAACCAGTGATTTTTGTCTTTACTTTCTTCCAGTTTGTTTTCTTTTTTATGTTTACACCACACAGTATTTGGTACAAGGTCTGTTTCTTCCCATGTTCAGTTACAACCACATACCACCTGCCCTTGACTCTTATGTGCAGCTATAAAACATGTTGCTGCCCATGCATGTTCTCATAAACAAGGTACTGCAAAAGAGAGATGTTCATGATTGGGACACTCCAAACCTACCTACAGCATAACAAACTAATTCTTCAGTATCAGACAGTTGGCCATCTATATGTTAGGAAGAACTATTATCAAATGTGGTTTGATTTTTTTGGTGTTTGTTTTTCTGGGGGGTTAGGGAAGGTTTTTCACTTTTTTGGAGTTTGCCTGTTTTTTTTATCCTTCTCTCCTTTCTTCTTTACAGAGCTTTCTTTACTGAGAAAAGCTGAAGATACCTCACTGGCTTCAGTATGAAATGAAAAATGTTGCATTACTAAGTAATACTCACCATCACAACCAAGTCAAAAGGGGCTTCCACAAAAGAAAAGCCTCAAACAGTAAATGTGACATGACAATATTTATTGATTCTAATTAAGGTTAAAAAAAGGTCACAGCTGTCAGATAAAAATATCTGCAGAGCCTATTGAAAAGGGAACTTAAGAAGGAAACCAAGGGAGACAGTCACCACAGAGGCACTTGAGAAAATGCTACAGTTATAAAAGGCACAAATTTATCACACACACAGCATATATATTCCTGCAACGTGAAGTCACTCTTTTTTTCCAAAACACAGAGGCAGGCACCACTGAACACTGATCTGTACATGGCCACAGGAGACACGCTAGAAGCAGCAGTCTATGACAACGCCTAAACGATTTGACTGTAGAGATACTTTGAAAGACTGCTTTGGCCACCCCGTTTTTATGTCTACTGAAGAACAGATTATAAGATCAAGGTGATCTTGCAGTGGTGGAGAGGGGAGAGGGAATGGTAGTCCATTTAAACACAGGTCAGGTGTATTTGTGAGCATTTGTAACCTGCGATTTAATGCAGTGGCAGATCTATTGTCATTCAACCCTGGCTCCCTTCTGCATCCAAATGCTTTTGGAGGACGTACAATTCCTTCTTCCTCAAAAATATTTCTTTCATGTCTCAAAAAAAAGAAAAAAAGGAATCTTAAAATTTCTGCACTTCTGTAAAGTCTACCTCAGTGAAACAATAGTCCCATTGAGGACACAGGAAGATTATTTTAAGAGAAGTCCCTAGCTTCTCCTCCAGGCCTTGGGTTCCAGTAATGGACCATGCTCAGACACACAGTTAATTATGATTCATGTCTTTGTTGTATTGACAGCAGATGTGCTATTTGGAATCAAGACCTGGACTGAGAAAAAAATGCACTAGTTAAAGACAAGGGGCTGCCTCAGATTGCACACTTACTTGTTATTGTCAAGTAGTTTATACAATTAGCTTTTAAGTACTTTGGTTAACACAGATTTTCATGCCGTGACCCAGCATCCTTTGTGATATACAGTTGCTACCAGAACAGTGTACAAGAAAGTGAACCTCTTTTTTTTTTTTTTCATACTCTTAAGAGCCTTACAAAATATGCATGGTAACACAAATCGAGTCATAAAAGACAAATACAATTATTTCCATGATTGTTCCTATTATACATTTTATGAAGCTGGTAAACTGCTGGAACTTTCATGATACCAGATTTCTCATCAAACGTGTTAATAAATTAAGAATACAGCACGACTGGTTACCCGTTAAGCCAGACTTCATTCCTCTGTTTGAAGGGTTGGCACAAAGGAACTCTTAAAATGTAAGCCAGAGCTGACAGTTCCCTCTAGCCATGGGGAAGCAACTTGGGTCTCTACCTACACTTGTCAATTTTCCCGTCACACTGGCATCCACATACACAAAGTGCCACATATTCCTTTTATGTGGAAGATGTCAAGAAAACGGCAGCAAGTCCTTCTTTTTAATCCCATAGTGGTGATAAACTCCTCAGCATAATCATAGCAAGACACGGCTGTAAAGACAAAGAGAGCATTCCTAATGCCTTGGCAGTCTGGGAGGAAGAAGATAGAGACTTTTGAGTGCTAATACAGATGTTGCAATTCAGATCTCCCAGCTCCATCAGATCTGGCTAGAAATCTCAGGGCATCCAAATTTAATTTGAGACCTTAAGTCGCAACTACTTTCAGTTGTGGCAGAATAACCTGAGAAATGCTTTGCGTGGGGTATTTTTTCTATTTTTGTTTCACTTTAAAACTAAGAATAAGAAAGGTTTATAACTACATATTTTTTTTTTAAATGACAAGTGTCACAAAAAGCTTTGGTTATGATTCCGTTCAGTTCTAACTATACCTAACTTCTGTTTTTCCTTGGATTTTCTGCTCCTGTGGCACACAACATTTTCTTGCTAGACTCGGTAAACCTCTGCCAGATTCAGGAGCAAAGAAGAGAGAGATACATTTTGGATGTGAATAAAACCAATTTATTCTCATTAGTCTCATGGATCTGCTCCTCTTTAGAGACCTGCAGAGTATTTCTACAACAGAAGCAGGACTTGAATTCCAAACAGTTTTGGCAGAGAACTCATCTGCAAATGCAGTAGTTCTTTCTATGTTAAGTATGTATTCGCCGTCTAGCACTTACAAATACCGGGCCAAGACTTCAAAAATGTCTTCCCAAATTTAGGTTCCTATGTTTATTTCCTGCTTGAGAATTGTTTGAGTCACTACAGCTCTGAAGTTACACAGTTCTCATTCATCTTCTGGCTCCTAATTCATTTAGTAAATAAATCACACAGAGAGTAAACCACATAGAAGCACTCCGTGGCAGGCAAATGTCCCAGCCAATTAGCGCTCTATGTGATAGAATGGGAAAGGCCATATGTGCACTGCTGCACTGTTCTTCTGACTTAAAGATCCTTATGTCTGAAAAGTTCCCCTATGCATTTTAAAAGGCTGTTATGAGGATATTCATTTGTGATAAAATCCAAGCTGCCGCTACAAGATTTTTAACTGGCACATGAAGTTAAAAAGAATGAAACCTAAGGGCCAGAAACTGATGCACTGTTCACAAATACTACAGCTTCATAGGTAGTTCAGTGAATTTCCACGGGACTATTTGGAGAATGAAGTACTACTCTGCACAAGCAATATCAGATGCTAGCCCAAAAAGACTGCCTGAAACTGGTGATACAGTGCCTCCACCGTCTGCTCACACTAGTTGCTGATATATTATTACACTTCCCACCATGGCTTTTTACTGCAATTTTTTTACATATAAATCGGCACTGGTTGAAGGGAGAAGTGCAAACAGGCTCAGAAAAATTCCAGACATCTCAAACTTCATGTGCACCAAACCCTGTTCTCAGTTATACCTGTCTCTTCCTGTTTTGTGTTGTGCAGATGTAAAACAGCAGAAATACCCAGAACAAGGTACCATCAGGTTGACACGTAGGCACCTAAGGTTTTGTGGGATTTTTGTTTCTTTTTTCTTCTTTTTTTCCTTTCTTTTTTTCACACTGTTTAAAAGGTACCAAGCTAGGGAGGGCAGAAGCCCTTGCATGTGACCATCCTATCCATGGTTCTCTTTGATCTCTCTATCATTTAGATCCTTGATTAGTTACCAGAAGTGCACAGCCAGTACAACACAGCACAGCAGGCAGACGTGGAAGTGCTAATCCCATCAATACGGCTGTTAGAAGAGACTGAGGCTCCAAATCAGCTAAGCTGTGTTCAGCATGATGCAAGTGCTGGGGGGCAGTTAAGCTGGGTTTGTTGGTTGGTTTTTTTGTTTGCCCTTTTTTTTGGTTGGGGTTTTTTTTTTCCCTAATTCTAACACTACATTTCCAAGCCCACTGCGCTACCAGGCAAGAGACAGCCTCAAGATGTTCAGAGTATAAATTTAAAGTACATGAAAGAAAGCAAGGAGATAAGAAAAAAAATACATAAAAGGTTTTTATGGACGGCTTTGCAACTTCCTGGGGCAGGCAGAGATTAATTCATGCTCTTGCTACCTTGCAGCAACTCAGGGAGCTAAAAGAGGCAGAGAGATGTCAGACAGGGTGAAAAAAGGTTCGAAAGGCTGCGTCTGTGCATTAGCACAAGGTTCCCGGTTCACACTGGGGTCCACCAGCCTGGTCTGCCATACTGCTGTGCACATCAGCTATAGTCTGGGCCCTGCCAGTTTTCTGGGCAGAGGAGATGTGACCCGGCACAGGGACGGACTTGACTGGGACACACAAGCTCTGCCATTCCAGGTAGTGGGAACACAGCTAGGGAGGCTGAAATTCAGCCACACCGCCAAAGGCAGTAAAAACATTGTCCGTGAACTCACTGTAGGACAAATATGCCACTGGAAATGCCAGCAACCTATGGCCACACTTGCATAGCTTGGAAGGATAAATTTAGCCTGACTTGCCCCTTAAGTGCTGAGTAGGCTCTGGACATATGGGTGAAAAATAAAAACACTAAAAAGATCCTTACCAGAAATTTCCATTCACTAGTTAATTATTCTTTAACCTATGGATTTCTTTTCTCAGTCTACCACACAGGAAGGCACACGCAAATCTCTTTGTTTACAACTAGAGATGGAAGTGCCTGTGAAGACTTACAGTTCAGGGTCTGGTTCAGATGTAAGTGTAAAAACAACTGGAAATCTCAGCAGAACAGGCTTTACAGAGGTATTTTGTTACTTCTGTTCTGAAATCTGGATAAAAACCTCCAGGTGATAGCACTTGGCAGAGTATTCTAGAAATTCAACAACCAAAAAGTTACTGCCAGAAGTAAGTTCGGATTCAAGGGATTCTTTTTCAATTTGGATCCCCTTCCTTTATCCCTCCCCTCCAACCTCTTCTCTCTACTGTTTTCTGCTCTTCTCCAGACCTGATCTGATTTTGGAGACAGGGAAGTATATGCCAAAAAAACCTCACGAAGAAAACTGCTCAAGTGTGAGGGTTTGCACTGGCACCTTTTTCAGTTTTGAACTAGAAGTCCCTTTTTGTAGGCAAATAACCCAGCCACAGCCACAGAGGTGAAGAACATGGAAAATCCGATCAGCTTTAGCAGTCCTGGCACAGATGGCAAGTTTCTCTCCCAGAAGGTTGTAGTGATGGGCAAAGCTGGAACATCCTGTGGGGAAAGCATCCATTATCAACATAACATCTCCACTGCAAGAGGCAGGATGAAAAATCGAGAGATTCTTGCGGCGGAAACAGAAGTGGGTTGAAGCAATTCATGTTATCAAGAAGTAGTGTATTAAAATTTTTTGCTCAGTTAAAGGGAAGCAGAGGCACATGGAAAGGATTCACAGCAGGGTTAAAAAGTGCAGTTCTCTCTGATCCTGCATTATAGAGTTGCCAGATAGGTGCCCCCTCTGAGTTTCTATCATGTTCCTGTTTAGGGAAGGGCAGTTTTGGTGAGTAAGGGGAAGTTTACTGTGGCTCTGATTAAAGTGAACTTAAATAAAAACAGCCAACAAAATTTTATCTCATCAGCAAAACCACAGGAAAAAAATAATCCATTTAATCTACAGAAAGACTTACAATTGATTCAGGTTCTGGCTTCCAAATTTCACTGTCTGGGATTTTCCTCATAGCAAACAGTATCTGAAAATAAATAACATTCTCTAGTAAGTACCATTCATTCTTTATAAGTGAAAAAGAGCTGGCTTCGATTTTTGTTTTAAAATGGCATTATAAAGATAACAATTGAGCATATAAATCTCTGTGTATTCAGATTTTAAAAGAAAATTCAACATTTGTAAAATCCATTTTTGGAGAGACCTGATACTTAAGAAGACACTCCTCCTAGTGGAAATTAGAAACAGTAACAGACGCTTTGTTAGTCCATGAGAGCTATTGGAACTCCACGAGTCCCATGGGAACAGGGTAATATGAATATGATTGAGAGTTAAACGTACACTAATGGCATAGTGAGGCATGCATAAACCAGCTACTGCATGGGCAAGCTATATACCCATGAGTAGCTTGCTTTGCTAATTTTACCATGATGTAGGAAGAGGAACAGAATCCTGTGAGTGATGAGAGACTACCACTTTCAGCCAGAGAAAAGCAAGATTAAAAAGAAAACCTTCACAATGGAAAAGTAACCATTCAAAGTACCAAAGATACCAGAGATCAGTAGGATGGCAAAGATTATCTGAAATGACAGTCATGAAAGACAGTATGATTAACTTCTACAGTAAAACAAAATGGAGGTAGTGATATTAATGTTTTTCCTATTCCAGGCACTTGTAGATTTAACAAGATTAGCTGTCTTTTATGACGAGCTTTTATTCTAGTCAAGATTCACAGACCCCATCAACTTTTCAATACAGGAGAGTGAGAAACACCCTTGCACTGTATTTTAAACATATTTTCCTTTCATAACTAAACGAGGAAAGGAAAACAACAAAATTTTTACCAAACTCACTTGCCTACGACTCTGCTGAGGCCTAGGAGGTCTGCTCTAATGCCCTTACATTAGGGAGGGCAGGAAGCACAACCTCTGGAGGTTTTCAGGAACAGGTTTGGTATAGCCTTCACATATGGGACAGCTGATCCCTGTCTTTTGGGTTGGTGGTATGGGCTAGATGAACTCTCCAGATCCCTTCCAGGCCCATTTCTCTTCTACGACTGTTGTTTTTAGCCACAAGGTTCCCTTCAGATCATAAAACAAAGATGAAATTTGTTTGCTGCTCCATAAACGGTAATATTCATGAAAATATTTGAGGAATTGGCATTTTCTCAAAAGCAAAATATTTAAGTCCTTGTTTGATGACTGTATGTAAGGCTGCCTCACTGATCTATCCGTGTGACAATGGTATTGTTGGAAACAGTTGGGGAAGGGACTGGCTTGGTCTGCAGAGCTGCAGAACTGAGCTGTTCCTCATGAGACTAGCAGTCATGATTTCTCAGTATGATGAATAGTAAAGTGCCCATTTGGAGGGAAAAGTGACTAGGTGAGAGTTTGGGATTTCTCTTCAACAAGAAACGATTTCATTTCTGGAAACAGAGAAGAGTTTGACGAAGTTGTCAGAGCCTTTCCCAAGCATTCCAAATCTAAGTGCAAAACCTTCATCCTTTTTGCAGTCTATCCCCTTCTCAGGGATTTGCACCAAGATTTCAAAATGCCTGAAGCTGTCAACGCTCAGTTCCCATTTCATCGCCAACCAAAACACCCTTCATTTTCCATAGGATATTTGACAGTGCTCCCTGTTTTGGTCTTGTGTCTGTACCTCTCTGGCTGCTCTTTCTCCAGCCTGCACAGCCCCCTCCATGTATCCGCTCCACTCTGTGGCTGTCTCTGTGCCAGCGAAATAGATCCTGCCAACGGGCTGCCGAATAATCCTGGAGGGGGACAGCAGTAAGTCACATCAGCCGTATCAGGAAGGATAACTGAAATCCTTGGGTTAATATTAGAATTAAAGTGCTTTAAATAACAGCGAGCACTTAAAGGTAGTTACTTTGTGAGTTGAGCTGGAGGGAGAGCCTGCATTGCATTTCATTTTACAGTCAACACACCACTGTTCATATTTTCTAAATTATTTACACTGCTCGTAGGTGTTAAGGACAATTAGTTAGAGATGAGACTTCTTCTATGTCACTATTTTAGCCATGTAGTTAGATTATTAGTGTCATAAATACCAATGCTAGGCATTACTGGCACAGTGTAGCATTCTGAAGTACATCCCCATGATACCTAAAAGTAGCAAGTGAATTAAAAAAAAAAAAGATATTTTACTGTATTTTTCCCAGAATTTGCAATAATTATCACTAAAATTACTTCAAATACTATGGCCCCCATAAACACTTCATTACAACTGCTTTATTCCTCTCAGATATTTTTAGATTGTGAAAACTTATACTTCAAAAGCAGGGCTATGCTACTATATTAAAAACTATGTATCCGAATCCAATCACCGCTCTGACTAGTAAGCCTTTTCCTTTTTGGTAAATCTTCCTTTCATGCAAAAACTTATGTCAGAGAGGACTGTATACAATGGCACACTAATTACTATATTAAGCCTTGAGTGCTAAAAGGAAAGGAACAGTCCAAAGAAATAACTTTTTACTGTTAAAGTTGGCAAGCATTAACTCTTTGCCAGTATTTATAAAACACCAGCTAAAGATGCATCGGAAATAGTAACACCGATCTCATATACCCAAAGCCAGTTTTGTAAACAGATTGCGAAAGCTTCCCCACTCCCTTCCAAGAACCTACTCAGCTGTATTCACCAAATAACAAAAGTGAATAAAACCCCCTAATGATACTGTACTCATCCATCACAAAGCCCAACTGAGACAAGTGGAAGGTTCCAATATCTGTTTAAAATATTCCCCAGTGGTCTTAAAGGTATAAAGCAAAGAGTGACAGAGGATTTATGACCATTTCTGAGGATATTTATTAACTTGGTCTTATCTTACTACTCCAAAGCCCACTATAAATAGCCACTGTACCTTCCATACTGAGTCATTATGCCCGGTGGGAAGTAGGCTGTGTAGCAGCCCCCAGAATACTGCTCTTCACACCAGTTCTTCTCTTCATAATGCACTGCCTGTAAAACACAGATTAATTCACTCAAGGAAAGGACAAAGTCCTGAGGAAGCTAATAAAAGAACTGAGGAGACAGCAGAGAAGAATAGCTTATGATTTGTTGCATGTCAATATCTGACAAGATGAGCACATTTAAAAAGTCTCTTAATGCAGCACGGATCCAACACAATAAACCTTAATTTTAGACACTGCTAGCTATTTTTAAAAAACCACCTAATCTGGCCACTGTAGAACATAATCCTCTTAATCTGTCAATGTAAATTTATGCTTTGAGCCATGTAAAGCAAAATTAACCTCTGGTGTACACAATGTACATATTACAATAGCTGTAATATGTACATTGGATACAAATACATACTGTTAAAAATGCAAAGTATGGCACTTGCACGGTTCTGTATACAATATCGTTCTGTTTAAAATTATGTAATCCCAAGCTTGGTGTCTATAACATTTAATTTGCATAAAATTGCCCTTAAAGGATAAACGGTGTTGATCACAAGCTAAGTGCGAGATCACACAAATCCTATCATTTACCATTACCGGGAAGAGAAGGCAAGGGAAAGGCAAAAAGCCCCAAGCACATGCAGCAACAGATCTTAGCAACTAGTAAGAGAGCAGAAACATCAAGCTCAACATAGACTGAGAGGGAAAAGCAAGCCTGTCACATGTGAAAACAGCTGAGATGTATGGTGGTAAGCACTGTGAATGCCCCCATGAAGCTGGACAAGAACATATCTCCCTTTTAACTCTTTCATAAGCTCATTCTTCTCCTCACTGTCAAACACAACCCAAGACTTGCCACAACCTTTTCTCCATTCCTCTACAGATGGCAGCAAGTGCTCCCGTAATGGGAACCTTTTCCAAATTGCTACACAGCGCTGCAGCAGAGCACTGCTGCATTCCGGTTTCATTCTGCCCTTCTCCAGCTCACAAAGTCTCACAAGAGATGCCATGGTTTACATTTTGTGCTTACATGTAAAGCTTCCTCTGATCCCAGAACCTTTGCATAGAGCTCACACAGCCTCGTCTTCCTGCAAGAGAAAAGCAACAGAAGACTTCTGTTTAAGGAAAGAGAAAACAAACCACCTCTCATCTATCCTGCTTTCAAGAGAACAAGTGTTAATATCTCCTTCAACTTGAGGTTCCAGCTCTTGGGGATCTATCCTAATTGCTAAGCCTCTGGATCACTAGAAATAACTCACTCCAGCTCCTGTGATGCGTAAGTGCTGGTATTACCAGCAGTTATGCAAGCTGTTCCCTTAGGACACCTCTAGCAGCCCACATTCATATATTATCCAAAGGTTCTCTGGACTGTCAGAAAAAGACAGTAGTAAGGCATTGCACCTTTTTGTCTTGGCATACAGTCTGACTTATGGATTGTTCCTACAAAGACACAGGTACTGATAGCCTGAGGCTCTCAGGGAATCAGCACTTTATTTCTGTATCTACAAAATCTCCTCCTGTTTTAGTTTATGAGTATATAAATCCATGAATACACTTCATTCTGTAGGAAACCCCGAAGTGCAATTAAGTTTGTTCCTACAAGCTTTTGGGTATTACTCTTTACCGTTAGCCGCACTGCACCAATTCCCAAACACAAGAAGATCAAGATGAAATAATGGTTAACAATTATGAAAACCAAACACAACACTGGAAAGACGTTTACTTCTGGAATAAAATCCTGTGCTCCACAGAATGCTGTGCTGGGCACAGAAACACAGCAGTCCCAGCTCTGTAATTGCATGGGCGACACTTGCAGATATATCAGCATAAGGAAGCCACATCTATACTGCTGTATGAAGCAACGCAGCCATACCCACAAGCAGCTGAACTCAAGGAATGCTATAGAAAGGGAATGAAGAGAGAAAAAAAAGAAAACAGGAAGACCTGAAAGGCCCTGAAGAAGGTGTCCTCCTGCGCAGGTTGGGGTTTACTACAGCTCAGGGAGAGCTGTGGCCCTGGGGCCATCTTGCTGCTGGCAGGGGGGAACGAAGAAGCCCCGTCCCTGTGCCCTGGGCCTGAGGACAAGGGTCAGCCTGCTTCAGAAACAGGAATGCATGGTGGTGCAGTGACTGGCCAGGAGGGCTCAGAGAGCTGCAGGATCTATACATGAATAAAGCCATTTAACAGCAGTCCAGCAAAGCCTCTGCTGAGGTCTGCCCGCTGCCCCTCACAAATGCCCACCGGCTCCTGCTTGCAGGGCACGTCAGTAACATCACGGGGCTGCATGGGAAAGCGAGTACCACCTTGGGACCCATCTGCTTCTGCCCCTCCCAGCGCCACGACAGGGGTGAGAAGCACCCCTCTAGATCTGCCCGTGCCCTGCCCTTTTTCCATGCGTGACTTGCAGACCCTCCCAGGAGCCTGGAAATGGCATACCAGGGGCTGGTAGGGATCCGCATGTACAGCCAGCTGCAGGGCTCCAAGAAGGTGCAAGTTCACTGCTGTTTGCTAACTACATTGCAAATACAGATAAAGTTAAAGATAGCCATGCAAAACAAAATATTAAGCTCCAGGTCAAGGGCATCCTCAGATTCTTAAGAAATTTCGACCTTGGAAGGAATTATCCATCAATAATAAGGTATTATTTGACTCAAAAAAAATGCCACAGAAAAGTAGTTTTCTAAAGGATTGAATTGTACCAACAGTAATCTATCACCAAGGACATTCCCTCTAATAAGAGCAATCCTTGCAGATGCGCTGGTCTTTCTCCAACATCTGCACTTTTTGTCCTACAACAGTTTAAATAAATACTTATTCATGAATTTACGGTTAATGCTAGCACGGAACATATGGAATATGCAGTGAGTAAAATCCTTTTTTCTTGGCTTTGGACTTGGCTGTGAAATTGCCACCAGCACTAAGTAAGAGGAATGTTATGCCTGCAACTACCTAGGCAGGGTCTTGCTGAGAGTTGCACCATGCCCAGTGTGGAAGAAGTGCACATGCAGAGACTCAGCTCTTATCCCTGATCTCTTATTCCACGGCAGTGTGTGATGCCATCACCTTTGCTGCAAAGCTGTGAAAGGTAGGGTACAACCTCACCACTGTAATTACTCATTGGCACCTGGCCTGGGAAGACCAGCTGGAAGGCAGCAGTGAGCTTTACTCCCTTCATTCTGGCTTAGGCTGTAAAACGGTTTCCATCCCCTCCCACAGCTGCTGTTCTCAGACATGATTTAGGATAGCTGCCATGGACTCTACATCCTGCTCTTCTCCATCCTCTGCAGCATGCCACAAGAAGCCTCTCCTCAGAAGTGATCCCTCCCTGCAAACACAAACTGTTTGTGCCCTGAGTGTACACTGGGAGAAGGTCCGGGTTCACACTCTGCCTTCTCCCAGGCCCCAATTTCCACTGGAAGGAGCCTTGTGCTCACGTTCACGAGAGGAGCTGCAGCCCAGCCCAGCACGTCCCTGCCTTGGCTGGCTGCGCCAGGACTGCAGGAGCCAGAGGGGTACCCCCGCACCAGGCGACATCTCTCAGGTACCCACCCAAGCATATTTCACAACCATTCTTTACCAAAGCAAAGTCCTTCCTAGTCTAAGGTTTAGCCCTCAAAAGACAAGAGTTCAAAAATCCTTTTATTTAAAACCTGGCCATAGGCAGCAGCAGAGTCAGAACACTGTGCTAATGCTTTTAACGCGGTGCCTTGCAAACAGCCAGCACAGCCCTCCATTCCACAGAAACTCTTCTCAAATAGTGCAAATGCTCAGTTGTATCTAGTGTATTGACACACAGCATAAGACACCATTTGGTGTTTACGATGGCTTAAAATGCTGGGCACACTGGATTTCAGAATACCTATGCTACCTTTATCGCCAGTCACCTGCTGTGGGTCTGTCTCAAAGCCTGAGTGCAGAGGAAAAGGCTGCCTTGTCCATTCCTGCCAAAATTAAAAGTACTCTGTGGTACCAGGCTGTCATTTGAAAAGGCTGGGACATTAACAGCCCCATTTAGACCCATTATTCACAGACTGCTAGAATACCTGCAAAGCTAATCTGAGATGACTACATTTTCTCTAGTTAGACTAGCTATTACTGCAAAAATGTTTACTTGGACACAGTATTCCTTGTGGCATGCTTCAAAAACAAATGTGTTTTCTCCACATCAAAATAAGGCTCTCTTCATGTCCACACTCTCTACTTGTAGCTTTAATTTGATCAGATACCACGAATCAGTGCGATGGAAAAAAACTCACTACTTCATAAATTCTACTTTAGAAATAAACCTAAGAGCACTATTGTACATAGAAATTTGTTTCAAGAAGACAGTAAAAAAGACCTTCATCTGTGACTGAAGGGCACTTTTTTCCCCCCATAACTGAGGGTAGAGAGGTGGAAGCAGCTTTTTGACCCTTTCACGATGCTGAGGCCTCGTTCATGGCAACTATAGCTGCCTCAAGGTTGCACTACGTTACAGAAAGGAAAGTACCCTCCACAGTGATCAGAAAAGTCGTCAAGCAGAGTGGCCAAACCTGTCCCTTCTGACAAGCTTTCAAAGAGCTCAGCGCACTTGCAGGAACACGGCGGAGGGGGATGAGGCTGGCCCTGGACCCTTTCCAGCAACAGCAGCAGAATATTTACATTACTCTCATATTCAGCAACTTAGAGCAGTTCTTACACTAGAGTCACATAAGCAGAGCAGCCCTGCTGGAAAATGAGAACCAGGATCAGAGATTTTCCGAAGGGCAGGGACTGGCTACCACATCTGCTCTGGTTTGTGGGAGTTCTGCAGGGCCTTCATCCAAAACCAAGTAAGGTATCTTCTTCCTACTGTCACAAGGTTACAGACAACTTCCTTCAAATCAGGGCATTTTTTCCTGCTCTGGTCATTTATAACAACATTTTTACTCAGATTCCACGCAGATCTCCAGTCTTTGTACTTACCTTTCTTCTTTTGTGAGACCTGTCAGTCTTCTACACTTCCGAGCAAGGACGAAGCTGTAGGAAGACCACAAGCAATTTACTTCCATTATGTTACTACATCTCCTGCATTATTTAAAATGCCAATACCTTACGATGGGATGCTGTGAATCACAGTATTAGCTTTTGGGTCTCTACCCAAAATATCCATTTCACCTCTCTGTGTAATGCTATACGCTCCACTTGCTACCTGCAGGACTCACTGTGGAAGGAACAACTCTAAGATTCAGATTAGACTATTTGTATGATACAAATGACCCAATGACCGTAACTTTATACAGCAGTGGGTGTAAGCATACAGCAACAAGAGGTGAAGCCTGGGATTGCACTGGAAATTGTTGTTTAATAAACTTTCTAAGACTGATCATACTCTCTGGCTGTTTAAAGAAAAAAAAACAGAAAAAAACAAAATATAATTCTAGAAAACAGATTTTCATTTAAATAACTGGAAGATTTGGGGGAGACAAAACATTTGGAGAAAACTTTACATTTCTGCAATCATCCCCTTCTTTCTTCTTCTTCCTTTCCTCTACTGCAATTTTGTACTTTGCCATTCAAAAAGGCAAAGACAACAGTGAGAAAAGAAGAAAAAAATGTAATTTTTTTTAAAAATGGCAATTAAATCAGAGAACATTTTTTGCAAGAAAGAGATCATAGAATGTATTCACCACACACTGAGGAACTCAACCCTTTAAATATTTCGAAGTATTTCCCTTCAAAAGTAGCAGGTTTTCCATTTTGATTGTTGCCTCTAAAAATAAAAAGGCATTAACTAGACACTTTCTTTGCCTCTTACCCTATTATGGCAGGAAAACTGCCATCAGGCTTAGTATCATCAAGTGTTAAACCAATTGCAGCATCCTCATCTTCAATGATCATGGTACCGCAATACCCTGTTAAGCACAAGGTGGAGAAGAACTTAGAATCCATGTTTCCAAATGCAAGAACAAGCTTCCAAGAAGTTATGAAACACTCAAAACTTCACTGGAAAGAGCTCTAAACAACCTGCTCTAAATTCACCCTGTTTGAGCAAGGCATAGACTAGACCACATCAGAGGTCCCTCCCAATCTCTATTATTCTCTTTTTCTATGATTCTAACACAGGGAGATACAAAAAGCAAAAGAAAAAGAGAACAAAAAAAATCAAAACAAACCACAAGTAAAGTGACCCCATCAAGTGACAGATTAGCACACATCTCCCTTGCTGATCTGCAAGGCAGTGTAGCATTGCCTTGAGTTAGAGAAGCGCTAGATACTCTCTAGAAGAGAAAGTTTAGATCTGAGATGTGCTGACAATTACCAATCCTTTTCAAACACCTTTAAAACAGAAAGTCCATGAAGTAACCATTCCTATGGTTGAATTCATGACAGAAAAATACATTATTCTGCAACCCGGTTAGCAAGGTAATTATTAATTGCACTGCAACAGATTGCTCTCAGATACTGAAGATGTCCAAGTGTCTCCACTGCAGTCGTTTCCATATTACAACATTTATGTCAGACATAGAAGGAGATACTCATACCTTGCTTTGAAAACACAATTGTTCTTAAAAGCAGCTTTGGAAGAAAGTAAGTTCTTAAAAGAACAATGGTGTTAGCAATGCACAGTACACAAATCATGAGTTCTATTAGGAAATGGGAGTCACCTCTTGCCAATCTACCACAAACTGAATAGCCAGATTATGCCAGGATCCAGAACTCCTAAAATCATTCACAAAGATGAAGGGTGGATGACATTTGTAGACAAACACAGGCGTGGACTCATTATAACCAGTGATGAGAAATGGATGCTATTACATTAGAGCTTGTCTTAGATTCTGTAAGTTCTAAAAGAGAGATGAGGAATCATGATGGAAGTGTTCAGCATGTAAAGGGAGTCCAGAATGACTAGCCCAGCTGGGTACGTCTATGTGAAGACACCTTCAATTAATCCTGCCCAATGCATTCAGACGGCAGAATTTTTGCACACTGATAACTGATGGGATAAATCCTCTTTCCATCACTCATCACTTGTACAGTAACATACAAGTGGGAGAGACTCATCTCATACCCAGGTGCCACTGAAGGAAAAGGCGAGGGCAACAAAGAACAATCAAGGCAATAAGAAACAGGCATGAGTTCTCCCTTCATGCCTAGCTCCTTTTTATTCCCCTCATCCACCCTCTCTTCCCAACTGACCTCTCAAGTTTCTCAAACAGGGGAAGGCAAAAATGGCATAGAAACGTATGACGTTTCCTCACAAGGTCCAGCATCTACTAAACACAGTGTCTACTCCGTTACCAAGTACCCTCTTCCCTCTCTGTCACAACTATTCCTTTCAATTAAAACGTAATACCCTTCTTCCTCCAGAAAGTTTCCTTATAGTACACAATGCACTTGATGACTGAGCCCATGGGGATTCGATTGATGAGCTGGTTTCTCATTGGGGGTAATGGTGGGTTGAAATGAATCTTCAAACCAAGAGCCGGGGGAATGGCACTGATCACGTATTTGCCCTGGAAAAGAAATTATACATAAGCCAAACAACTTCTCAGAATCACAGAATCACAGAATGGTAGGGGTTGGAAGGGACCTCTGTGGGTCATCTAGTCCAACCCCCCTGCCGAAGCTGGGTCACCTACAGCAGGCTGTAGAGGACCTTGTCCAGGCGGGTCTTGAATATCTCCAGAGAAGGAGACTCCACAACCTCCCTGGG
>Ga0065711_1033703_pt1 | contig 24971 bp, 10 predicted proteins | sample Hoacrofraction12_FD_59098 | JGI IMG/M metagenome (GOLD analysis project Ga0065711, IMG submission 59098) | Hoatzin crop microbial communities from Cojedes, Venezuela - Epithelial fraction 12 v2 (version 2) | ecosystem: Host-associated > Birds > Digestive system > Esophagus > Crop | place...
TTTTTTTTTTTTTTTTTTTTTTTTTTAAGTGAAGGAAGAGAGGAAAACTGTTAACAGGCAAGGTGTGGGAAGTAGAATATAAGTACCTAAGGAGTACATCCCCAGGTGTGGCCCACAGACGCTTGAAGGCAACGTAACTATTTTGGTCCTTTCTTGGAGGCTCTGTCTCACAAATGCATTCAGAGTACAAAGACCAAGTAGCTAAGAGGATAAAATGCGCTTCTGCCTTTGTCTGTTTAGAGGCAACAAACACTACAAGAGCCAACTTCAGAAGCCAAGTGCTTATCTAAAACCATGAACAATGTCGTAAACAAAGCAGTCCTTGAAGAGACAGAAGAGATTTTTGTCCAGATGTTGAAAGAAAGCACATAAATGTAGCACTCGATTTTTCTCTCCGAGAGCTGAGTCTCCAATATTTTGCCGGGGTTCATATAAACAACAAATAAATACAAGTTTTGTTACACTTGAGAAAGTAAAGTTGTAAAAATGAGATGGAAAAATAAGGGATGAAAGAAGGAGCTGATTATTCAAAAGCCGAAACTTCTGTTCAACTTGCCTTTTCCACATCTGTTGTTTCCTTCCTATTCCCCAGCTAAGATACAGTGAAATGTTGCTCAGATGAGCAAGCAAGAATTGCACAGCATAGATTAAAATGGCAAACTGCCACATTCTTTAGCACAGAGGCACAGTACTATAATCCTACCAGGCCTAAATTGAATCCAAGTCAGGTTTCTAGGATAACACAGCTAAGGAGAAGGTGTGAAACCAAAATCTTATTGTCCACTCAGCTTATGTGTTGCACCAAGAGCTAGGAGTTGTCTCCCCTAGGACCAAGGGTCTGGCCTTCATGTAAAGCTCACTCATCCAGAAACCTGTTGAGACACACCTCCTTGCACAGCACTGATAGGCGTGCTGTCCTTTAATTTACTTCTGCTGACTGCCTCCACATTGGACCTCATCTCCTCACTCTCTCTTCAGATGAGCAGCAATAGATATGAAGCAGCATCCTTTTTATCCGGATGCTATTAGAAGAACCAGAACAGGTAGCCCTGGACAATCTAGCCTTTATTGTTACCACAGAGGATCATTTTCTTCAAATCACTATCTTGTGAAGGCCAACTTCTATGAGGATTGATAAAAGAATCCCTAATGAATCTCTAAGAAATGAACAGAGATAGCTCCCCTTCTCATATCCAACAGGAGGAGGGCAGCAATGAATCCCAATAAATCAATAACTCTGAGGTCAAAATTCATTAGTTTTAGTGATAGCTCAAACACCAATATACCTTAAGTTCCAATGCTTACCCATGGCTGCAATAAAAGAGAGAAATTGTCATATTATGAAGGTCTACAGCACCTTTTTTCAAGTATTTCTCTGCTGCAAATAAAGGACTACTAGAAAAGGTGTACAGGAGAAGAATATATGGACTATAATGTCTGGAAAAAAGAGCAGGTTGCTGAAACTGATGTTGTGTCCTAGAAGACGTAGCTTTTTAAAAGTTTAGGAAACACTGTGATAGTCTTTGAGTGAGATGAATGAACTGATCTAGAAGGTATGTTTTGGTAGAGAGCATTGGTAAAGAAATCGATGTTAAAGATTGTTATCCACTTTTTAGACACAATTGAGGATGGAAAAACACTTACAAGTGTTTGCAAGAAATGTTTATTTTTCCACATTAAATGTTGTCTCTTGATAGAAGAAAAGGTCTGATGCTTCACGGGAAACACTTCCGTGCAATAATTCTGTCCACTACGTTCTGACTGCTTTCTCCCTCTGTTTCTAGTAGAAGTGACATTTATATGAAAAAAGGATCTTTGTGTCATCACAATTACTCTGCTTCAATTATTTAGTCTCCACTTGAGGATTCAGTTATTTCTATGCATATCAAATGCATTCTCACCCAGAAAATGGTCCAAAGCCCAATAAGGTCAGTAATACACTTCCCACTCATTCTGTGGGCACAGGGTGATATTGAGAATTCCAAAACTGCACAGAAAATATGTCTCTGAAATATATATATATTTAATGTCTTTTATCTACTAATGAATTTAGGAATGAGGAAGAAAGGAAAATATTTCTTGAATTACAGGTAAGATTAATTATCTTTGAAGTATTTTGTTCTAGAAGCCTGACCTGTTTTTGCAAATTAGTGAAGTTTCCAATAAGGCACTGTGGTGCAAGCCCTAGAACTTTTAATTCTGATGGAGAACTGAAGGAAAAATAAGGAAGAGACAGAGAGAGAGAGAGAAAGAGAAATAAGATGACGTAACTGTTGTCTTGTCCCACAGCGCTTCTCAGGTCTACTTGCTGCCACTATCATTGGGGCTTTTCAGATGGTTTGGGTTTTTTGCCCAAACACCTCTCCTGTATTTTCTTTCTGTTATATAACTGCTTAGTTGCCTTTTTTTCCATGTTGTGCTTTCCTGCTTCACAAAACTTCATAATGTTCTGACTTGTAGGGACAAATGTAAAGGGATAGATCTGAAAAACAGAGATGCAGATGCATGTTAAATGGTAGAGATGGCCTTTAAAAGCAAATCTGTGGCAAAATCCTTGGACACAAATAAAGCAGAACACCAAGAAAAAACTTTGTTCTATGTCTTCTGCTAGAATATTTCCTCTTTTTCTGGTTTCCAGAGTTCCAGGAAGGCATGGAAATAGCTGGAAGACTTCAAAAGAAGGGAATAAAAGATCTGCAAGTTGGAAATCAAGATTTAAGGCTCACCTTACTAAGAGCTTAGTTTAAGACACATTGGAGAGATGACATGCTGATGTGCTGTAAAAAATCAAACATCAAAATGAAACCTGGTAAGTAGGGCACCAGGCAACCAAGAACAGGTTAATTGGATACAAGATACTGCTAGAAAAATTCCGTTGCAAAAGGCATGCAATTTCCTCTTAGGAGGGACAGACAAAGGAATGACTTAGCAGTGATTGATGGGTATCTTCAAGATTAAATTGATTGTCTTACTAAAATACATCTTTGATCCATCTTTGGGTGTACATTCGTTGCCATGCGGTGGGTGAAAGAAAGGCTCAGAAGGGTCTGTAATCGTTCTCTCAGCCTCAGAATAATGAATGGAGGTCCTTCCATTCCTCCTCCTTCACGGATCCTTTTAAGAAAAGAATTGCTTGGATGGCCTTTAGTATAATCATAATGTTGGTAGGTTTGAATTAAAACAATGATTAAACTCTGATTCCAGGCCTCAGGTCTTCTGCTAGTCAACCTTTTCAGTTGGAAATTTATTTTCCCCCTCATTGCTTCTTTGACTACTTCCACTGTACTCTAATACATCAGCAGTACACTATGCTTAAAGGTAGCACTGTGAGAAATGGATCATTCTCTACAAAAATCCTCTGCCTGGTATGCACAGCTCAGATACACGATATCATACTGGTTTCTCCACCTGAAACTAGGGTAGATTTGGGGCATTTTATTTGCATGCAGAGGAAGGAACTGTTGCATATGTATTGCCTGAGTGATCCTCTGACATTGTAGGGATCTCAGGCAATGAGAAATGGATGTCTTTATTGATAGCATAAATTTTAGAGCTAGTTGGAATACTGAATTATCTGGCCTAAAGTCTTCAGTCTGTGTGTGAAACAGCCTGTGACATAGAGAAGTCAGGTCGAAAGATCAGATATAACTTCATGGTCATGACTTCTATGAAACACTTGTCTTCATTTGATCTGCTCTCTCTTATTTTTCTCCAGTCCTTCACTCCTCCTTCATTTAGCATTTAAAAATTGCAACATCTAATACCTATGCGCTAGCCCTAGCAGTGAATAGAACTGTGCCAGTGAGTCTTTAAATCCACACAGAAGCCAAATGGAAATAAGCATACCTATTTTTCCATATTCTTGCAGGATATTACTTTTCAGAGACAACTACTCGGTGCTGTAGCTTAGAAACTGCTACGTTTTACAAACCTGAGCCCCAAGACTGTCACCCTTCTTTACCGTGAGTAGCAAAACTGCGTGTTAACACATTTCACAGTCTGGGAATTATGGAAATGAACTATGAGGCTGCACAGATAATGAAAATGAGCACAGCTTTCCTTTTAAGGGGATCTTAATATTGTCTTAACAAACTGTAACTGTTTTGCAACTGTCTTGTTTCCCTCCAACGTGAATCACATTACTATGCAGGTGTCAATGCAGCAGTATCATCCTCTTCTCTGAATGTTTGAGGGAGAAAGAAAAGAAAAACCTAGTTCTATTCTTTTACAGAATCTTGTTAAAACAAAGCAGACTGAGTTACAGCATTTTTTGCAAACCTTTCTTTAAATGACCTCTCTAAAAAGAGACCTACCACTGTAGATTTCCCTGTCAGCAAATAACACTGCAATACCAACATATTTCTGCTGCGTGTTGGAATGTGGTTATGTATGTTGTCTAAGGATAGCTTTCATTTCTTTCATGAATCATTAGCCAAATAAATTAAGCCAGTTTAGATTCTCCAGCCTTTTAACACAAAAGTGGTGGATCTTCTACCTCGGTATGGTCCTAGAACGCGACAATAATACATACCCATGCTATGTGATACTACGAGGTATCATATATAGTGAGACTGTAGTGTTTCTTACATGGAAATCAGAGGATATCCATATCATCCCTGTTTGTATTCTTTAAGGCAAAGGAGAAGTCCTCAAAAAGGCAAATGCCGCATCTGTTGTTGTCAACTGTATGAGTCCTTTGTCTCTTTTCATTACTCTGCTGAGGATGAACAACTACTTTGAATGGCAAGATGAATGTGGTGATACAGTGCTTGTGGATGCACATATGCAAGAAATTGAAGCTGACATTTTCTTCTGTTCTATGCTAACCATAAAATAATACTGTTTGTCCTTGCTCCAGTCCAATGTCACACAGCGACACTTTATGCTGCTGGGTAACAACCTTGAACATTTATGCAGAGCTAGGAAAAAAGTGATAGTGTTTGGGAACTGATTTGACAGCACAAAAGAGAGAGGCATTCTGAGAAAGGAGCAGCTGGCCCAAGTATGGTCAGCTCATGCATACCAGTGTCTCAGTCTAAAGACAGTCCTTTTGGTGCTAGTATATCTGAAGCTGTTCAGTGATACACAATGAGTTTCTATCGTGCAAAACAAACAAGTAATACATCAACTAAAATCCTGAATGCAAAAAAGATAAATCAACAATGTATGACTCGATAATTACCTAATACTCTATCACCTCCTGAGTGTCTCCTTTCTTGTATTATGAGAAAGAGCGAGCAGATGTTCTTTTTCCTCTTTTCCATGAAAGTCATAATTTTTTATATTTACAGTCTCCTTCCTTAATTATATTTTTTTCCAGGCTGATAAGTCTTGTACAATTTATCCTCTATGCAGAGAGAATATATCCCAAACATCAACACTCTGCTGGCTTGGCAGTAGTACTAGATGTGGGAAGTCTGGATTTGAGGTTTTAATTTTATAAGACAAAGCCAGTGGTGGAATGAAATGACTTCTGTTTCTTAAGTGAACACAAAATTAACAAGTTTCTGTATAATATGATACGTGCTTGTTCAGTGCAAGTCCAATTCCTTCCAAACCAGGTCTCAATCAAGTTTGAGTGTTAACTGGCACTTAGGCATAAGCTGTGGCATTTTAATGAATCCAGACTCAGTTTATGCTGGAAATTAGCAGCAGGAATCTGGTGTTAGATAGCAGATGACTGGACAACTGGAGATTTCAATAAGGCTATATTGAGCTTTCCTAATATTCCCTGTCCTTGGCTAATGGACCACTCCTGGATTAAACAGATAAGGTCTCAGTGGTTCTCTCTCTGGAATAAATTTGCATGTCTAAAGGTGGCAAAATATATCCCATAGTTAATAGATAGCAACTTATTTTAAACAGTTTTGATTTTAAACAGGTATATATGTATCGGTCTGGTTTAGTAACATCGAGGAACTAAAAATTTCCTGAAATTTAAATCTTTCTAAAAGAAACTTCCTCTCTTCTTATTTACATTTCTATTTGTTCATGTCGGCCTGCTTCTTAGCGTAGGAAGGAAGAATATTCTTTTCTTTCTCCTACTAGAGGGACCTTTCATCATTTGGGATGGACTTTATGCCTCTGTCATGTCTCCAGGAAAGTTCTTTCCCTCCAAGGCTGTGCAGTCAATGGATTAGGGTTATTAATTTCTTTTTTCCTTTTGGCCAGAACCTAACTAATGACAAATGTTTCTCTATCCAGTTCCTGTAGCTTCACTGAAGTGTCCAAAGTTTCATTTTCCTTGTTTTACATGGTAATCAAATTAGCTGGTTGTAGTGTAGCACATAAAAGTTTAATATTCTCTTTGAGAACAGAAGTGCCACATCAATCCATTCACGTAAGGCAGGAAGAATTAACAGACTCGTCACTAGCCTCATTTTCAGGACTCATCCCAAGGCAGTAGGGACCAGCACGGTCAGCAGGGCTCTAGCTTTTGGCTGTGCTTCCTAACTGCAACCCTAGGACTTGATGCTACTGAGGAACCTGAACAGGTAGGCATGCGAGAAACAGTTGCAGAAAAGATCTGTGATCAGATCATCCCTGAGAGTGGCCTAACCTCTTCCTCCTGTGCATCCCTTCAATCGACATCACGATAGCTCTCTTCCTCCTGCTTACACTAGACAAAATAGTTTAATTGCTGTCAGTGTTAAGAGATGAAAAATTCAGGTGCGGCAATCTCCATGCTGAGAATACAATATGAAATCCCCAGGGCAGATTTGTTTGATCTGTAAATACTCTACTGCAGCTTGAGCTGCCTCTCTGCCCTTTCCAAGAAGTGTCTCAATCCCAGAGACAAGGCATCTTCCTAGAGTTTTGCTTGTACTCGTTCCAGATATCATGCCACCACACAGGCATAATGATATCATATTCAGTGCACTCTCTCTAGTTGCTAAATCACATCTGGGCAAACTGAGAGACACTGCTTAGAATTGTCCACATTGTGAAACTGTAAATAGACAAGTACTGGTTGAAAAAAAAAATATTACTAACTTCTCTTTACTTATCATTAAATCTTCAAAGTTCACCACTCACTCACTCCTTCTCCTGTCCCTCAGACTTCGTCTGTATTGACGCAAATGAAAGAAAAGTGGTATATGGTGTTTATACATTCCTTGAGGAACTTGAGGAGCAGCAGGTCTGGGCAACCCAAAGATATGCTTCTCCCTGAGCTCCAGTGTTACAGCAAACGTGCATGCTGACACTGTGAACACGCACATGGACAGCTTAGCTCCAAAACTCCACTTCTGCGTCACACAAAAGAATCATAGGAAGCTTAGACTGGATCCCTGCAAATCATCTTGTCCAACCCCCTATGCTAACCAAGCAACTCCACAGTTAGCACTTCTGTGAAACGTTGTTAATTGCTACAAAGATTCAGAAATAAATATACATGAAAAATAGTTTGGTACTTCATCTGTGCCTACAACTATTTTGATCTCAGCTACAATATGGCCACACTATTATATATTATACATAAAGTAGTTACCATAATGCCATAAAAATAGGAAGCCAGTTCTGAAAAATCATTTTTGTTACATCCTTTAATCCCTCCATGATATCTTAAAGACCAGGTTTCTTAGAGAAGAGGCTACTTGTTCTCTGCTGTCCCTTTCCGATCTCTTAAGAGCCCTGTACACTTGGTAGTAGAATGATTCTGAAGGCTCCAGATAAATACTTGCATTCCTGATATTTTTCTGAAATATAGTATAAAGTCTGTTTGCAGAAGGTGGTATTAGCCATAGAGGCTTCTGAGCGTCCTTTCCTAAATTAATATTCAGAAGATAATCACCATTATGAACAAAATAATAATGCGTGCTTATCCCTAGATACAAGGGTTTGTACCTTAACGTCCTTTTTGCATGGCAGCTTCTAATTGCAGAAAGCAGTTCACCAGACTGATTGGCATTATTTAGACAGCATGCTGTTCTCTGTGCCAAAGATACTAAGGTTGGTCCTATTGTGTTTATTTTTGCACTTTTTCCAAATTGGACAATAAAATTCCTTCTGGCATTTCATTTCTCAATAACCATTTTCTGAACATTTCCACATTTTGCTTATTCTGGTATAACAGCAAATTGCTATAATGACAGGGCTAGAAATACTGAGGAATAAAAATGTCCTTTGCTATCAGGACCTAATATTTGTTTATTATTTGTAATATAACAAGATTGAATAGCCTTAATACAGGTTTGCAAATGCATTCTGTTGGCATTACAGACCCCATATTCAGAAAACGACCCTTGTTCCAAATACCTTGTTGTTTTAAGTCTAAAACATATTAAAGCAAAAAATTTAAGGCCAAACTTCGTAGATTTTGGTTTTTTAAAGCTCAATTCAATGTATGCAGCCTTCCCAAAACCTTAAAAGTAAAAATTTTTGTTCTGTTAGAAATTACCATGTTATTTTCTTTTTACCCTCCCCTACTAGTGCAACACTAATTATTATCTCATTACCATTACATATTCTCTGAGCACTAATCATGGACTACAATCACATCGTGTTATGCTTTGTAGAAATGTTTAAGTAGATGGTCACAAAGGCATTATTGCTGACTTTGGTTCACAGAGGTGACATATCATCTGCTCATTTCCCATCACAAGACTTCACAAGAAGTCCATCCCATACTGCCAAAGTCATTATTTTCAAAGCTCTCCTTATTACGTCCTTAAGAGGTATAATGAGGATGTGGATTTGGACTGAGGAGTCTGAGCTCCTTACAGGTTCAGAGACTTTTGCTGATGTCAACCAAGAGCAAATTACAACAACTCTAACTCTTTTCCCTCCATATCTATTTTCACATGATGTTTCAGCCCCACAGTTGTCCTTACTCCAGTCTATCTATTTAGAGCTGTAAGGACAAAATACCTAATGCTCAATTCATTTATTTTTCTCACAGTATTAAAGACAATCCAGCTTGCAAACCAGATCAAAGTTTAGACTTCACTTCCCATTATTATGAAGATAAACAAGTTCACAAGAGTTTCCCCACATTTCAGTGAATGACCACCATGACTTCACGGTGACCTACACATTTCACAAGACTTTTTTCACTTTTGTCTGAAGGGCTCCCTCTTAATATTATGCTTCTTCCACTTCCAATTTTGTTTGAAGCACTGAAACCCAAAAAAACAAAGGAGCACAGCTGAACACCATCACATATCAAACAAAAATAAGTTTGAGTGGAGTTCATGCTTGGGAGCAAAGAAAATAAAATAGAAAATAAAACAGAACATAAAGTTAGATAAGATACAATATAATACTCTGGACTGAGTATCTTTGGTACCTAAGTACTGTACAGTACAGTCTACCGAGAACCACTGAATTCTGTGGATTTCCTGAACATGTTTTTGGAGATCAATTTGGAGATGTTGCTTTAGAGGCTTAGCTTTGTCCAACTACTTGAAAGTTTGCAGAATGTCCAATAGTCTTTAGCAGTTCTGATTTATTTTTGTGGTGGAGAAAGCTAATGATTTCATGTTGCACAACGGTATAGAGAGCATTCAGGTACTGGTTCAATAACTGAGAGAAGGATTTTGTTAATTCTGTTGTTGTTTACATTACCGTTAATATTTAGATCAATACTTAAATGGGTATGTATTTGATACTGAATTCCCATCTTTCATTGAGATGAACAGGAAAAAGATGTGCCTCAGTTAAAAGGAGGATGGACTGATGTGAAAACGGTGGGCATTCAGTTGTTACGGGGAAGGGTTATGAATCGCATTCATTAAGAACAGGATGCTGTTACAGGCATGATATAAAACTGCAAATGGGTTGCCCCCGAGATCTGCTGTGGGTCTGAGGAGGGATTCTGCATGCAAAGCAAAGAACTGACAATAAAAACGATGACAGTATTACTTTTAACAGTGTACAGTAGGATGAAATGTTTTTTCAGAAATCTAAAGACAAAAGCCACCTTCTTTACAGCACACACATGTGTAGATTTATAAATACCTGCATTTCAAAGATTATCAAAGAAAGCAAGTATCATTAGGCAGATTATATATTTTGATTATAGTATGAATATGGCAAGAAAGGATAGAAATGATTGCTTTAGAATATGAAAGACAAAAAAGGGTAACTTTAAGAAAAAGTGCTTCTTGTATCCAAAAGTTGAGCACTTTAAGCCCATCTTGTATGAAATAAAGGCTGAAAATGAAAATTTATAACAGATCCTCTTATTAGATATTCTTTTCTTGATTCAGCATTATGTGGCACTATTAGGAGAGCTGTAAAGCAAAGCCCCTCTTAGAAGTTCTTCCTGAAGGTGAGAGTGAAGTGATGACCCTCAACTTGCATTTTAGTCTAGACCGAGGGGGAAACCTAGTGTCATATCAGCAGTCATCGGAGACCCAACCGAGACGGAAAAGAGGACAAGCCTCTCTGCCTGTACACATCAGAGGGCAGCAGAGCTGATAGTGCAGGTAGACAAACGGATGAATTCACAGAAGTTTTTGCTGGGAAAAACAAAGCTTCAGAAACTCTTTAATGTAAGGGAGGGAAGAATTGGAGAAGGGCACAAAGTTAAGAAGAAAGAAAAAGGGAAGAACTGAAAGTAGAGCAAAGGAGGCCATAATACAAAGGAATGTGGTATCCAGATGCACAATTTTGCTGTCAGTGGCAGAGAAAGGAGGCAAGCACTGAAGAGAAGAGGGAGGGAGAATCCTATTAGCATGCTGGTTTTGGCAAAACCTTCCAGCATTCTAAAGAATATGTTTCTCTCTAAGAAGTCCTTTTTTTTTTTTTGCACTGCCTCACAACTGCAGAAGAAAGAGAGGAGGAAAATAAAATATAAGTCAGTAAAAGAAAAAAAGACGACCAGGAAACACCAGATAAAACAAAACTGCAATTATATGTGCTGCACTCAGGTTTAAATCTTTTAAATACAATCAATAGAATCAATAGTTATTTTAATAGCCTCCATAACTACTAATCACCTACCCTAAGGAACTCTAGTAATAATGCTGATAGTAATTGCAGTAGCGTTACGGACAGACATAATGGAGGGGATGTCTCTAGCGATTCTATTGTAATGCAAAGTAGCACCTGCCATTTCTGTTCAGTAGAATCAATTCTATTGGAAATTATTTGTTCCTCTGAGCAGAAGATAATATAATCATTTTACAAACACTAAATATCAAAGCATATTATTAAAAAAATCTACCAGCTTCTGCAAAAATCTTGAAGATGTAGTCCAGAAAGGATAAAATAGTACTATCCATTTTCCACCATATTAGTAGATCAAGCCATTCCATCCTGGATCATTTTAATGTTTTGCTTATTTAAAAACGTGATAATTTTTTATTCTTTTCCTCCAAATTTTGCACTAATATTACTGTGACTTTTAAAAACGATCCCAAACAGTTATTTGGCTAAGCAATTGCTGCTTTGAAATACATGCAAACCCCAGAGTTGCATGGTAGAAGGATGACACAATTATTGTCCTTCAGACCATGCAAGCAAAGCTGCACAATCATTACTTTTCCAGATTTTTATGCTTACCCCTGATGACAATGTGGCCAGTGTAAATATTTCTGCTCAACTGTTACTCAGTTTTTCCCTTCCATCTAAAACGCTTCGGAAATGTGTTATTGGTTCATGGTGAATGAAGAATGAGAAATTCTTGTTACGATTGTAAGAATCAAGGTGACTCTAAGTTCATGACCAAACTTCATGGTCAAATTTTGTTCTATGCAGAATACCATGAAAGTAGCAAGATAAAAAGAGAAGAGCCCTTCAAAAAAATTTCACACAGCTAGATACAAAAATTCACCCAATTAACTCAATTTTCTTCAGTTATTTTGTCTGCAAATCTTTTTTTAACATTTATTGTACCTGGCAATAAATAAACAGAATGGTATCGATGTATAAAAGCTATACCAGAAACAAAGATTTCTCTGTGATCAAACTACACGTTCTGCTAACAGAGCATGCTAGCTATATGTTCCTCCTGCTAGTCTGCTAATCTTGGGGTAGGGGGGAGGTTACCTAGGGCAGGAAGAGGAGACACAAATATCCTGACAAATAGACTGAGACCAAAGATCTTTTCGGGCTCAGGTACTTCTGTGCAGGGGTTGTGATGCACCCCAGGTAAAGCAGACCTGCTTCTTGTTCTGCAAATACCGTTCTCATGCAACAACACAACTGAATATTATTCAACACTCCCACTATAAACCACACTTCTCAGTTCTACGCAAGGCCTCATAATGAAGCAATCTCCATTGCTCACTGCTGTAAGCAGATATACAGTAGAGAAAGGAACTTGTAAAGATAATGAAGAGCCAAGTTGGGAGTTCCTTCTTCTGGAAAAAAGATTATGCGAAAATCTGCATGTATAAAAACTGTTCTAATTTTATAACATATTAATTTCCACAGAGGTATTTGAAAAACATTAATAAAATTCATTAAATCATTTTCTTGTAAAGTCAGCAAATGCTAATAAAAGATTTTAAATGTACAATGAGCAATGTAGGTCAGCAGAAATTCACTTTTTCCCTGAAATAAATGTGACCTACATGTGAAGCTGCTGAGCGATACTTCCATTTAACCCAGCTGAACACATAGGTTCTTTCAGAAAATCTGTGCAAACTTGCAGATTCTTGGAAGAAAAAGAAAGAAAAGACAAAATATCTGGAATTATGCAGACTAAAACTGAACTGCTACCACCAAAGAGCTAACCAAAGTATTTTAATATTGTAGCTTTTCCCAATCTAGGACATTTTGTCCTGAAAAGTCTACATTCAAACTATAATAAAATACAGAAATCATTTAATCAAGCAATATAAAATCCTCATTTTTGCTCTATTTTCATTTGCATGTTTCCTTGGGAAAAACACTACCAATTTTTTCAGTGCCTCAAATTTATTTGTGCTTAAAAATGTATCCCATCTTGTGAACATGCACATTCATTCATCCAGTTTTTCCCAAATGCAGCTGAACGCAAAGCACACCTTTCCCTGAAGTGCTGGGCTGGACAAAAAGCACATCCATTAACCTGGTGGCTAAGAACATTTGCAATTTCTTTTGTTTCTGTTGACAGCTTCTTATCAGTTTTTCTGTCAGTGCTCCTTTGCAAAGTACTGTTTGTTCTGCTCAGTTTTGATTCCTCCTTTAAACTCTAGTGTTATTGCTTTCCTGACAGCTAATCTCCATTTCCCTTTAAGTGCACAGATCCATCCACTTGCTGTCAAAGCATTCTCCTCCACAGCTTGTTACACCTTCCCATTTAGCATCTTCTAATATACAGACCAAAATCTGAATTATATTCTTTTAACTATTGCCTTCCTCTACGCTTTGGATGACTTTTTACAGACTGGTCATCAAAAGGCAATGTGGATGTCTGGCTAACTCCCTGGTCCAGCAGCTCAGTTAGCACTGACTTTGTACCTAATGCATAGACCAGTGAACCAAACAGAGGAAGAAACTTCCTTCCATATACTGGGGGACTCACCAGACAGTTCAGCAAGTAAATGCAGTCAGACAGAACGAGACTGTCACCCTGCAGTGTATTCCTCACCCGGCACAACATTGCAGGTGCCACAGGTGAGGCCATCAAAAAAAAAATTATATAAGATGACAAAAGCAGAAATAGGAATGTGAACCTAATTTCTTGGACTCCAGTTCACTTCTCTAGCTACCAGCAAACATTTCTCCTCTTTCCTATACTGAAATATTCAAGTATTCCTGTGCAGAGTCTCAAGAAATGACTCAGAAACAGTGACTGTTATTGTTTTGCTGCACTGATAGAAGAAAAAGCACAAAGACATTTATTCTTGAAGGGGTGAGACCACAACAATTGTAATTTGCATTCGCTGTGAAATAATACAATGCTATCAATGTTCTTTCAGTAGCACGTTGGGCCATTTTCTGACTCCTGGTTCTCTGTGAGTCTCTCTGTGCTTGTAAAAGTCACAGCACTGGGCTAAGTATACTGCGCTTTTACCATCTGGCACTATAGCAGGAAGGCTACATTTGCGTAACCTGTCTTGCCATCGATTTTAGATGGCATGCTGATTTCTTTAAAACAAATAATGTCTGTCTTTTTTCAAACATTTCATATCCTTGTAATTCTAACAGCACAGAAAAAAAAATTGCTACCATCCCTTTGCTGATACTTGCTATCTATATTTGTTGAAATTTTCATCTATGCTAAGCTCATGTTGTCCCATCTTTGTAGCCAAAATAATAAATGACTGATCATAGATTTTCATTTTTTGGCCAATGATACACAAAAAGTGATGCTGATGGCTTATTTAGCAAAACCATATGGTTTTCTTATTGTTATTATTGGTATTTAATAACTTCCTGGTTTCAAAGACATTTCTGTTACCTTTTATTTCAAACAATTATTTCATTACACACCTGTAAAAGCAAGAATAAGTGTGGAATATTAACATTAACAAGTACTTTGAGTTGAAGTTTCCATAGTAACTTCCATCCATTGTCTCATGTGCTTATGTGCTCTAATTTATGCGTTCTTAACATCTTCTCTCTGCTATTTTATCTACCAAAAGCAAGTAAAAGAAAAAAGAACAATTATCATTATTTCTATATTCAGGCACTGAAAAATATAGTAGGAAAGCTGAATACCCATATACACTTATCTTGAAATAAACAGAATCTCTCATTATGATCATATGTACTCAGTATGCAACACTAAAATAAAGTATTTTACTGAGAGCCAGATTAAGACAATGGTTTCTGTTATTGCTGGCATGATGTCTGGGTTTTTAAAAAAGTAAAGAACATTTCCTGTTGTCAGCCTTCAGCAGAACTGAAGTGTTACACTGCAGGGGACACGCCACACTTTCTCTTTTTTTTCTGAGAAATAGGAGGGTAAAAAGATGAGGATATGGCTCAGTATGCACAGAGAGGCATGGGCAAGGCTTCTTGGGGCTTTCAGACAGCTTTGGTATCCAAGGAAGGACCAGCGATGTTTTATCCCACATGAGTATCGAAGACTGCAGACACACAACTATATCTCAGGTCCTGGTCAAAAGCAGACTTATGCAAATAGACAACTCCAGTGGGACTAATCTAAAATTAAGAAGATGCATAAAACACTGAATGACCAAGGCTTCTAGTGTAAGGGGACAACTATTTCAGCATGTGCTTGTACAGTGATAGTACAGTGGGACTCCAACCCTAATTTTCTGTGTGTTTCCACCATAAAAATTGTTATAATGCTTCTATTACTTAATCCGCTAACACCCGACTGACTTACATAGTATTGAAGGAATTACAAAGGTTCATGTGTTTGCTAAAAGAAAGTATAGATCTACGTATGTTGAGATACAGAAAAACTTGAAGGAATTTTTAAGTGACTGTTCCTCCAATGACATGACATTTGCTAAATAGCTTACCAACTCTATTAGTCTCAGGTGGGCATAAACAAGAGAGACAGGAAAGATAAACAGGCATGTAAGAAAAAGAGGAAAGAGTGAATGAGGAAAAGAAAAATGAGCCTGGTAAAATACGGGGTACTCATCTCTAAGTGCACTCAACTGAAAGGGAAAAGAAACAAACAGAAGGAAAAAACAGAGGGCAGTCAAAAACCTTTCTGAATTTGCGTAAGTGCCGAATTAATATTCTACTGAAAGAAATAAGATTATTTTCTGATTTTGGAAATGAAAATCCTTTCACTGATGCTGTCTAATTGCTATACACTCTAAGAAAAAAAAGAAAGCAGGTTGAAGGAAATACGGAAATTTCTAAATAGAGACGAGCTATCGGTCCCATAGACAAGCAGTCTGGGACACACAGAAGTATTCCACACTTTTGGCTTCCCTTGGAGTCATATCCAGCACTGACCAGAACCAGCTCTGCTTAGCAGATGAGAGCTGACAAGATTGCAGCTCACAGAAAAAACCCTGCAACCTGCGGAGTTCTCGCTGTAGTTAGTGAATCCCAAGTAGAGAAAAACAAAGTAGGAACTGAAAGAATTCGGCCTTCAGCAGTACCACCATGGAATATAAGAATCTAAATCTTTCTCCGTGTTCATAAACCACTAAGCATAATTTTTTGCACCCATGCCTTTCAGTGCTTGAACAACATATCAAAACTTCGTAAGGATCATATTCAGGTACACAAAACATACAGGCCAGCCTTGATTTGAGCTTTGTAACAGTTCTAGAGGTATCCAAGACTACTTGCATTACTTCAAGCATCTCCATTCTACTTCTTCAAGGTCAGGTATGATTTACAGCAATTGTGTCATTCCTCAGTAGTTTGGGTTAGTGCCTACGTACCAGCCACTCTTTAAGCTCCATTCATTCCTCATCTGCCAATTAGTTTGCTCTGAAGAACAAGGCAAATAGTCATGGTTAACTACCAAGAAAGTCTTCTCATTACATATACATGCAAATTATTTGATGTTCGATTTCAGTTAGGTTCTAAGAATAAATCAATCACATATCCATATCCCAGTACTGATTTCACACAGATTTGGGCATCTAATCAAAATTAGGCAAGTTCTTACATAAGTTGCCTGAATTAATTCTGCATTATTAAAATAGAGCTACAAGTGTCTGAGTTTAATGAGAGAGGAACAAAATGGGTTACTTCAATTTATTTCTGAAGTGGTTTGTTTTATTTTATTTCCTGCTTTCTGGGCTTCCCACTGTATCCCATAATCTTTGTACCTCTTATAAACAGGTTCTCTTTGTCTTGTAAAATAGCTTAAATACTATCACTGCTCAATAAAGAAAAATTATTAATAAAATGTATTTATTCATCATGTTAATGATGAGTGCAGCAAAGCTTTCACTTCATCTTCTGTCTCATCAGCAAACTGGGTAACAGTCTATCAGCTCCACATCAGTGAAGTCTGTTCCTTCCATATGAATATACATGGGACAAGTAATGGAAGGGAGGCCTTTTTTAAAAGGTACTTCTCTATCCTCTCCATCTTCCCTTTTCTCCTATACTGGGTAGAAGCAGAATTTTTTAATCTTATTGTCCAGCATGAAGTAAAAATCTGAACAGAAGCAGCTGTGAGACAGCACCAATGAATGGAAGACTGGAATAAAATATGGGAGGGAATTGATAAGCAGGAAATTCAACAGACAGAGAAGGAAAACAATCCAATAGGGCAAAGTGAAAGGGTTTAGTAACTATATTCTTTGATGGAAGATGATCAGTGTGAGAGCGAAATGGAGAAAGATTGCATGCTACTATAAAACATACATTTATTAAAAATCATTTACATTCCTAGTAAAGACAATCAAGTATTAATGCTGCTGCATCACTGAGCTATCTTCTCAAACACTTCCTGGTATGGTTCCAATTATCTACGTCCCACTAACGTGAATCAAAAACCTGCCAGAACAGAGGTGGAGAGGCTAATACATTTTCTGGTTACTATCATGGTAGTGAAACACCAAATGATTAAAAAAGGTCTTTAAATAAAAAGGCAAAGGTCGTGACCATCTGGTTATAGATTCATCAGAAATAAGGCTGGGCTTGAAGCTAGAAAAAATTTAATCCTTAAAAGACTGAAGTTCTGGAACAAGATTTTTAAAGGAGCCCTTGTTGCTTTACATGATGTTGGTTACACAATAAGCAATATTTACTGACACCTATTTCTTTCTTTCAAGAAAGAAAAAAAGAAGGCTGAACTTAAAAAAAAAAAAAAAAAACCAACAAAACAAACAAGTTACTGAAAGAGGTTGAAATATTTTCCAAAAGAGAAAAAACTACTAATCACGTTTAAAAATTAGGGTAAAAATTAGCTATGATATTGCTTTGATCACATAGAGAAATGAACCAAAGAAATCTTGCAGAATTACGTATTCTAGATCCAACTGTAGATAGATGTTGAAAAGAAAATCAAGAGTGGTAAAATCACCTCTTTATTTTAGTTGATTTCTCAAATCTACTTTCTCTCATTTCAGTAAGAGTGGGTCAATTTCCAAAACATTTCAGGCATACAACAATCATGCATCAGAACTACCTCCAAGGAATGAATGACTACCTCGAAGTGCATTACCTCAAAGAAAAAGCAGAGCATTTCAGTAACAGGTTACTATATTCCACTGCTGTGGTCCATAAACAGAGACTAACAACAACAGGATGGTTGCATCCAAAGGGTAGCGGTCAATGGCTCAATGTCCAGATGGAGATCAGCAACAAGTGTCCACTGGGGGTCTGTATTGGATCAGGACCAGTACTGTTTAATAACTTCATCATTGACATTGGCAGCAGGATCGAGTGCACCCTCAGCAAGTTTGCTGACAACACCAAGCTGAGTGGTGCGGTCAACACACCTGAGGAATGAGATGCCACCCAGAGGGATCTGGACAAGTTGGAAAAGTGGGCCTGTGTAAACCTCCTGAGGTTCAACAAGGACAAGTGCAAGGTCTTGCACCTGGGTCAGGCAATTCCCAGTATCAACAAAGGCTGGGGGATGAAAAGATTGAGAGCAGCCCTGCCGAGAAGGGCCTGGGGGTACTGGTGAATGATAAGCTAGACATGAGCCAAAAATGTGCGCTCGCAGCCCAGAAGGCCAACCACATCCTGGGCTGCATCAAGAGAAGCATGGTCATCAGGTCAAGGGAGGGGATTCTGCCCCTCTGCTCCACTCTGGTGAGATCGCACCTGGAGTCCTGCATCCAGCTCTGCAGCCCTCAGCACAAGCAAGACATGGATCTGTTGGAGCAGGGCCAGAGGAGGCCACAAAAATGATCCGAGGGCTGGAACATATCTGCTGTGAGGAAAGGCTGAGAGAGTTGGGGCTGTTCAGCCTGGAGTAGAATAGGCTCCAGGGAGAGCTTATTGCAGCCTTCCAGTACTTCAAGGGGGCTTATAAGAAAGACAGTGACAGACATTTTAGCAGGGCCTGTTGTGACAGGACAAGGAGTAATGGCTTTAAACTAAAAGAGGGTAGATTTAGACTGGATATAAGGAAGGAAATTTTTTACAGTGAGGGTGGTGAAACACTGGAACAGGTTGCGCAAAGAGATAGTAGGTGCCCCATCTCTGGAAACATTCAAGGTCAGGTTGGACAGGTCTCTGAGCAACCTGGTCTAGTTGAAGATGTCCCTGCTCACTGCAGGGGGCTGGACTAGATGACCTTTAAAAGTCCCTTCCAGTCTAACTATTCTATGATTAAGGACCATGAATACAGCTTGGGAAAATTAATGCAGAAGTCACTGGAGTTGTAATAAATTTACACTAGGAACTACATGGCCTGACCTGCACTGATAGAAAACTTCATGATGTTGAACAGTACTCATTTTCTCACACTGTTACAAGATTTTCTAACAGATAACCAGAGATGGAGCAGACTACAAAGCAGTAGGGCTATAACAAAAAACCCACCCCTAGTTATGTTCCCAAATGATGTGCTGGAATAACCGCGCATTGAACAGAGATAGCCAAAATACACTTGACAGTCTTATCCTGTGTCCTTTCAAGTCAGCTGTAAAGCTTTAGTCTGTTTCAATGGCATGCTTTGTGAACATCTCCATGCTAACCAGAGCATAACTGGTGTACTTTTCAGGGGTACTTAAGTGACTTTTGCACCTTAGTGAAAGTTTCATTTTCAAAATAACTTTAAGCGTAGGGGAAAAAAGAGAGTCCTGAACAATTTGGAGCACATGGAATTCATTTCTTCAACCAGAATTGTTCTCTCAGGCAAACACCTGGAAAAGCAAAAACAACTTGTATTTTCCAAAGGTTATATTAATGGTTAGCACCATTGATACAACGCGCTTGAAGGTGCCACCCATTTCCAGTGACTACACTGAAAATTAATTTCTGCCTTTCACAGTACAATAATTATAGGAACACATTTTATGATTACTTAGTACTAAAGATTCCCCTTTAAGTGTACCAGTGAAATAAATTTATTTGACATTGCAATATATTGTGTATTTCTTTAATGACAGTGTTCCATAAGTGCAGTTACAGCATTACAGCATAAATGGAAGAAATGTAAGTTTGTTACAGTATGATGTATGTGCCTACGTTGCTGTCTCTAGCCTTTATTTCCACCAAGGTACACTTGAAAAGCCTGTTCTTTATTATAACAAATTGTCTGAATTTGCAAGATTTGATCTACTGGATCTGAATTGTTACTTACACTTCTCTCTAGAAGAACAACACAGAGAATAGCAATAGATTAATTTTTAATGGTATAATCAAGATCTGCAACTAAAAAAGCACGCTTCTTCATACTGTTTTGAATTGCATAGCTGATATACAGCCAAATCTTCTTCAATCAAAAAGATGCTGATTTTGTAGAGGGGCACACAGATGAGTTCAGGAGTGAAGAGTTATCAGACACCATTTTCAATCAAGCGATGATGAGGGTAATCTAGCCTGTAAACTTTCTATTACAAACTTTCTATAACTTTTTGGACTGTTCTCTGAAAAATTAATATCTCATCATTAAGGATGTGCTCCATAGCAGGTGCCTTATTAGAAGGCAAGTATGTTTCCAATCCAGAGTACGACAGGCATGATGACACATGCAGCTGTGTGTCATTGACAAAAGAAGGCAAAAGTAACAGTGCCCAGATAAAGAACATGCCTTAGGTAAAGCAAAAGTGCAAAATTTAACATTAATCTTATAAATTACGTCTGTCAGGAAGTGTGGTTCAGAAAAAGAACTTTAAGAGGAAATTATAAATTTTTAGGATTATATCTGCTTTCAATAAATTGATACAAAATGAATTTGAAAAGACAATAGTTCACGAGAACTTTCAGTTAAAAAGGTTATCTCTAAGTTTTCACATTTTAAAATCTAATGCTAATGAAATAAAATTGTATTATTTTAACAGAAATGCAGTGGTCTGTTTATGCTATGGCAGATAGATTCATTGCTTAACCCTATCTATTTTGCAAAATATTTCTCTAACAAAAGTTTTTGAAAAGGTCCATTACTTGGAGAAGCATCTTCTGCCACAAATCACGGCAGCAAAAGGGCTTGTCAAACAGAAAAGATGGGCATTTCCAAAAAGATCCATATAATTGGTAAATAAGCAAATGTTGAATTTGCACAGAAAAGTGTTGATATTAATTTGAATTTTGTTTAGTTCCAAACTGTTATAACTTGCATGACAAGGAAGCAGAGAGGAAAACATCATCACATTTTCCATTTTCCTCTACAGAAATTGGGAGGCTCAGGGGGGGAGAAATAAACTATTTTCCCTGCCGCTTTCACAGGCTGTACATATTTTTGTGTAACACCAATCATTATTTCCCAGACTGCTGATCACATAAAAGCATCTTTCCTCCTGCTAAGCATTTTTGTCTTTCAGAACTGTCACCTGATTCTGTGCTCCATCCAGAGCATTCAACAATTATTTGCTGAACTTCCCCAAAACTTTCTATCTCTACACTGATCATACAACAATCATTTTCTTCCAATAACCCTATGGATACAGTCATCACAAAGTTCCTAAATAAATGTCATCATATTGAACAAGCTCCAGTCTTTCCCACCTGACAATGCTACAGTTTGCATACCAAGTATTCACAGCTAAGTACCACTCAAAAGAAAATGAGCTCTGCTGATGTACATGAGCCTCTTGGCTTTAAATATAAATCCCTTTTTAAAATACTTAATAAAATTCTTATGAAGATTTATTGCATGCAAAGTATAATATTTACAGACGATATGCAAAGCATTTAGTTGGAGACCAACTAGTATTTATCTATTCCTGAAAGAATACTTGTGAACATATTTTCATTGGTTTTACCTAATTAAATGTGTATGAAGAAATATGAACTATGATGCAATCATAAATCAGCTTGTTTTAACCTTGAATACGTGACCTTATAGATATGCCCTCCCTTTCACATAATGCAAGAAATTAATTACAAACTCTAATACTCTTACACAAATACTGAATGCAAACAGTGGGAAATATCTGGTTACCTATCATTTTCACAGCTCCAAAGTCAGCTGCCCTGTAGGGTGAGATGATGATGATGATAATGACAATGCATGTATGAATGATAGCGCAATCTCAGAAGAGAGGAAGATTAGGCTGTGTAGTCTTTAACAGGTGTTATAATTTCTCTGTCCTCATTGGTATTCAATACAGTGACACAACTCACACTTCAAGTGAGGTGCAAGCTTAAGCAATCTGCTGAACTGCCTTTGTATTACGTACTTGTTTGAATTCACTTGTGCTTTACTTTACATCAAGGCAGACAGAAAGCAGACAGAACAACTTGTCACGTTTGCCCACACCTTGTTTCAAAGAAGCATTTATAAAAAGCTTATAGAAGTTTAATGAAGCTTTCATCTTTAAAAATTCAAATACTATGGATTGTTGCATAATCTGTTATGTCAATAGGCTGTTTGCAACCAGAGGTATTCTTGTAAAAGGCCAATCGGAATGTCATTACAGAACATGGGATAAATTTGATATGCATTAGATGCTCTTTCAGCATAAAATTAGTCCTGCTTGTTTGTTGTAGCATCTGACTCCTCTGTGCGGATATGGTAAAGCCAGTCACACCATAATTTAATCTGTGAGGAGATTTCAACCTAGCACAAAGTATAATCCTGCAGAAAGATCCAAATTTCAGAAGACCTACATAGTTACATTAGCTTGGCACTCTGCCTGGGTTTCTCAGCAATGTAAGCAGCCCAGGTGAAATGCTGCTACACTGGTACTATCACTCAAATTACTCATTCCTAATTAATATCCATTAACCCTTTTAGAACTTTATAAACATACTTCCAACACAAAGCAGCAGTGAACAGACCAGATGATTAACACCACCGCATTTTTGAATGACTGGTGCAGGGATGGGCAGGAAACAGACATGCCATACAGTGCCGTTAGCTCTTTTACTTCTTGTGGTGTTCTCAGCTGAAGTCACCAGCTTCCTAAAAAACACCAAGACACTGATGTTTTCAGTGCATAGAAGGTCACGGGCCTAACAACGTATTATCTCTCACCGATCTGACACACAGTATGCAAAACTCTACCTGCAGCTCTGCCAGAGAGCAGCCATTAGGACAAGAGAGAGACAAACTTATCCGATTTAGCCTTAATATTCACCATGTTTTCTGTTTGTGGATTGTTTGCTGGGTTTTTTTAAAGCAATGTATTTTACAGGTTACCTAATATAGATGTGGTGGATAAGTCTTTGCTTACTTTGGTTAGAGCTGCAGCTTAGCTCAGGCTGACCTGTGTGAAGAACAGTTCTCAGGTTTTCCTCACTCACAGCATGTTAAATTTGTAAACTGCAATGCTGGGACTTCAACAAGAAATGTAGGTCCTGCAGCAGATTCCCCAGTGAATCTTGTGGATGACACACAGGTGGAAAGTTTTTATCACAGTAGTCAGGGGAGGCAGATGTGTTTTCAGCCAGAGGAAAAAAAATTCTAACTTACACCAAAAAAATGGGGTTCATTCTTGAAACCCGAGAGCCCTCAGGGAACATATCAGAATGCTTCCACTCTTTTATCCTTTCTCATAGCACAAAAACATAAAAAAGAACAAATTCTGTTCATAAGGCAGTGAACTCATGAAATGAGAAGACATGAGGAAAGCGTTGGAAAACTATTTTGGCAGCAAGATGACTCCTTCAGAGCTCTCTTGTGCTTCATTGAGTCTAAAGAGAAAACTCGTTGATATGTTGTGAGATTTTATGCTGTATACACTAGCATTTTATGCATATTTTAAAGGTCCCCAGGGGAAGTTATCTGCGAATTCCGAAAGCGCTTCTAATTAATTAAAAAGCTTTTGTTTCTATGGTCTTCTTGCATTTTCTGTAGCATTTTCATGACAAGACTTCTTTAGTTATATCTAAAAGCCATTATTTATAAGAAACTTTTATGAGGATTTTCAACATAAGGCTTTTGAGTTTAGGCTCTGTCATCTCCCTTTAGACAGCCAAACGGGTAGCTTAATTAAAAAAAAAAAAGCAGAGCATGAAGAAGTTTCAAATTGCTTCCCAAGGACCACCTTACTGAAGGCCAGGCTAAACATCTATCCAGCCCTGCAACCAGTTCCCAGTAAGTAGCAGCAGATGCTGAGGAAAGCATGAGTGAAGCACAGCACAGGCATGGAGGCATCCCCTCCTGAATGCCCTTGAGGTATCCAGCAACTGTAGCTCAAGGCACTTCAGGAAGCAAACTCCCCCAGGACTGGAAAAGCGAAGATCCTGTTTTACTGCATCTCAAAGGGATGAGAGAAGGGAATGTTTTCTAGGAAGTCTGAGTCAATCGCTTCCACCTGTGCATCTCCTAACATTGCATGAGTATCCTCCCTTTTTTTCCCGCTTTCTTAAAGATGTAGTTTATAACCATTGTTCCAAATATTTTCTTTTCACCTAATAAACTGATTGAAGAACACATCTTTTTTACCCATCTCCATAACATTTCAGCCCTGGCTAACTTATGAAACAGTGTAAACAGCGACAGTCCCATAAAATTATGCCTGTGAGAGTTACATTACATAAAATAACACTGATGACATATAGTCCAGAGACTTAAGCGTAAGAACATTTTCACTTGAATAATGAACGCACCTGAGCAATAACTAACTCTAATAATAAAAATAATAAAAAATTTAAAGAAAAGAAAGAACATTTTTTTTTATATATATTACTGAAATAAGGGAGTACAGCCATGCCCAAGATAAAATGGCAACCTGTGCTGTTTGGCAATATAAATACTATTATCTCTGAGAAAAGAACACACCAAGCCAAGAGAATTGAGACAGAACTGACGGACAGAGAGAGGATTCATACTTTGTGTATGAAGTGTTCGTGTCATACATATTTTGTGTATGAAGAAGGCTGAGAAGGGACCTTATAAATACTTATAAATATCTGAAGGGTAGGTGTCAAGAGGATGGGGCCAAACTCTTTTCAGTTTGTGCCCAGCGACAGGACAAGGGGCAATGGACACAAACTGAGGCACAGGAAGTTCCGTCTGAACATGAGGAAGAACTTCTTCCCTCTGAGGGTGACGGAGCCCTGGAACAGGCTGCCCAGGGAGGTTG
>Ga0065711_1033704_pt1 | contig 24971 bp, 15 predicted proteins | sample Hoacrofraction12_FD_59098 | JGI IMG/M metagenome (GOLD analysis project Ga0065711, IMG submission 59098) | Hoatzin crop microbial communities from Cojedes, Venezuela - Epithelial fraction 12 v2 (version 2) | ecosystem: Host-associated > Birds > Digestive system > Esophagus > Crop | place...
CCCGCCCTGTCCTCGTTAGCCGGTGGTGGAGCAGCATCGTGTAGAGGGCATGGCGAGGCTGCCGCTGAGACATCACCTGGGTTTCAGTTACAGGCGTAGTCAGTGATGCAGATTTACTGTGGCAGGAGTGTACTTCAGAAGGCAAAGGGAGCCTCTTTCCCCGTGTCTTTTCTGACTTTGAACCCAAAATCAACAAATCAAAACACAGCAGGGCGAACGCATGCTCTCTGCAGATAGTTAATAAAGCATGGTGGTACTTATAGGGAGCGACAGCAAATGCTGTTGAAACTTAACTCTGCCAATTTTAAACCCAAAAACGACAGCAGATAGGTCTACCCTGGGTCTCCTGTGTCCTCGAGGCAGAGAGCTTCGTCAGAACTCATTACGGGGTATCCATGGGGTGACAACGACAGATGGAGCAGGGGATGATGGAAGAGTGGGTGACCTGAAGCCCACTGAGCTGGCATAGTGGTGTGATCCTCGGGTCCCCCCTCGCAGCGGCTGGGAGGAGGCTTGCGTGATGGTGCACGGACCTCAGTGTTTGGAAGGTCTGGGTTGCAGGATGTTCTTCACAGTTGCTCAGTGTCTGAAGCTGTCATTTACCACGTTAACGTGACAGCGTTATTTAAAATTAAACAGAAGGCAAACTGGAGTGGCTTTTTAGCTGGGGATGGAGGGAGAAGAAGGCATTTTGCTTCTTCATTTACTTTCTCATGTCTCTCTGTTTCTTGGCAGGAGAGGTGGAACTTCATTTTTGTGCATTCTTCGTAACACAGATAGCTAAGTGAGGGCTTCTAGATTAATATAGTTAGTTATCCAGTTAACCTGTCTATCTCAGTTACTCCTGTTTGGTGACCAACAAATTACTCCTATTTAGCATTTGATTCAAATTTTGCCTTTTAAAACTGCAAGCAATCACTGAGGAAAGTTCCTATCTTGGACAACCACTTTTTCCCATTTCTAACCTTTCACAGGTCTAAATAAGGAGTTTTCAGCTGAAACACTTCTGAAATTTGTTTTGAAAACACAGTGATGTTTTCCTATTAAGCGTTCTTATTAGTGAGTGCAAGGGAGACAAAAATAGCTGTAGTGTAGTGCAGCCCAACTAAGGGTTGGAGAAGAGGGTGCGCTTGGACCAGGCAATGCTTGTCCACATGTTTTCATGAAAGCCGCTTCACCGAGGGCTGTGCAGGGATGGGTTTCTGTCAGCAGCTCCAGTGAGGTGTCTCACTGGCTTCCTCCCGATCCCACGTTGGGTTTGAGGTGGACAAGCCACCGTCTAGCTGCCTGACGGCCAGGTAGCCAGTGACAGCGTGTACTCCACGTGGTCTTTGGAATCCAGCAGCTGAGCCAAGCCACATTGTGGTTTTGGCTTTGAGAGGGATGCGGAGCTGTGCTGGATTTTGATAGCAGCTGCAGGACAAAGGGCTGTGAGTTTGGTACTCATCCTTTGTGAAGCACTGTGGGTCTGCAGAGAAGAGTCAGTGTTGATACCTGTTCCACTTCCTGCTCTGCAGGCCTGCAGATGCCTGCCCAGGGGCTTGTCTGCCTTGGGTCTGGGCAAGAGGCCGTTTTTAATTTAGAGCGCATGATAAATGAGTAGTTGTGGTTTCTCTGACTGTGAGCTCGCACTCTGCAGCACTTTGAAAGTTGCTTAACATTTCTGTGCCTCTGTCTCCCTCTCTGAAATGGTGATGATACGGGACAGGGGGTGATGTAAGATTTAATTTGTTGATGTCTGTTATTAGGAGAGACTCTAGAGAATCACAGAATAGTGAATGAATACGTCTTTGCTGTGGAGGGAAGGGAACTCCTTCCAAACCCCTGTCCACTGTATAACGGGGTCCAGCAGTGCCGTAACTGTGATGGGTTTTCCGTTGTCCTTACGCCCCAGAGGTTACCGGGAGAGAACACTGAAGATACATGAGTTGTCCTCCTGCCTGCTACTCTGTTAATTGTGTTTGGAGTTCGAAATTGGGGAGACTGTTCTTGTGATAACATTTGGAGAAGGAAAGCAAAGAGAGTAAGGCCAGAGCTGGCCAAAATGCCTATGCTGGATTTTTGGTTTGAGGGAGGAGGCAGAGAACAAGGAACTACTGAAGGAAGCTTGTCAGTTGGTTTTCTTCTCACGTCTCCTATTTCCCTGCAGTACCATTCACTCTGTATGACAACCATCCACTTTCACAGTGCCCCCTTTGAAAGATGGCACGGTGCTGATGTGTAAGAGAGAGTCAGCTACAACACCACTACTGTCTGCTTTCTGTAATTTTATAAAGCGTGTGACTATATACAAAGTAGGTGCCTCTTCTTAACGTACCGGTCCGTAGTGTTTGAATAACACAAGAAGACTGGAAAGACTTTGTGTATAAAGCACACCGCGTATGTTTGTGTTAGCATGTTAACAAAGGATAGATTGTTTATTCTTATACTCAATTTAACCAGAAGGCTTTCTGTCCTAATTGCAGAAAGTTGTTGCAGTCTGAGCATGTTGCTTATTTACAGTTTTTATCAGTACTTCTTAATTTCTGGGGACAAACTGTATGTTTTCTTTCTCAGTCTCATCCTAAACAATGATAGCTATAACAACAACAAATGTCGGTGAGAGTCTTTTGCTTATTTGTTGCTTTAAAACGTTATCAGTGGAAGAAACACCGACTGCTCCAAACATCAGAGGACTTTTTATGTCAGTTACTTGTTATGTATTTGTCCTTATGTAAATACGGAGGTATTACTCTCGAAAATTGAATTGGATATAAGCTCTTGGTTTAATTCACTGAAGAGTGACGTCCTGCTTCATTTGCATCTCGCTGCTTCATGTGCTTCTAGAGATGGCTGTTCAGGAAAACAAAGCTGGTAATGTGTCTTTTATGTGGACAACATGAGAAAGACATTTTCCATGAATGTCTGCAAGACGCTTAGTTCAGTTTCCCCTCACAACTTTCCCTGGTTTATGTGTACAGACTGGTGACACCAAAACATGTGTCCTGTTCCACTTGTTGGCAGCAAAAGTCTTACAACTCTGTGCCTGTGGCATCCTGGAAATTTCAGGGAAACGGTTTGTTTCTGACATTTTTTTCTAAAACCACGTTTGTCTGAGGATGAGCAATGGCACCACAAGACTGACTGTACAAGTAGACAGCCCCCCACGAGCTTACATGTGGGGTGTTTTTTTCCTGAGGTTGTAGGTTTCATCTTGAAGATCAGTTTTCAAACATGCATACAAGATATTTTTCAAACTAACATTTGCAGCCTTGTTACTATAAGCTTTCAAAACCTACCTCTGTAGAAAGATGTAAGACTTTTCCTTGCAGATACAAGTGTCCAGCTTCTCTGCATATGCAAGATTATTTTTTCAAATATTCCTTCAGCCAAATGGACGTACAGGCCTTGTGAATGTACGAAATGATGATATTTTGCCCTTTGTTCAGTTGCTATTTACTTGGCTCTGTTTTCTACCTGGAACTCAGGTGTGTATTCCTTCTAAGCATTGATTTTTAACACGACTTTTGTGTGGTTGAGAAGAATCCTGGGATAATGTCAGTTTACACATTTTCAAAGAAAAATGCCGTTGTAAGTATGCACTGTATTAAGGGTCATGAGGTTTGTTTAAGCCCGCGACAGAACCCGGAGAGCCTGAAAATCCGTAGACACAGGAGGTACCTTTCCGTATTAATGCGGAGCAGAGCAGAGAGCTCCCAGGTGGGTGAGACGCGGCCACCGGGGTCTGGGGCTTTGGGGAAGGGGGGGCGGGGGGGTCCAGGTGCAAGTTTTTGGGCTGCGCTGCTGAGGTCCTCCCTGGGACGAGCCACTTCGGCTGCTTTCTGCAGCGGTGCAGGACCGATGTGATGGTGCTGCGGGGCTGGCTGGGCAAGGGCAGAGCGATACTGGGGGTGCTGAGCTGGCCGGCTGGGAGCCGAAGGCAGGACTGGAGGGTGGCTCGCAGGGAGGTGTCGAGGTCACAGGGGTGTCTGAAAACTCTCCCTGCTCGGAGAGATTCGCCTCTCCCTGAGGCACTGGAGCTGGTGCTGCCAGGACGTGCTGCCCTGGCTTGGTAGTCTCTTCAGAATCGCTTTTTGAAGAGTGGCACCTGAAGTTTATTTTAAACTGTAAGCATAGTGTGGGTTAAAAAAAGAAACAAAAGAGCTGGAGAAGGCAACGCTCTTGGTTCATCTTAGTTCAGCTTCTTTTCTGCCTACTTGCGAGACCCACATTTCTTCTCTGCCAGGAGAATGATCGGGATACCCAGCGGAAAGCTGCCTGGTTTGCATGAGATCCTTAATGGTTCAGTAGAGCTGGAAGAGAAGACGTATATGCTGTGCTGTCACCTGGAAAGACTCTGGCCAGGTGGAAGGAGGCAAGCTGTGTCTCTGCCCCAAACCGATTTACATGTTTTAGCCCACGGTGGCTTTTCATGTACAATGATTCTGAGCAGGAACTGGAAAAGGGAGTTCTCCAGTGGAAGAATTGGGAGTGTTTACTTCCCAGAGTTCACAGAAGCCTGTTAGCCAGGGTATTCTCCTAGGAGGTAGGAAGAAGTAGTAAAGGAAAAGTTGAAGTAATTTATATAATGCTCTGATTAAACTGTTTAACCACTAAGCTGTTACACAGAAGTCTATCTGGTCTCCACACCCACACCACCCCTTTTTTTTTTCTTTTTTTTTTGATGTGCTGCTATTGTATTTTATGTGGGAATAATTCTGGCAGTGGTTCTCAGCTCCTTGAGGGACATGGGTGGAGAAACATTGAGTTGGGGGAGTTGCAGAGGAATGTGTTTGCGGGGCTTAGTTATGAGCTGGATGCCAAAGAGCTTGTTCTGGTCGAGCCAAAGACTCTTTGAACATGTCTGGAAAGGGGACTCAGCAGGGTTAATGGGGAGCTTCAGTGCTGGAGATGGAGACTCCTATGTGCTTCTGGTGACTTCAGCACTGTGTCATTCCTGAGTGGGGAAGCAAGGGGGTGATGATTGCAGTTTAGGATTTTAATGTCTAATTCTTGTGGTGCTCAAGCCTTTATATTTGATGTGCTTTTTTTTTAAGATGCAAAGGTACATTTATGTGCGTACTGGTATGTGTAGGTGCCCCCTTGTGCTTAGGGATTCTTGAAAATCTTCCTGAGCATTTGTCTGTTGCTAACTTTCTGCCTGAATTACATGTGTAGTCTGTTTAGGCATTTTTAAAAATCCCATTACATACCTTCTGGAGACTTCACCTCTGGCTTTCACTGCTTCAGTTCTCTGTCTGGGAAGTGGAAGAATTACTGTTTCTTGAAGCATGACCCTTACCACAGAGGAGTTTCTGGAGAGCAATATGTTGAGAAATGTGAGGTGAGATATTATTACATGGGAGTCACTTAGAAGTGGCTGTGTTTATCTCTCTAGATTGTAAGATGCTTGGGGCAGGATGCTGTTTCCCAAGACAGTGTTATCCTTGTTTGGCCTCCCATGTGAATTCTGCTGTATTTTCCATCCCAGCTGCAATTAGTATGCTCCAGTGATACACCTTTCAGCAGTAATGCAGTCAACGCTTTGATTTGTATTAAGGAAGTTTGCCCTTGGTAATCCGCCTTCTCAGCCTCTGTTCTCCATCTGGAAAATGGGATAATATGACTTTTTTACCTGGGTGGGATTTTTTTATTGGGAAAACAAACAAACTTGCTTAGCTTGTGGTAGCGTGTCGCTGCCGCCTTCTGCATGCCCAGACCTTGGCCAATGCCAGAGGTGGGGCTTGTTGCTATTAACTGCAGTGGTTGCAGCACAGTGGGATCTTGATTCTCTGGTACAAGCAATTATGTTGCAAAGTTAGGGAAAATACAGGGTTTGTTAAACCTTACTGTGCCTCCTGGTTCTACGTAGAATTAGTCTGAGGAAGACTCTTGCTGTAGATCTCAAGTATCTAGTTTCCCACTCTCTTCTTAACCTCATTTGAATTTCTACCTGCCCATCAGGCGATAAAACTGTACAAGGCTCTTGCCTGATTTATTCGTTGCAGGAGTTGAAGAAAGATGATGACAATATGAGTTGTCAAAAGATTAGGGAAACCAGCTTAGTATTCAACAGTGAGGATCACAGCTTTGGCTGAGTCTTCACTCCTCACCATGTGAATACCCCATACAGAGGAGAAGCTGTAGTTGTAGTTTTGAGCATAAATGCATTTTGGACTTTGGAAAAGAAGCGCTGGTCTGAGGGCTGTCTTCAGCACAAGATGGGAGGAAGGTTTGTTATCTGGTGCTCTCCGCTGAAACACTGCAGTGCTTTTCCACTTTGGTGAAGCATTGGGATATAGATGGTAAAGTAGCTCACTTTCTCTATCTGAGCATCCCTTTGCCACGACCTTTCTGGGTTACCCTTCCTCAGAAGGGTGCCAATTTTGGAGGCAAAACAGCTGTGAATTTAGCAAGACTACAATATCTCTTAGTGTACAGTCTAGCTTAGTTGAGCTGGAGAAAGCCTAATTTGCAACCATATCAAATGAGCTCTAAGGAGGTTCTGCGGTGGATATGGAGAGTAATTTTGTATTGTGTTGGGCTGCATTGGTGGAAAATGGCATCTAGTTTTAAAACTTTGTTTACAGGTACAGAGTTAAAATAAAGTGCTTTTTTTGGTGCACATGGATGGTGTTCAAGACTGAAGTAATCACAGGTGTGCTTGAACCACCATTGAACAGACCTGCTCAGGTCCTGTCTACTGTGCTAAGTGTTTCTCCAGCTTCTTGGGCAGTTCTGCAGCTGGTTGAGGACAACTTCACTTTTGTGTTCGTGAACTGAAGTTATGCTTGTCGTGATAAAGTCGCTGTATCCCATGTTGGTGACTGTTAAAAAATTAACTGTTTCTCACTTCTCTTTCCTTTGCTTTCACCTGTGCAGCATGGTATGTTACAGTAGTGAAAACTGACTTATTTTGATAAATAAGTCAGTCATTTTGAACTGCCTTCCCTTTATGGTAAAGGTTAATATTTTCCAACTTACTCTTTTATTTTCACTGAAGCTCACACAAAGGGAACACAGTCTGAGCTATCCACTAGTCATCAAACCTCTTTCCCTTCCTCCTCCACCCGTCTTTTTCTGTTGTCTCTGTGAAAAACAGACAAACAGGTTTGCAAACAGTCAGTAGGTAGTTCAATGATTTTAAGGTTTCCTTTCTTGTACTCTGGCAAATTTCTAATGTAAACAGAATAGCACAACTAAGGCTCTAATTGTCATGAGAAGCTGCTGTTCCGAAAAGGAATAATTATAATAGTTTGTGCAGAACAGATTCTCATAAACCAAAATAGATACAACCTCTGTATTTTTGTGGGTAAAAATGTTAGGATTTGAATGAGTATTTTTCCTACAAACGTTTGCCTGAAACCTTTTTGATTAAAAGGGTGGCAAGATTACAGACCTAGCAAACTGAATATGAAATTAACAAGCCCAGAGACTGCATTTTGGTAAACCATAGAATTACTCTATGGCAAAAAGCCAGAGATCCATTAAAAAAAAAAAAAAAAAAGTACGGAAATGTGGTTTTGCTGTTTGTTGTGCTGTCTGCTGTAACTGAAAAAAACATACACTGTTTTATAGTGTGTTTTTTTCACAGTTTTGACCACAGTATTTAATTTCTTCATCCGACCACCACCGAGCTGGTACGTCCACCACTAATGTCCACTGGTTTTTATTTATTTATTGTTTTGAATCTACTGTGCGATTGGGTGTTGGTGGTTTGGTTTACCAGATGATCTAACAGTGGCTCTAAAGACTAGTCGAAACTTGCAGCTAAACCAGATCGTGTTGCTAACCTGAGAGGTGAAAAGTTTAGGATGTGGTTGATAGCAATGCGTCTTAGTTGCAGGTTAATGGAGGAAGTGAAACGGAGTGCCTTTCTGTGCTCAGAGAAGTATTGGTGTCTGTGACCAGATGAGCAGCTTGCCAGGAGTGCTGCTGTATGGTTTGGTCTCTTAACCCTGCCCTTGTTTGCTGACTCAAAGGGGTGTTCATGAAACGCCTCAGCTTAGAGGTTTTCTGTGTCTGAGACTGAAATTTTCCATGCACTTCAAGCGGACAGAAGGTGGCAATTGGTAATTAAAGGGGTGATCCCACATTTGGGTTAACCCGATGATAAACTGGCTCTGGGATGGGGTTTTTATTTAAAAAAAAATACAGTGTTTTTTTTGGGGGGGAGGGGCCTGGGTTTTAGCTTGAATAAGTTCATTGCTTGGTTCACCACATAACCACAAAAATGCTAGCAGCATGAGGGTGGGATGAGCAGGAATAGCTGGGTTAGGGGAGAGGCTCTTCAATGCCTGTTTTTATGCCAATTTAAAGTGCGTGTGAAGCTACAGTGAAAGCCTTCTCTCTGTTTCAGGAGCAGATACAGCGTAATTGGTGGGTGTGTAATCTGTATTTCTGGCCCAGACATTTTTATGGGGGAGAGTCATGGGTGCAAAACTGGACCAACTTCATGAACAGATTCTTTGGACTGATGCCTTTTCTGATGAAAACAAGTTTAGGAGAAATGCCTTGGTATTATGATCACATGCTTAATCTGTTTATAGAATTGATTATTCACCCCTTTCATTTGCTTACATTTGACCTACTTTCCACATTCTAGATGTTTTTATTAAAGTCTGTAGGTGCAGCATGATGAAGAGTGCACTTAACATATGGTGCATCTTGAGCATTTGTCTGAAATTAATGCAGTTCATAGTAGCTCTCCACACAAAGTGTGATCTCACAGGGAGTTACAGCGCTGGAAAAGGTTTCATGAAATCTACATTTCCCAACCAGAGTTCTCCTTTGCTCCATGCCTCCTGTTCTGCTTTTTATGGCATTTTTTTAAACTTTGTGTTTCTTTAAAAAGTTATTTTAAGTTGAAATCCCTCTTGAATGAAGAGTATTTGAAAACTTCAATAATACTGATATAGTTTAAAGATAAATGCCATTTAGCATCGCTTGACTCAGAGTCTGTCCTGGCAGGAGTTTTACTGGGGGAATGCCATTCAAATGAATTGAACATCAAGATATACTTAATCTATCCAGTTGTCTTGGACAAGTGAATTTCCTGAACACACTAAGCATGCATGCCTTACAAATGTGTTACCATTTGCTTTGCAAATCTGTCTTCTTAGGCAGGTGAAAAAGAGGATCGTAAACTGCCTGATTATTTTAGACGTACTTCACTAGTGAAACTACCACTTGTTAGATATTGACATGTTGAAGGATAAAACTATCTGTTCTTTCCTTGTCCTCCTTCACTTATGGGAAAAATAACAAGAAAACCCAGTTGTAGAAAGGCTGAAATCCACATAGTTTTCAGCAGAGGTAGTTATGATCCGCAATGATTGAAATTATGAGCCATGACAATTCATATCAATATTTTCTCCTCAATAGGAGTTGGAGCTACAGATGGTTGTTTTTTTGTTGGTGTCAGGAAAGCAGCATTCTGCTGCATCAAGAATCGCTTCCTGTTGAGCTAGTCGTTGCAGCAAGTGTTTTTCTTAAAAAATATGAATATGAATCAGTATGATCTGAGTGGTGGCAGAGATGTGTGAAATGCTGGAACTTCCAGTCTCTCCTCTCTGGATGAAAGCACTCAGTTCGCTGGCCCCTCGGTGCTGTCCCTCTTCACTCTCAGGGCAACCTGCTCCGGAGAAAAGGAACTGGGATGCTGGCTGGCTGTGTCATCGTATGCTGTACGGTGTGAGCCCCGGGTGACGGGGCTGGTGACAGTCCATAGGGTGCTGAGGTGTGGAAGTTCACGGTGGGTGCTTCTGTAGAAATGTGGCATTGCCATCCCAAAGCATGACAAAATCAGGAGTTTGCACCTGAAGCTGAAACTTGAGTTTAGATTCAGAGTGAAAAGAAAATGTGCCCAACTTATATATTGTTAGTATTTTAGGTAACTTTCACGTGTTGAATGTTGATTAAAAAAAAACAACACAAGAAAAAACAACAGCAAGTCACAATGGAAAAGGAGTTAAAATGTTGTTTCCTTTGTGTAGACTACTTTTCTTTGAAATAAATACCAGCTTCTTTTTTTTCTTTTTGCTTGATTTCTTAAGCTAATTGATCGCTGTTCACCACGTGGTGTGAAATTGCTGGGTAGGTAGAAGAGAAGCGGGATTGAAGGCAAAACGTGACAAAGTTTTCAAACACTTGTAGAATTCTTGTAACCAGATCTAACAAATCCATTCAATAGATCGCTGTGCTGATTGACAGTATATGTATCTTTTCTGGAAGCAAACATTATCAGGTGTGATTATCAATGAATCAGACAGGCTGCGGGGCTCTGCCTTCCATGACCTGCAGTGCTGAGGCGGGTAGGCAAAGGAGATCAGAGGTGGAAGAGAAGAAGTAATCGTGTTCCCAATGCAGAAGGGCGGATTCCTGTCCTCCAGGTGAATCTGGAAGAAAATAAATGGAGTTCAGCAGTCACGTTGCTTGTCATCTTTCTGTGGGAAGACTTCTGATTGCTGCTTTTATAAGCTTATTGATCAGCTTTATGTAGTTCATTGCAACTTGGAACAACACAACACTTACTGGAGAAACTAAATTTTCTTCCTGCTTTTTTGCCAGACTGTTACGTGTTACCATTGGTTGCAGTATTTTCTGCAAGCTTCAAGCCTGAGCTGTATAACTTTGTAGATGTCACTGGAAGTGAGAGATGTCACTCACAGTTCTCAACCGTGATAGCTTATCAGCTTCATGGTGGTTAACATTTGGAGCATGCTGCTCCAGCGTTAAGCACCGTAGCCATAATGCAGGGAGGGGATGTAGCATAATGGGTGCCTCTAGCTGCTTCTGAGTCTTCCTTTGTGTGTATCTGCAAATGAAACGTAAGTGCTGGTGGAGATCAGAAGTGGACACTGGCAGCTCTGTTCTGTAAAAGGAAAATAATTTTAGTGTTTGTTTAGTGGTAACATTTAGAGAGAGTCAGAACCCCCTTTCCTAAGCACTATATATGTTAAGTTTTAGAAGCCTGGTTTCTTTTAAATTCACCTGCTAGAGGTTTTCAGCTTTTTCATGATACACTGCCTCCTTAGTATTTTTCAAGGACAGTTAAGGACACCTCAAGTTAAACATAAGCCTACTGAGAACAGGTTTTGACTATCTCTCTCACCTTTTTTTTTTTTTTTTAGTTTTTCACAATGTACACATTGAAACCACTGATCTGCAGTATTTCTTTCCGCCTGCTTTTCCTGATACCCCTGAGATTATGAACTTATGGTGTAAATAAATGGGGGACTTTATGCATCGAGTTCAGTTAAAACAGTGCACTAATCCCACTATATGAGTATAGTTTCGAGGGGCAGCTCATCCGACTTGTGCCATTTCCAGCAGGCACAGAACGTTTTGGAGGGATGTGTGAGAGGAGGAATTGAGTTGTAAGGGAGTGGTGATTGTGCAATGCTGCTGTGTTTCAGCTGCTAGGGGAAAGATTAAAATCGGAAATTCTGACCTGATTGCGGCTAGGAGACAGATGCAAAGGACTGAACGTGGAGCTGAAGCTGCCTAAGTGTGATGCCACAGGTTTAGAAGCTTAAGAAAAAAGTTTTATTTGTTTTTTTAAACTAGGGAGTCAGGTTCCTTCAGTTAGTGGTGGAAACTTCTCATCCCTGTGTCATGAGGCCATATTTCATAAAACATGTATTGCTCTGAAATGCTGAGGATTGCCGGTAGGTGAAGGGATAGTGCCTTTCAGAGGATTTAAGAGCTCCGCTGATGGAGGCAGCACCTCCCGTGGCAGTGTCCCCTCCTTACTCGTTTCTATCTGCTTTTCCACTGAGCGTCTCTTGCTGCCTTCGAGGGAGGGAAATTGAAGCCACTCTCTGCCGTTTCAGGTTCTGCTTGCAGCCCTTTTTCTTGATGTTTGCAGGTGGCTGGGGCAGGGCAGGGCAGGGTGCAGCTTGCTATGCTGCCTGGTGGCAGCCTGAATGAAGGGCTGTGAGGATCTGCCGGCTGTGCATTTCTGTTCCCCTGTTTGCTGGTAGAAGTTGGTCTTAACAGAAAACATCGACTTGCTCAAGTGACAGGCTTGAAGCATGTTTATATGTCACCTAACTTGACTTGCTTTTTATTGTTTTAATCATGAATGATTCAGTATGTATCCTTTCTTGCTCAGTTGAGCTGCACGTGGTTCTTGAAACATTAAATAAAAGCCATGTCTTATCAGTTCACTTCAGCAGCCCACGGACTGGGATGTACATTAGAAAATTGATTTTGAAAACTCTTCCGCTCCGATTTATTGCTTATGTTGCTATCTGCAGTATTTTGTGCAAAATAAGCACCTAAATTAACTTACAAAAGGTAAGTATCAAGTTTACAGTACTTCATGAGCTTAGCTGGGACCTTTGTAAAGGAGGCTGATAGGAAAGTGAGGTGGAGAATGTGCTTGTGATTATTCAGCAGAGTCTGGTGGTCCTGCTTGTGTTCAACTCGTACACGCATTGCTCAAATTGAATCTCCTAAACTTCAGCAGTTGGCTTAGTAAAGAAGTGGTTTTCTGTTTAGCGTCCTTCTCACCAGAGAACTTTTCCTTCCACTCTCTTTGACTACAAGACTAGACTCTTGGTGGCTCAGTTTCCAAGCGCCGTTCCTTTAGGGCTGAAAAGAAATTTTATATTCAGGGCTTGCAGTTATTTCCTCCACTTCTGAAGAACTGGAGTAAGCACTTCCAGACAACAGTCTGTGATTAAAACAAAACACATTCTTCTTTATGAAAGAAGAGTTAATTTTCTGTGAAATACTAAGATTAGCTTTTTTGCCTGCTTTATTCAGAATCGTGATATGTCTCATACAGCGTAATAATGTTTTTTGTTCTCACTAATTTGTGAAATGCTTGTTTAGATACTATGGGTGTGTGCATGTGTTCGTGGTAAGCACTTAATAAACTAGATTGATCTTTTTGGCAAAGGCTGCATTGTGTAGAACAAATTAAACCTGAAATAACAGTTGTTGCAGATTATTTTTCTGAAAGTGTAATTGCATATATTCTTTTTCCTACTCGCAGCTGAAATGGGTTTCCCAATAGTGTTTTATTATTCTGTTTTATTTCAACAATACATATATAGTAGTTTTGTTTCCATTCCACTGACAGACCTACAGCCTCCAGTGGTAATTCTTTACCAGCAATTTTTTATAATTGTAATAACTATGGAACTTTGTGAAATATAGTGGAAATATTTTCCTGAAGTTTATACACTATAAATAAAATCTCAATTCTCTTTTTTCCCTCCGCCAAAAAAGAATGCAAATGGAAATTTTTAAGCAACAAATTGATTCTGCACTCCCTATGTATTAGAACAGTTCAGAGTATTTTAATATCTGGAGTTTATATGACACTTGCTTCTCTTTTAGTCCCCATCTGTGCTAAGAATTTGGACATACGCTAAAATACTTACCGAGGCACTAAACATAGTCCCATATTTTACTGGGTGCTTATGTCCTATTTTAGCTGTGTGTAGCAAGGGTAAATTGAATTAAACCCCTACGTTGCCCTCCTCAAAGGGATGCAGGAGTCTAATGGTCCATCGCGTGCTCCCCTCTGCGTGCAGCTGGCAGCTGGGGGGCTGTGGTTGTATCCCAAGGACCAGCTTTGCACTGCTGCCTTCAGGGGCTGCCTCACCTCGTGGGACCCAAGGTGCAGCCTTGCCTGCTGGCTTGTCTTAGAAACGTTTTTCAGGATGATTTATAGGCACTTGCAAACTTAAATGTCAGGTTTTTAGGCCTCAATACGAGGCACTTAGGTACCATTTAACCATCGGCTTTGGTGAAAAAGATTTTGTTGGCTGAACTGGGGACCTAAGCTGCTGCTCTTATGTTGTGTCCCTGCAGTGATGCTAAGGGACAGTTAGCTGATGTGGGTCTTCATTCCGTTACTTGGATCAGATTCTGGCACAGTGGTTTTATTATTGTCTCTTTATATTCATAACAAAGCAAAAACGTTATTAACATTGTAGTTAATGAATATTTAATCTTTCTCTTTTTAAAAAAGATGCCACATCAGTGCCTATGAAAAGAGCTCAAAACTGTTAAAATAGTGTCTTTTGTAGGTGTCTCCCAAAGGATGCAAATGATACAATCTTGCATTGGATAAGTAAAATGACGATTCCAGCCCGACCCTTCCCTGCCTGCCTCTCCCTCATCTTTTCTAATTCCGTGCTGGTGGGTTTTTATGCAAAACCAAACATCTTTTGTGTTTAGGGAAAGGGGTAATAGAAGTGTCGGTGTTTGTTAACATATTTGACAAACTATGGCAGCAAAAGCTATCCTTTTTATATTTTGGCATGAACAATCGCCCTTTTATTGGGCCATTAATGCTATTTCAGAGCATCACGCTGTATCCACAGGCAATAATTTAGCAGCTGTTTATCAGGAGCTTTCATAAAGCTCTGAATAGTATTATAACATTCAGTAACCCTAACAACAGCATTTTAGAATCTATGCCCATTTAAATGGGATATCCGTGAATGTAGTTGTTCAGGGATGCGTGACCCACATAACCTATAAATTTGATTGGAAGTTACAGTGCTGGCATAGGCTGATGGATAGCAGATTAGAGCCCTGATTAACCATGTGATTCACAGGCTGGGAATATATTGTCCTAAGAAAGATTCATCAGATGCAATCAGAATTTCAAGTGGTCAGATGAAATTCAAATGTGCTATGTGCTTTTTTTTTTTTTTCCTTTTTTTCCTCCCCTTCGTTCCTTATGCTTTGCTTCTTAGGTTGCCCTCTGTTATTTATTTATTTTATTTCCAGAGCTGAAAAATACTTCTTTGATGAATCTGCTCCTCACCCTAAAGCTGTCTGTCTGTTATTCATCAGAAAGCAGGTCACAGTTCAGTGAGCAGAAGAAAAGATTTTAATAGAAGCTGTGCCAAGGGCTGTAATGCATCATTTTAGGGCCCTAATTACATTACAATGACAAATATCAATGGTGACAACAGCAATAACCTACATCCTTTAATGGCTACGCTGGAAAAGGAGTTCAGGCGCTGCGCCATCAGATTATACTTGGTTTCAAAACATAGGCCATTAGAAGTGTGTGTGTCCACAGTATTAGTGCCCGATAACTGAAGCCCAGTGGAAAGGCCTGTAAATAAATGATGCCTCTCTAAAGCCTGGTCCCGTGGGACAAAAGAGGCAAAATTAGATGACCGTGGAAGCAGCCGTGTTTCCGAGGCAACTTTGACTTCCTGTGTGAGGAATTGGCTGCCTGATTTTATGAAATAATACTTTTTCTTTCTCCTGCCAATTAGGTTGATCATGAAAAACCCATTGGCCTGACATCTAGGAGAAGAGAAGAACCTAAGCTGATTTTCAAATGTAGGGTTGTAAAAATCTGTATGAGCATAGAGATGTGAAGTGGACTCGTGTTTTATTTTGTGTCTGACTTTGTACCTTGTGCAAAGAAGAACAATTTTCTAGTGGCAGTAGAAACAGGTCTACTGAGATGCTAACCTTACATCAGCAGTAGTTACACCTTCCAGTTTTGGGATAGCATCGCAAGAAAGCCTCTCTAGCTAGCTTCAGGCGGCTAACTCTTTCTCTTGTATGTTTTGCAGTAAACAGTCAAGCTGGTTGCTGTGGTATTGTCCCATACTGCTAATTGCAGAAACAGTTGCAGTGTCAAGGCGGAGGGTACTTTGTATTTACTGTGTGAAAATGTCTGGTTTAAGACTTTTTTGGGGTACAGAATGTGTAATACCCTTTCTGTCACTTGTGCACGTCCACCGCGTTTTCCTCCATGCCTTCCTGCTGCCTGCGGTCTCCGAAGGTGAGCAGTCCATGCCTCAGTCGTGCCGTGCCTCTGCGGTCCACATTGGTGATGTCGAGGGTGATGGAACTGGACAGTACACACAGCCACGCGACTGGGGACGCTCACTGTTACGGGAAGTGAGGACCGTTTTAGTAACTTGAAATAGTATAAACACCTGCTTGAGAGTAGTGAGGGCTTCTCGGCCTTGCTGTGACTGGCGTAGCAGGCGCCTTGCCTAGCTGAGAAATGCTGCTGGGGAACGTCCTGCCATCCCCTGAAGCTCTTAGCGAGCTCTTTGCCTTCTCCATAGGTTGAGCTGGGTACTGTCTCTGTCAGCTCACTTTCCTGCATGCTGCATGGAAGGACTCGCTGTTCTGCACTCCAATGGGGTTCATATCCAGAGGCTTATTATGGTTGTATAACTGTTCATATTCAGTCACCTGTTTTCAGTTACGCACAGCTTCTTGGAAGACACTTTTTAGCTTAACATTTCCCAGGCTCAGAATCTGTCGGAGGTGAATTTTTATATAAATACTGAGCAAATACGTTTCAACCACTTTTTGGCCAGAAGAGCAGTAGAAGAGAGACATACTGCTTCTGGGGGGCGGGGAGGGAAGTGATCAAAAGAAAAACTTCATAGCTGAAATAGCTTGAAATAGCTGGGATCGAGTACCTTAATTGAGAAGAAATGCCTCAAAGTGAGTTGAATAAAACTTTTTTTGTAGACCAAGCATTATTCTAGCTGAACTAGAATTTATGGGTTTGATGGGGAAGTTGGTGAAATTTTACAGCCTGTGTTGCTCAGGAGGTCAGATAAGACAATTGTAGCAGCCCCTTCTAGCCTTAAAAATCTGTGAATCTACAAGTCTTTTAAAATTGCATTCTGAGCTCCTGCGTGGCACTTGGAGCCAGTTTTATTCTCGGTTCCTAAGTGATGCAGTAGAGGCACCCAGCTGACGTAGCTGTGGTGGAAGAGCAGTCTTCTGCTGGGCACAGCCAAGGCAAGGGGTCCCCACGGGAGCTGCCCGGGGGTCAGGTTGTTACGGGCATTTTAAAGATGGATCAGAGAAGTTGTTCTGCAGCAGTGGAAAGCATCACATGCCTTTTTTCGCGAAGGCATATACGTGTGTTAAACGGCAGGTCACAAGGGCTTCAGCTCAAGTCAGGGCGGCAGCACTTTGGAGTTTTCATATGGAAAAGCTTTGAAGAGCAGGATGTGTAGTTTTCTCTTTGGTTTTAAAGCACACAGGAGATTCCTTTAAAAAAAAAATAGCAGCGTGGCTGTGACCCAAAATTTGTTAATGACTAAGTTAATGGTGCTTGAACCACTACAGCACAGGTACTTTGGAGCTGTGCATCATATTATGGTCTATAATTCCTTAATCGAATATTTTTTTCTCAAGTAATGCCGTATTGGATCATGCAGCCTCTCTGGCTGAAGCTCAGATGCACACATCTTGTTGCTCCCTTTAGTGGTCTGTGTAACAAGCAGTTTGTAAATCGCTGTGTCAACAAGTGTAGTGAACACAGTCTGTTTAAAGGGGTATTTAGGTTTTACCTTGTGGGATATCTGATATTATAGGCACATACAGACCTTTGAACTTATCAGGTAATTTAGCTTTGTGGTGAACAGAACATATTCTCAAGTGTCCTATGAGGTACCTATGCTGCTGAATAAACAGGAAAGGTGTGGTAGATGAATGTAAAAAATGTATTAAAATGCATAACTTTAACGAGATGAGGACTTGCATAAACAGTGAAGACCAGTGAGAAGATACTGGGACAGCGTAACACAGAAATTGCTGTATAAGTAACCTACAGAGTTCAGATGGATTTCAGAGAACTGAAGAAATTGCGTTGCAAAGCGGTATGTGTTAACACACAGTGCAGGGTGCACAAGGGGGCAGAGTCAGTTTCACAGGTGCTGTTACCTCTAGTGTACCATGTCTTCTGGGTACGACGTGGCTGTGTAACTGCAATGTTCCTTGAACCCAGATCTGTTCTAGATAGGATTCTGACTTTTTTGCTGCTGGTTCTGAGCCTTTCTGTTCTAAAGGTTCTTTTCTCAGCATTCACAATTTAAAAGACAGCGTAGCAAGGAGGCTGGAAGGGTTGCTGTTAAAAGAAGGATGCCTAAATTGCACAAGTTTGTATGTCTTCATCATACAGTTAGTGACTTTGCAAGAGGAAGACCGTTCTGTCCTACTGTATAATGAGGAACTGACCCTGGTTACAATTTATTAGAAGAAAGTTATGATTTATTGTAAGAAAGTCTATGTGGCTTTAAATATTCTGTTTCTGGAGCTGTAATTCTTCTTTTCTCTTTCCAAATCTCCTCCGTCTCTATTCAGATTTGAAGATTAAATACACAGAATAAGAATTGATCTCCAGTATGGAAATAAAACATTGTATATTACTCATTTCTGATCACAGTTGCAACATGAAAGTAACTACTATTAACCTTGGGTTTGATAACAGCATAAATATGAAAGACGACTGGACTGCAGTATCCCTTTCTGAAATATGTGGTAGAATGACTGTCAGTGAAGTTGTATATTGCGTTGCTAACTTTCTCATGATATGCAGTGTTATTATAGAAGTAATTGTTCCCTTTGCTTACAGTGGCATTGTTGTAGTTTGAAATGATCCTTCTTTTTCCCTCTTAGGAGAGAGTTTAGTTCAATACACAGTATTTTCTTTATCTTTCTTCTTACATTTCCTGAAGATTTTTTTCTGTAAATGCCTTTGATTGCGTTACCAGAATTAACTTTTCTTTGTGTGTTTTTAGAGAAAACTTTTTAGCCAGGAATGATTGGCTTCCTAGGTATTGTTGAATTTGTTATTTTGATAATGCGTTCTGGCCAGAGGATGACTAGAGATAAAAAAAACCCAAACAAATGTATCTTCTGTTTTCATAGGTGACCATAGCGTCTGAGAACTGATATAATTGAACTTCTTTTTTCTTGTCACTTGCAGGCAGAAATTGTCAAGAGGCTGAACGCTATATGTGCACAAGTCATTCCCTTTCTGTCCCAAGAGGTAGGTAGTAATTTGTATTGGTGCCGATGTAAACGATTGGCTCATCGTGTCTATTACAAAAGTGGGACTTTGGGTTTAGGCTTTTTCTTTATGAAAGTCTTGGTGCTTGTAAATGACTTTACACTGTGCTGTTATCAATCTAACTTCATGTTCTTCTCCAAGTCCATTATAACATCGTTTAAATATATTTATGAAATGAAACGTGTTGTAACGTGCTAGGCACAATTTTGGTTGTTTAAATATTTTGCTGTCATGTACAATGCAGTTTTTCCTCACAATTACAACTTTGTCAATCTGAAATCAGAGGATAGCTTGCAAAAATGCTAGAAAGGCATGATTTGTGCTACATTCTTGGCAGCAAGCATTGAAGTTTGGCAGAAACTTCTGTTTCGGTATACCAAATAGTGATGTTCAACACAGTAGGCATACACATGCAGCTTTTTTTCTGCCTTTTTTCTCTCCACATCGCAGATTATGTATTACCTTAAATCCTTTTATGTTTTCTGTGTATTTGGGGAATATAGACAGAAGACTGAAACTGGCTGCGAGCTAATTCCTCTAAGCATTAATTTTCTCCAAATTGTGATTTGCTGGTATTATCTTGAGTACATCATACATACTTTGAGGGGCACTGGGATTTGGGAGAGTTGGTGGGAGCTGGAGAGGGAGCCTTGGAGCTGCAGGTGTGTGTGAAGTAAAATGAGAAGAATGGCTCACGAAAGGAGACCTGAGGTGCTCAACAGCTTCCCCTGTCCACCCTGCTGGAGGACTGCGGTCTGCTGGCGCAGGCTGGCAGGCATCTGTGTAAGGCATGGTTTCGTTTCAGTAGAGTCAGCAGCTGAGAAGTCAAAGCTGGAAGGTGCATTTCAGTGCATTGCATCCGTAAAATGTCATGCCTGAGAACACGCTGCAACTCTTTCTCCCACCTCTTCAGTTGTTCTGTGAAGTGCCATTGCTTTTCAAGCTGCTCATCCTGCTGCAGGCGAGGGGCTGTGCACTTGGTATCAGCATTTGGCTAGTGTGTTGCGTGTGCACACGCATGTGTGCATCACTGTGTGTTTGAAATAAAGAATAACGCTATCAAATCGAGAACCCGACAGTGTTCGGGAGCACCACTGTACTCTGCGCTTACAAAGATGGATTTGTGGAAACTAAATGATGTGTAATGTTCTAGTTAATGCCACTGGGGGACCAGAATTCAAGTCCTGCATGGATCTGAAACTGTAGCTGTTGATTTTGTGCTTTGACTGCTGCAGAATCTGTACACATCTAGTTACAGGGTTTTATTTGCTGTGCAGGAATAGCACACTGTATAAAAACGAGGTGTAAGGCTGATTCATACTTACGCTAAAGTGAGCACTAAAATGGCACGGTTTTGAAACAAAAGCAGGGAGGAGTCTTTGACAGGCAAAGCTGTGCTCTTGGCAAAGGCATGGGATCCACATTTCCACAACAGAGACGTCTTCTCTATAGTGTGTGATACTGGGTTTAGAAGCTTTGTACCAGTGTACTACTGCTGGTAGTGATACTGCTATATTCAGCTGAAATGCTGAACAAAACTTTTATTGCTGTACACAAGTAAGTCACACTGTTCTGCCTGCTCTGCTTTCACAAACCCAGCCCACTTGCTTTCTTGGGGTAGATGTTTCTTGCCATGTAGACCAGCAAGGGGATTACATGGGCTTAGAATACATTCGAAGAAAGTTGTGTTTGATTCACAGTGACTGATAGATTTTTGCCTTTGATTTTGGAAATCCTAGCCTCCACTCTCTCTACATGCTCACATGGAAGTTGGGGAAGGAGGGGGAGAAAGGCTGTAGGTTTTCGAGCTTTGATGTTAGTGGTGTCCCCCTCAGGTGAGCGTGGGCGCTCTGCTTGTTTTTATTCTGCTCCGTATACATCATGCTCTCCTATGCCTGGAGCTAAATCGCCCTGGAGTCATTCTCCTGAGAGCTGGCTTTGGTACATTTTAAGTCCCTGCTGTAGAGGGAGGAGGCACGGTGAAGGCTGCACATCCTACTTCCTTCTTTCCTTCCACAGAGGAGAATCTCCCATGTGGTGCTGCCACGTGGTAACTTGTGAACCGTGAGCCAAAGGCCCTGCTCACTGTTTAACCGCTTCGTGGCCATCAAGCTAGGCATGGAGAGCAATTTTGAAGTAATTCTGGACTTTACCATTGCAGTAGCTTGTCGTTAATACACTAGTTGTAAGAACTATGTAGGTAGCCAACTGAGATGATCCAGATGGTAAATTTAGAAAATTATATTGTCCCACTTCTGTCATGGGTACAGTACCACCCAGTGAGGGCTTAAGCCCACTGGTGTCAGTGTGCTTAATGACTGCTGTTTGCTTTGTTAGGCTTCAGATCAGGTCTTTGAGTTAAGCAGTTTTAGATCTGAAAACAGGCTCTCATACGCCTTCTGTACTAGTGAGCCTCTGCTTTTTAAATCCGTGGCCTGTACAGTTTCCTTCATCTGTTTGCACGTCTTGTTTACCGGGTCTTACAGCTCCTCCTCTGCGCATGATGCATGGTGCCAAAGCTCTTTGGGCTACAGAGGAGATGGAGAGGTCAGAAAATTCACAGCTTCAGCGCTTTTACATGCATTGACAAAGACAAAAGGGAGCACTTGCAAAAAGCCGGTGTAAACATTCATCTTATGTGGAGGAAAATGTGCTTTTCAGTTTTATCTAGGAAGCGGGGAGCGGGACTAGACAGCAGAGGGGGGTTGAAAGGGGAAGCACAAAAAAGCTTTTCATGTGTCTTGACAGTGCCACTGACGATCGTGATAGTTTTCATACTGGGATTAGGAAAATCGTGGTAACTGTTTGACCTCTATTAGTAGAAACACTTACTTAAGTCAGTTTTTATTGGCACATGCTGATGAGTTAACAGAGAACTGATCTCCAGATCAGAGTATTCTGCTAGCTTTGGTTTCTGTCTAATTTGTGTCTTTAGAAAGTGAGTGTCTTAATGGAAGTCTCTTTATTTCATCATCTAGATTAATAGAGAATTGAATTGCAGCGTGCTTTTGCTGTTTATGCATTTTGCATACAGTCTAATTGTGGAATAGTGGCTGAAAAATGTGATCAGTCTGCTTTGTATTGTGCCTGAGGGAAAAATGAACAAAATACAGTGGTTACATGCACTGATGGCAACATTATTGCCTCATAATAGCACCAGGTTAACTTGTCTTATTGCTTGTTAACTTTGTAAGGAATCAATGGCTTGCGATAACTCACTTAGAAGTAAGAAATTGTGGCCAAAATCGCTAGAGATCTCGTGAAAAGGATGCAATTATAATACATCACTCTACTGTGTACTAGCGCCTGCTTTGTTTCAGAGGGCAATCCAGTGAAGCATTCAGGAAGTTCTCCAGGCTTCAGTCAGTTTTACTGTGCTGTACATCATCTACGCATATATTGAAAGTAAAGTTCCTAACCTGCCTGAGTAAGCAGTCAAGTGGTACCTTGTTTTTACATGGACTCAGGCAGGCTGTAAAAAACAGCACCAAGAAATAGAAGATTCCCATTTTGATAGGAAAGAGTGACTTTGTGGTTGAGGCATGAGGTGGCCCTCAGGGGCGATGGGTGTTCAGTTTCTGCTGTGGTTTCAGGCTTCCTGTGTTGCAGCAGTCATTTTGCACCTCCCTGTGACGTTGTGTGATACCAGCGTGCTCAAAGTAGTTCCTGTTGCATAAGGTGAAGTGGGTGCCTGCAAGGTTGTAGGTAAATACTTGGAGGTTGTTAGCACTCAGTTAATTTAGTTTTGATCTGGTGCAGCTGGTATGGTATTTTGATGTTCACATAATCAAATGATCTAGCCAGTAAGATGCAATTCATTTTGCGTCTGAAGCTGTGGATCATACCTCTGCTGATTAACGCTCCTTCTCAACTGGATTATCAGCTGCAGCACAGTGTGGCACTTGCGCAGCCCTGTGGTTTTCAAGTTGGGGCTGGTTCCTGCCTGGTCAAGGTGGCGTCTGTGGCTGGCTGTGTCCTGTGGCTATCCTTGTGGGACCCTGCGGGCTGTCCAGCACCGAACGGCCTCATTGGCTGGGTTGTGGTGTTTGTTCAGTGTGGCTGGAGATATGCATATGTCATGGTTACCTTCTTTTGAGTAAATACTGACTGTGTTTATATTCATGAGACACAGGCAAGCTTGCTGATTTACAGCTGACGACGTGGTTGTGGCAACCTGGAGCTCAGCACAACCTACAACAGCTGCTTGAGAAGCCAGACAGATGTTCACAGTATTGTCCCCTGTCAACTTCCGTGCCACACGGCAAGCGTTACGGAGGCTGGAGGAGACTGTAATAAACGTTTTCTGAATGTGCACTTTCCCTTCCAACTGCCAGTGAATGAGCCAGTAACGAGGCAGAAGGGTTGCTCTTTGATAGGGAACTTCAGTTCCCCGTGCACAATAAGGTGGTCAAATATACTTACAATAAAATGCCAAGCACTGGCATGCATATACGCAAACAAACATACAAAAAGAAAATGCTGCATGCAGCCTTTTCCTTTCAAACACTTTCATATTAGTTGATGGTTTTCCTTTTACAAGACAGGTACAGGCCATAACGTGCTAGCTCTTTTCTGTACATACACTCCTTAGAGGTGCTTCTAAAGTTCAGGAAATTTGGATGAAGACTGGGAGATCTAGTATATAGATGCAGAGCAGGAGGCCTTACATGCTGTTCAAAATGAAGTAGTTGTTGGTGTGAGATATGAGAGGCTGAAAGACACAATTACTTTCCTCCATCTTAGACTTGCCCCAGACTAGAGCTGAAGCATTAAGTACAAGGAAGCTGTCAGGTACCTGTAATCCTTTTACCAGCAAGCGTGTCTTATTAGCAATTTATGCATATGTTGCTAATAATGTTCTGAAGCTTTCATGAAGTGGCTGTTACGTCTTGTCTGAGTTGACGGTGCCTAGATGCAGTGACCTTGCTGATCCCTTTTAGTTTTCTAAGTGTGTGCTGTACTCCATGGTAAATGAGTGAGAACTCTCCGGTTCTCACTAGTGTTTTTGGCACGGCCTCATCTCATTGTGCTGTCTCTAGAGCAGGCTTTTCAGAATGGCACTGCCACAGTTCTTCAGCAAGACCTGGTCTGTACTCCCTTGAAACAGATAATACAACAACAAAATCATATGAATAAAACATAGCAGAGCCCGCTTGCTTCTGCAAAGTGAATTGTTCAGCGAGTTTTGCTTTGGATGTTGTTGGCGGTGCTGGAGATGAGCTGGAATTAGGCATTTTTAACACCAGTGTCTGTGCTTGTGTGCCAGGGGGAATTTTGGCCGCTTTGTTGCTGTCAGCATGGCTCCCCTGTCATTGGGAGCCGTGGGGAATTCTGACAGTGTAAAAAAGCCCGGGTGTTTTCCACCATGCTGCAATGCCTGTGCAGGAGCCGGGTCTAGGTGACAAGACAGTGTGGTGAGACAGTGTGATGGCGAGAAAGCCTACGTCCTTCTTGTGGTCTCAGTTGTTGCTACCCACCGTGAGACTGAAAGGAGGTGATTTTCCAACACAAGGCAAGTGCAGACACATGGCTCATTACAGAAGGCAAAAAGGGGTGAAGAGAAGAGATGAAGAAGAAGTTAAAAAGGAGAAACGATACTAGTCTGCGTGACAGTCGGGGCAGGGTATTGAGTTCATTGCTCTGGCCTGTTAAATGCGATGCAAAATACTGTTTTCCCATAAGTGAAGAAAATAGGTCTGTCATGTGATTGTATGCACAGAGAAAGGCTAGCATTAAATGTGTGTGAAGGCTGCAGCCCTGTGTCTGTATTTGGCTGGGGAAAAAAGTAACCCTTTTTTTCTTGTTGCTGGTTTTACTTGGCTGTAAATCACTACGTGGTCACTTGATGGGCAGGCTAATGTGTACCACTCGGTTTTAACATTATGCTGCTCGGTGCTGGGCAAGGCGTCGGAGCCAGGCGTTGAGCGCCGGAGCCATCCATCCCTGGGTGCCTATGCAGGCCCCGGGGCTTCCCGGCCCTCGCCTTGGTTTTGGGTTCTGGCGGGTCCCCGGCGCCCGGTCAGGCTTCTCCTCTGCACAGAGATCTCCAGGCGTGAAGGGAGCTGGGGCCGGTGACGTGGAGCCCCGCGCCGTCGTTGGACTCAGAAGCGCCAGGGCAGCCAGTGGGCCCCGCGAGGCTCTGCGGCAGCACATGGTGTCTCTGACAGCCCTGCCCTCC
>Ga0065711_1033705_pt1 | contig 24967 bp, 10 predicted proteins | sample Hoacrofraction12_FD_59098 | JGI IMG/M metagenome (GOLD analysis project Ga0065711, IMG submission 59098) | Hoatzin crop microbial communities from Cojedes, Venezuela - Epithelial fraction 12 v2 (version 2) | ecosystem: Host-associated > Birds > Digestive system > Esophagus > Crop | place...
GAGGACTGTATGCACAACTCTGCGTACGTGCCGAATGGCAAGGACAGAGTGTCCTTGAACGATTATGAGAAAGCCAGAAGATAAGTGGTAAACAACTTCTACGGATCTGGAGGAAGCTGAGCTAACCGCAAGGCAGTACGTAGACAGATAGCAGAGTCCAATCAGCTTTTGCTTAGTGGCGCGTGAACAGTAGGCTATGAACAATCATAAGTTGTATCTATGTGCATGAGCACTCTAGGCGTGGATATAATGTGTCGGGTTTTGGCAATAAACAGGGCTTTGACCATATCTCCATGAGAGTTCGTCTTTGTCTCCGGAAACTCCCCTTGACAGGTGGGTGTCAGGAGGATGGGGCCAAGCTCTTTCCAGTGGTGTCCAGCGACAGGACAAGGGGCAATGGGCACAAACTGAAGCACAGGAAGTTCTGTCTGAACATGAGGAAGAACTTCTTCACTCTGAGGGTGACGGAGCACTGGCACAGGCTACCTAGGGAGATTGTGGAGTTTCATTCTCTGGCGATATTCAAGACTCGCCTGGACAAGGTCCTGTGCAGCCTGCTGTAGGTGACCCTGCTTTGGCAGGGGGGTTGGACTAGATGACCCACAGAGGTCCCTTCCAACCCCTACCGTTCTGTGATTCTGTGATTCTGTAATTTACCTTTGTAACTAAGAAAACAGGAGTTCACAGCTTTTCTCGAAGTTGTAGCTTTTACAAAGAATTTCACTGAATAGTTTCTATGCTATGAAGCCTTCTCTTAATGCTTTTGAGACCTCTGTGGCTTTGTCAGATCTGAAATTGCCCCAACATTCAGAAGTTACTAAGGTGTGAGGTTTCCTTATTCTATTTTAAAGAAGTGATGAAGCCCTGAATGCCACTTCTGTGATTTTCCACACCTGCATAAATCTGTTTCAGTTTTTGCTATAATTCTACAGTATGTAAGATGACAGGGGGGCATTGAACAAAGAAAAGAGTTGGGTTTCTGTTACAGACTAAATCAATATACTTGATTATATTGTAAACTAATTGTTCATATTCTGAATCTGTAATGGTTGGTGTTTTCCTATTTATTTCAAATAATTTGCAGTCAAATTTATTGGTTCAAGTTACATGCAATCTCAGTGCATTTATCAGATGTATTCATAGTGCTATCAGATAAAATGCATTAGAATGCTATGCTGCTTGTTGCTTGGGTCTTTTCATGTTTTGGCTCAAAATCTGCAGATAGGTGAGTAAACTGTAGTGGATCCACTCATAACCTTTTCCAGCGAAGTGTTTCACAGCGGTTCTTAAACACCTGCATTTGACATTTTGTACCAATTGTGTTATTCCTGCAATCTTTAGAATAAAGACCCTGGACTTTCTCTTTGACATCATAATGTTAAGGATATTCAGCCATTGCCTCCAGCTGATCACACCCACAATTTCATTTTCCGTCTTTGCCACAAACTTTCCCTGTTAACACCTTTTTATGAGCTTTAATTCAAGTTCATAACCTGGCCACTGTTGTCAACTCAGAGTTTCCTCTAGATCTTTAAATTCAAATCCTGCTTCACAGAAACAGCAGCCCCTGTCACAGAACTATACTACAAGGCAGGATGCAAAATTCTTCGAGCCTAATCCAACCCCTTATGCAGTTTTAAATACACATAGATCTTTAAAAAAGATTCCTAAAATATTTAGGTAAGGAAATGTGATAGTCTTCCAGACTCTGTTTTCCCACTATTTGAATATCTTTGTAGCCAGATGAAAATTTTTCTAATACTCAAATCAGAAAATGTACCAGGTCCCTTATTACACTTTCCTATGGCAACAGATTGGATTTCTCTGTAATGGTCTTCTATATACGGGATGACAACTCTTACTTCTCTCTACAATCTTCCCTAATTTTGAGCAATCAAACCTAATTAGTTAAATCTTTTTTCATAGGCCATTCTTGTTACTTACAACTCTACTCCCTCTCACTGGTCTATACCTTTCTTAAAGTAGATGTGTTCAAAAAAGGGACACAAAATTCTAGCTGAGATCTTAATAGCAGTGAATGCAGATGAAATAATAGCCACCCTATGAAGTGTCTCTGTCCATTTAGTAAAGAATTACATTTGCCTCCTTTGAAACTACATCACACTGTTAATTTATACGGAATCTATGATGCATTATAACCTTCAGTCATTTTTCTGCCTTACTGATGTCCTGAGATTTTTTTTTTCGTGTATTTGTTCTATTTCCTTGTACTAACAGTAGAGTTTTGTTCTTGCCTTTAATGGATCCCATCTGTAGCTGTATTAGGAATTCTAACCCTGCTTTTCACAGTATTTGCAATTCTTCTTAGCCTTACTTGATCTTCAGTTTCATACCTGTACCCTCTCTATCAACGTCGGTAATGAAAACACTGACTCACTGATAGTATCCCAGGCTATAAATTATACTGCTGCTTCTTCAGTCCTGCGGGACTTTTTCCTGCCCTCCACAGAGTCTAAAAATAATCACTTACAGGTCAAAAACTATTTTGTATGGATCTTTAACTACTCTCAGCAAATGGTTCATCATGACCTACTAGCTGAAAATATTAAACTTATCCTGTTAGTCTCCAGCCTAGTCTAGCCTTATTCACACTGAAAATTAGCTGAGGGCTTTTGGGTTTTTTTTAAATATGATTAAGTCTCTGTTTACCATACTCTTAGAAGGGACAATGAGAAATAATGTGCTATAGATTGCTCAACAAACATCAGGCAACAGTGAAAGGATTTCTCAGTGATTATTAAAACCAATATAACCTAACATAACTTTATTGCTACATTCTGCAATTTCATGTCTGCATTTCTGTGATTTCCATGAAGTCTGATGACTGCTTATTCCCCACTCCTCCTTCCTCCCTAAGATTGCGTAATTATAAGCTTCTGGATTGTGGGCTGTGCTTTCACCTGTATTTCTCTGGTAAAAATGCCAGCCTACGAAGACCCTTGCCTTCTCATCCATCAGGTCAGATGTTTCTGAAAACTGATGTGAACTTGACTGAAGAATACAATATGGCAAAAATCATGTATTTCACAGGCTTAATTTTTAGTAGGATTGGGAGAACTTTCCACGACATCTCATGGTCACATGAATAGTTGGGTTAGTACAATTCAAAGGGTGGATTGGGACAGGAATGAGCAACTGTGCACAAATGCCACCTAAATCACTACCATCAGAGATAAACCCCTTCCCTTGTTTAGCAGTTCAGTATTTGAAATGGGACATTTACAAGAATTACACTCGATTCAGCCAGGTTTCCTTCACAGCCAGAGGAGAAAAATGGGCATTTCTAGCTCACAATTCGTATCATTGGAAAAGCAGCATACAGAGATGGTCAAACTAATACATCCTTAAAGTACTTATTTCTCTTTCTGTTGATATCAAGATTAACCTGATCTAAAGTGGTTTTACAGAAGGAGTGTAGTGGCTCCACTAGCAAAGTGCTATCTCTGTTTGAGGAGAGTACCTGTCTGTATTGCAGTTCTGACTCAAAACATCCGTGAAAACATATAAAAATATGCCCTAAAAAAAAAATGATTGATTTTTTGTGATTCAGCCGGTAACCTTGAACTAACATGATAATCATAAGCATGTAGTTCTAGAACTTTCTAAGTCTACACAATTTTCTTCAGCTTTTTTTCTTTTTGTATGAAGTTGAGTACCACCAAAACTTCGCTTCTTCAGTCGCTGGTTAAATTATTTCAAAATCTCACTGATTTATGCTATTATTCAGTTGTTAACAGTGCTTTAACTGAACAATTTGCTATTTATATAATCAAATTTGTGCCAAACTACTGAGTATAAACATAAGGCATTTCAGATAATTAAATCCCAAATGTTCAGTATGGTTCAGTTCAGTTCACTGGCCTCTGTGGCTATTCAACAAATAGTTTCCAATGCATATGATTTTTTTTAAAAAAACCCTCAAATTTAATTAGAGAATAGAGTAGTGATTTTCAAATCTGCATCTATTTCCTAAGCCTTTTCCCAGCTACAGAACAAATTAAAATTTTTCAGGATTGTACCCAAAAGACACAGAGAGAATACAGATAAAAGGGTTCTTTTTTTTTCCCGTGTTAATACAATATTCCTCATGTTTTTATGAACAAGAAAATCCTGTAGCTGCTACATTAAGCAGCCTTAGAAAATATAAACGTAGCAACAAGCAGAGCTTGTAAAAAAAAATAAAACCAGGTAAATAATGTTCTCTAAAATCAAAGTTTTATGCAATGAAATTTTAAACTACACTGCTTTATTATGAAAAAAAAAAAATTCCAAGTCAAATTAATTTAGTTCTGTACATTCAAATTAAATATTTTACTTCATATAGTTTTGTGAGTCAGGGCCTGCCTGACTTGGTAAGAGTTGAGGGTGGAAATATCAGTATCATGATACTTGAAATTATATTCCCCCTCTTAATCCCATATTGTGGAAAATAATATAATCTTAAATCCTCACGTAATATAAATTTTTTATTATTTTTATTCTGTTGTGTCAACAGCTTTTTTTTTTTAAATTTAGCTTGATACTGAATTGTCACACTTGATCTAATGAAGTCTCTTTCATGAATCCTAATTAATTCAGATATCTCCTCTATCAGCTAGTCTCATGAACTGGACTTCTTTCATAATGGCAGTGCTTACCACAGCTTCTCTTCAAAATCCCATTGCATGTACCTGATAGGAAACATATTCCTAGGGGAGATCATAACACAGAGGCAATTTGCAAACTGTTAGGAACTTCTGCGAAAACCATAACCCAACCTTCGGCAAGCCCGAATGAAAAGCTGTGAGTAAAGCAATAACACTAACAATGTGAATACTGAAGTCAAAGACATTTGAAACACAACAGGATCCAGGGACCAAGTCATCTTCTTCTCTAGTTTCTTTAGATCATAATAACAATTGTGTGAGTTTCAGGTTTTACAATACATTTATTCTTTGACGTAAATAGCACCCGTACCAATTTCCTTTCCCCATCCCAGTACACCTCATTATCAAAAGCACCCAAGAATTCTGGGATATTCTGTTTGCTCTAAGAGTTTGAACACAGTAGAATAACTACTGCATCACATAAAATCGACTATTCAGTTTTCAGTATCACTCTTGTATTACATACTTCAATCGCTTTTCCATGTAATGTATATGCTTTTCTATGTGCAGTACTTTATGTAGCCTTTTGTCAAATATGATACATAGCCCAGCATGTCGGTTTTAGTAAATTGTGCAGGGGAGAGAGCTTAGTAAATCTGAAAAAGATATCCAGGTCGGATTTATGTTCTGTTGTATAACTACCAGTTGTAATTGTATATGCTTCATGTCCAAAACAATACTCCCCATAAAAATCAAGGGGTTTTTTTGGTTATTCTTAATGCATCTAATACGATAAAAGGATTTTTCCAGAATCTAATAAACAGAAAAATCTCTGCTCTTTTTTCACTAACTCATCATATTTATCTATGTGGAGGGAAAGGCTGAATAGTCATAACTGGATTTAAAGCAATTCTGTACAGCACCTTTATGGTATAAACAGATCTCTCTCTGCGTCTGGAGCAGTAGACATTCACACCCAAATTTAGAACAGAGGCAAACACTTAATTACTAATGCCATGCAGTCCCCAGTGCTATGCTGTGCCACATTTCACCAAGGCACAGTGCCAGAGATGTTCAGTACTTCCCACACTTGTAGCAGGAAACCCAACCCAACCCAACACCAGGGGAGCTCCCGCAATGGGATGCGCCCGCAACTGAGCAGCCCAGGGTATTGAGTGGCCGGTGCTGTAGCATCCCCACTGCAGGACAACCACTTGCAAGGCTGGAAATTTATCGGAAAATGGTTTTGGTATTACAGAGACTGGAGCTGTGGTCCACTTTAGTGCAAAGTCAACCTCTGTTGTCCTCCTCCTACAAATGTAAGTCTTGGACCCCTAATTTCTGATTAATTTATGAAAGTAACTTATGAGCATTTGTGAAGCAGGAAGTTAATTGAATCCTGCTGAAATAATAATTACTCTGTTGCCTCTTCCGCCTGCTGATCAATGGGAACTCCCTACTGCAACAAAAAGGCATCTTATTTTAGGGTAAATCCTATTTTCCTGAAAACAAAAGCTACAGGGATGCTAGGGCTTTAACATAAAATTAAATCAATTTTGAGTAATTTTAATTTTAACAAACAGGCTTCTAAAAAAGGTAAAACTGTACACAGGAATAAGTATAGCTTAGTGGTGTTCTGTCTGTGCCACTGTAAAAATAAAATCAACTTTTAAAAGAACATTTTTCTATTTTTCAAGATTTATTTTAATGTAGAAAATGTAATTTTCTCCTTATATGAACAAAGCAAAATGAGGAACAAGAGACTCTAAAATGGAATTTTAACATGTCTAATGTAAATTTGGTAAAATGACTTTAAATCAACATAGACCACAGGTAATAAGCTAAAGGACAGTGGCATCAAAACAGAAAATTCAGTCACAAGTTGAAGTAAAAATGCTGAGAAGTATTCAATGAAGAGACAACTGTGTTACATGTAGTACTTACAAATAGCAAGCTAAAAATATCGATTTTATGGTAGCTAGATATTCAGGAAGAAACACGAAATTGGATTCTAAGACGGACATTAAGCAAGTCAAAATTACACAGCAAATAGGACCAAAAATACTGCAATTGAAACTGAAATTCAAAGTCAGAGTTAGATACATGAGTCAGCAGCTTCGTTGACGGGCTACCGCATAACATCCTACCAAGTAAACATTCTGCATTTCCTAGTATTTGACCTGTTGCTGGCAATGAAACAGTTCAACTTCCATCATATTCATGAGAAAAAGTAGAGCAAACAATGTCCAAAGCAAGCCAAACTAAAATCACATTAATTGGAGCACATCAGTATCTGTGATAATAGATAATACTGACATTATTTGGCAAGTCCACTGTGATTACTGGACACTGTCCTGACTGCAAAATGGCACAATAAACTGATGAGATTAACTGAAAGATTGCACAGCTGAAAACAGTAAGTATGAAGACTATGAAGTCTAAAAAAATTAGTCTTTATTAAGCAGGGGAAAAAGCACTCAGAAAGACATTTCACAAGCAACTTAAAAGCTTATGAATGTGAGCCTTAAACTCCAGGTTTCTAAGTGACTTTGGAAAATGACACCTAAGTTGCCTAGGTACCATTAAGGTATTTTATCTGTCTTAATCTCATTGAAATGTATTCATTCACAACCTTAAGTGCATTCTGAAATAGAGGCTGGAACATATTTTTTTCCCCTTGGGATCAGTAGTAGAAAAATATATGAAAGCAGCATGTATTAAAGTGGAGGGTTTGGGTTACATGGTAAATGCATATTTGCCAGAAACTGGTTGAGGAAAACAAACAGGAACAAGAAAACATATTTACATTTTGTATTTGTGTGCTTATGAAAACTGTAGGAACTAGCAAGTAGCAACTAATCGGAATGCAACATGGTGTTTTGGTAAACTGCAATCAGAACAAATAAAATTTATAAAGCAGTGACCTCCCTGTGCCATTCCTGGTTCACGAGATTTTTACCAAGAATATTGTTTTCTTGGGTGATGAAACTTTGACTAAGACTGCCAGATGAAGGGTCCCTTTTCAGTGAGGGAGCTAGGTGAACGTTTGGGAGTCAGATTTGGGTCATGATTTTTCAAACGTTTATGAATGAAACAGATTTGTCAAATATGCTTAAGTACTTCCTAATGAAATAAATACAAGAATGGTTGCTACCTCAAGCACTCCCAAACCTCTGGGAGGGCAAGACAGAAGTGAGAGCAGCTATGAATAAGATCATGGGTAATTACAGATTAATAGAGTCCACTGAAAGAGGAAGCAATACATAATTACTTTAAGACGGATTTTAGAAAAACTTTTGCATATGCATTCATAAAAGCTTTTGCAGAGAAACAAAAACATATTCCTTAAATATATGAAATAAAAAACACATTCTGGAATCCAAGTTTAAAGTGGAATAAATAAAAGGTGCTAGTCTGTGAATAACAGAATCACATATTTCAGGATAACAATAAAATACTACAAGAAAGTAAAAAATAGGGAACCATCTGCTTAACAGCCTTTATATTGTGAATGAACTGAAATCATCAATGTTCTGATTTTATTCTGCCTTTACTCCTCATGTTCAGCTGGCAAATCATCTTGACTGATGTATAGCAAAAACTGAACCAGATTTGAGAACATTTTTTTAAATGGGAAACCATTCATCGCCAGTGGTGTAAATGAACAACACTGTTTTGTGTACACCAATGGCTCTCAGACTTTTTACACTAACACTTTCATCTCTAAACACTTTCTGTCAATCATCTTACATCTTCATGCCAAATTTAAACACAGCACACAAAATGCAAAGAAGCGAAACAATATGGGCCCAAAGGCCTGTGAAAGACATTTCCCAATGTGGACCACTCTCCATCGATCAGAGTGTCTCTAGATTCAGGCTGGAAGCATTGGTTCAGGGCTTTGAAGCTGAGCAGTGCTTCATCCAGTACAGGCCAGATCAGTCAGGTGGAGGGAATCACTGCCTGCAACTGTTCTTTGGCACAAAAGGGCAAGAACTAAGGCACAGCTGCTGTCTGTCTGCTGGAGACATCAGGATCTGGCCCATCTGGTGGGTTTTTATCTGTTTGCTCATAGTTTGGCTTGCCGTCGTTTTCTACTATGAATCTATTATGAATCACAGGCGAGCACATGACCATTTATTTTCCCAGTATTAATTTCTGGTTTGTTTCATGAATAGGCAAAGTAAGGAAATTTACGGGCATCTTTCTTCTGTGTAGATTGGAGGACACTCCAGGGAAAAATGCTGCGTGTACACACAGAGAATCTCATCATCACCGGCTTATTGGGCAGAAGCCGATTTATTCATCAAAGAACTCAGCTTTACATCTTTTTATAATATTCCATATGGAACAATAAAACAGCAAGATATTTGGAACAGATAGCTAATGGTTACCTTTTTTTCAGTCTAGCAGATATACAACTATGTTTAGAAAATGTTTAAGTGTTCTAGGATGCAGAATTGGAGAATAAATTATGTTCCATGTCTGAAAAACTCGGAAGTATCCAACCCATTTTGTTGAAAGACAAGAAAGGTAACTGTAATATCTCATGGATAAAACATATGCTGTCACTTGCTTGCTTTTTTTCATGTTCTTTGCTACATGGAGGTGACAAGACACTAATCCCCTGCAGAAAGCTGACAAACATTGCTAATGGCCCTTGGACAACTGATGCTAGGAAGTACTGTGAAAGTGTTGGCTCCACAGAAGTCTTCCCAGCCATGCAAGGTTGCCTGTCCAGCTCTGACAGGAGAAACATGAACTTGTAACCTCTGTGGGTGACAAGGGAAACAAAGAGCTCCGGATTAACTAAGTAAACAGAAGTTCTAGGTAAGACAATATGTACAGACTGCTGCATTGATATGCATTTTCTTCTGCTTCACCTTTCCTGTTGAGATAATGTTAATCTTTGAAGAGGCTGATTTGTGCCATTGTATTCACAAGTCATAGATCACAGTAATAAGTTTTGTAGGACAGGCAAACCCGTTCAGGCCTACAGGACTATCACATACCCAAAGTTTATCCCTTATATGGTTCAGTCTAACAAATGGAAGAACTGGAGAGCTACAGAAGGAACAAGAGGCTGGAGTTCTGCTGCGGGATAATCTGTCTGGCCTACCGCCACTGTCTCAGCTGGCTGAAAGTCTTCTGCAATGCTGATTCACATCTGCCAGGCCAATTATGTGCAGCGATTTCAGATCCCTAAAGCACCTCTACTAGCACAAGATGCCTTTGTTGGAAGCTCCTCACCAGGAGTCTAGAGCGCAAATTAACTGACAGGATGGTAGGTATCTACCATAGAATGGACTGAAGAGCTTTCCAAAGCTTGCTGACCTGTGTTAACTAGATCTATATTGACTACAACAACAACTTAGAAATATCTTCTAAGTATATGTAAAACATAGATCTATTTTTATATGAACACTCTAAAGTAACATCTAACATTACACATCTGAACCCGGCCACTGAACTGGATCTCACCCTACCCACCACTGTGGTTAAGAAATGTCGCAAGAGGGAAATGATGCACTGAAATCGTTGGCTGGATCTACAGAAATTGGCTGTTCCCTGCTATTTTCACATTATACAGAGAGGCAGAAAGTATTACAAACCCCCTACAAACAATAAAACAAAACATTCCATTTTAATGTCTAATAAGAATCAGCAAATTTGAGCAATAAAAGCAAAAATTTTTCAAAACAAAAAGCTCTCTGAAGCAAATTTTCTAGGGTACCCTGTTGGAAAAATGCTCCCAGCTGTTTTCTTCCATGTTAATATTACCATTCACAAGATAGATAAAAAAGGGAAATGGTATGTTACCATAAACCCATGCACACAAGAATAAATTGCAAGGTTTTACAGAACGTCTCTCTTAGATCAGCATTTCACAACAAAAGCACAGCATCAGTGACCACTTCTCAGATCTGAAAACTGTTGGGCACTGACCTGGGGGAACTGACCTGGCTAAGAACAGTCCATAAATGAGAAGCAAAGGTGTGACTAAAGACGTTCCGCTTTTGCATTAGTAGTCCAATGAATAAGTCTACTATCCAGGCTCCTCTGATACAGTTCAATACTGACCCATCCTGTCAGAAGACATCAGTTGGGAGAAATAACTGAGAAAAAGAGAAGCCTCTTCTTTTCACCATTAATGCTAAATACATGAAGACCAATGGCAGGCTGAACACCAGCTTTGACTTTTGGCTGTAAAATGTTCCTCACAGAAATGGAAGTAAAAAACCTAATTAAATTTTCTTCACAACACTTGCCTAACAATGATGCACTCAAACAGTCCTTTTGCTTTTCAAATTGTTATGTAAATATTAACTAATTAGTAAAAGATGAAGAATAGCATTTTAAGAAACAAACATGGGATGAAAATTAAACACACACACAAAAAGGATACATATTTCTGCAGTCATAGCATCTGACAAATAGAAGTGATTTTTAATTACACTGAATGCCTAATGATTACAAATCACCATGTATCAGTGATCAAACAGCTTTCTCTACTGGATCATATCAGCTACTGGGAAAATATAGGGAGCAGATTTTTCAGATATAGTTTATATGTCCTCCATAAGATATTTCTGATTGCTCCTTCTCTACTTCTTTAGAAACAATTAGTCACATTTTTTGATTTATCATGTAAATGGGTTTATATTTTAATGTATACTCACAAAGCCCAAAGAGAACCCTTCCACAAAGAAGTGGGGGTTTGCAGATATATTTTACACACAGCAAAGTAAATATTCATAGATCCAAAAATTAAATCACAAATTGTAGCAAAAAATATACTAAAATATATCTGAAATGTATTTTTAAAATAAATATTGTAGTTAAAAGGCTACAGAAATAATTTTTTGTCATTTATTTTTCTCAGTGGAAAAAAAATGACTGATTAATACATTATATTGTTAAAGCCTTCCAGTGTCCTCAAGGTTCCAATTATATACTTCTTTGCTAATTAGAACTTGAAATAAAACTCCCACAGCTTACAATGACTGCAGACTGGAATTGTTACTAGCATCATGCTTCTATCGCATAACACAAGGATTTCAAAGCAGTTTCATACAAACGATTCTCGTTGGATGCTTGTGGTTTGATCTTTGTGCTCCAATGCAATACATATATTTTATATGAGTTATAATATATATTGTGTTCACATAATCAGTCAGAAATTTTGTGTATCATCATCTGTTTTACTTCAAGAAAATTCTGATTACTTATCAGTTTCCTAACAGTGTAATTTGATTGTTTTCCCATTTTAGAAACTGATTGGAACATCGTAGACACAGAACAGTGGATCAGAACTTATTGTGCCAAAACTATACTGAAAATAATCATCCCATTAATTAAGAAATGGACCATTTTCCTTATTTGTGCCCAAAATTATTTCACCTCCATTCTACTTTTAGTATCCTTTTTGGCACCCATTTTAAGCACATGAAACCCAAGTTTCTCGAGTTTATGTCCAATGCACATTGCAATTTGGCACTGCCTCGCTTGGCTGACCTGTTAGCTTCTTCTGACCACCTAGCACAGTATGCACCTTCTGAAACTGGTTGGTAGGAAAATGCAGAGAAAGGATACAAGAAAAGTGTCCTTAAAAGTGGCACACCTCTCTCTTGGTCGTACAGTTTTTCATTTTATTTAATCACAGTATGCTTTTTCTTGCACTGAACCTCTTTTTGCAGTGACTCTCTTACTGTATTTTTCAGGAAGCAAAATATATTCTTAGCTATTAAAATAAGAGAAAGATTGACATGATTTTTTCAATGAGTTTTGGAAATGAAATAAAAAATTTCACTACGACCTAGAACACTCTGGAAGGGATGTAGTATAGCAGAGATTGCAGAATTTACAGTATTATCCCACAGCACATTATGTTAGGGCCAGAAAAAGAAAATAACACACTGAGATGATGAATTACTGATTATTTTAGCACAGGCATAGAAAAAATGGGTGTTTCCTTTACTGAACTCCCATGACACACTTGTTTCTTGATACTGAATTTCTGTCACATCCAGGGACTAGGAATTCTGTACAACTTCTATCAAGAAAGAAGACTCCATCAATGCTATCTGATCTATCCTCAGATCTTCTGGTAATGGAAACAACTTTCAGCACCAAATTTCTACTTGACTTATAGAACTTTGGTTAGCATTTTAGTCTATGATAGAAGCATCAATTAATATGCATCATCAATAAAAACCTCTGCTGTTAATTGTTCTTTTAAAATCAATCTCAGTGCTAATAGGTGGAGACTACAACACTGAAGGACATCTGGAACTAAAAATGACTAACACACAGAATTACTTTGCCACAACTTCTTTGTGCATCCCAAGCTATAAATGCATATATGTATTTCAATTAACGGAAGAATACTCCCTCACTCCACGTTCCCGTTCACTTGTTTCTACATTGCAATCAAACGAAGGAAAAAGTCAAAAATGTTTGTTGTGTGACTCCAGCCTGCCTGAGTATCTGTAAAGTCTGTACCTTCTTCTCGATGAGCAAGCATTACTTATTAACAAAATTGATCCCTTTAAAAAATAGAAGAAACAGCCAACTGGGGCACAAATAATGGAATAAGAACTTATCCTCAAATTCAGAAGCTTCACATGTTAGAATATTCAGAAATTTCTGACATATCAGATTTCTCACGATTACAAAATCACATAAATCGAGATAAACTTGATTCAACTGGGTGCACTTATTTATTTAAAAAAATATTCATTGTGGTGCGTGTTGCTGATTCAACCAACTTGTTACATTTGTAATAAAGGTACAGTCATTTAGAAACATTTTTTTTTTCCTTTCTTCATTGTAACTCACTATTTACCATTTTGCTGTTCAGAAAAGAAGCCTTTGGAAGATCTGCTGTCAAAATGAAACCACTGTACCAAAAATTTTACTGGCACAACTGTAATGATTACTGCCTACAATCTATATCTGTGCTCCAGCTGATTCTTTAACATCATCCTCAGCAATTATCAGCCACACTACCTGAAAAGCAAACACGATTCTTGCTTTGGAAAGATAAAGGGTAGAGAATGAGAAGATGTAACCTCATGAAAAGTAAAATGTAACAGGATCATTTTTAGTTAAACAGGAAAAAATACATCAAATCTGTTTTTCATTAATCAATTTACACAAGGAGTAAGATCATCACCATAAGTGGACTTGTACCACGTACAAGTGCCAGTGCAACTAAAGAGATTTCCTCCCTTATACAATCTTCCCATAACAAGAAAACAAAACATTTTCTTATAGTTTTCCAAGGAAAGCTTTGAATTTCAAAAGAAAAGTTCACCATTGCAGTATTCCAAAACCAAATTTCTACGTTTTAATTCTGGTTTTTACTAGAAAAATACTAATTCTTGGCCTAATCCATTTATTCAAGTGTATTCTCTTTAAATATGCAAATATGTCTTTTGCACTCTTGGTTAATTCTTCACAGTACAGCTGTGCACAGAGCCCTAGTTCTGGACATCACTACACCTAACACAGAATACAAAGATCTCTGCCACAAAGTCACAAATCTAAAGATAAACTTTTAAAGGTAGTGACTTACCATCCTGGCATTTGCTGCTAAAAGACCGTACAAACTGCCTTAGAAATTAAAAGTGAAACTCACTGTTTTAACTGTTGGGGTGAATCTCTTCTCAACACCTCTCTTTCCTATTCTGTCTTTGCAATGCAATTTTTGAATCACAAGCAGTTTAAATACAGCTATATTAAAAACCTGGTATCATACTAAGAGGAAGCTTTGAAGAGCTGTAATTCTGGGAATTTAGAAGAGAAACAAAGAGGGACTGAAGTGCTGGGAAATAAATAACCACATCTTAGTGGCACCTCCTGTTAAGTCAGTAAAATCAGTCCTAGCTCAATAAACACCATGGCCTTCAGAGCCAAAATGTGGTTAGTACCTCATAAAGCACAAAAACATTTGAGTTATTGCCTGTATAATCCTGCATTTACGACTTCATAGAATGCTACAAATGAAACAGATGCTTGTCGCTATTCCAGGATGACTGCAAAGAATGGAGTGCACAAGAGGCAATGGCACAAATTTAAATGCAGGAAATTCCATTTAATCATCAGCAGAAATCTTTTTCCCGTGAGTATTGTTAAACACTGGCACAAGTTGTCCAGAGAGGCTGCAGAGTCTCCCTCCTTGGAGATACTCAAAACTCTGATGGACATGGCCCAGAGCAACCTGCTCTAACGACCTTGCCTGAGCATGGGGCTGGACCAGACGACCTCCAGAGGTGCCCTCCAGCCTCAGCAATCCTGTGATTCCATGTGAGAAGGTGTCTAACACACAGAATAAAAGACTGAGTCCAGCAAACTCTTCTGTAATCAGTCACTTTTTTCAAACAGAAGTGAACATGGGGAATTCAAGGAAAGCACTCACATACAACAAATTACTTACAGGTGTTACTTTGTGCAGGATGAGGATAGTTTGGGGACTTCCAGAGGCATATTGAAAATAATGTGATATTGACTTACAAAAGAATTTCTCCCAGGACAACCTGCAATTCCAGAAGTGGAACAAATTAATAAGATAACCATTCTGCAAAAATAAATTGCTTCCGTGTAACAGGGTAAATCAGAAATAACTTCATACAAGTCAGTTAAGTACACAACTGTGAAACTGTGTTAGTGTTAAGCATCTCTCTGCAGTGCAGAAATTGTCTCCTTGCCACCCAAATCAGCGCCCAATGTAACATGCGGATCTTTTAAAGCCCTGGAAGAGCAATCGGCCTATCTCTAAGAAAATGATACACATGCATTGGGATCAACTCAGGGGCTTGCTTCCCAGCGGGTGGATTTAGACATGTTTGCAGTCCAGATGAAAGGGAGAAGCTAAATGCATGCGTCTAGAGACAGGGTGCTTCCAGAAGAGCTGGCCTTACAGCATCTTGCTGTAGAGATGGCTACAGCGACGCTGCCTGAGTGAATGAAGATAAAAGTTTTTCTGCTGTTGTGGTTCACTGCTCAGAGGTTCCTGGCTCTTTTGCTAGATGGGAAACAAGAATTGCAGATTTCACATCAGGTGGCTAACTCCATGTGGAAGGGATATGAGAGGCAAGACCAGCCTCACACCAACTTTTCACCAGCGTTATTCCCTACTGCCTGATTTCAATGACCGCTCCAAAAAAAAAGAACCATGGAAGGATAGTTATCCTGCTTTTTCTGTCATCTTTTTCTTATATTTACCATAACAAAAAGGATGATCTTCAGAGCAGAAACTAAGCCTATATTTGCACAGTTTCAAAGTGTAACCTGCCATCAGGTACCCCAAAATAAGAAAAGAATTCAGTATCAAGTTTGTTTATCATTAGTTAATGGGGAAAGGGGGAAAACATGGTGTTTACAGATATGCAAGATTTCAGAAAATGAATACTGACGTAAATTATGTCACACAAGTGCTTGGGGAAAATGCTACTAAGGAAAATCAGAGCAAAAACCAAAATAATATCAGTAACAAGAGCATCAGACTTTTTCTGTGTAGAAAAAAAAAAAAGAAACAAGGAACTATTTCCTTTGCTCATGGTTTTAAGTGTGGGAAAGTCTTTCACCTTACTTAAAATCACAAGATGAATGGAAAAAACTATAAAATCAATGTTACAGAAATAATTATTTCATTTTGTACTTACATGTACCCTTCAATGACTTATCTAATTTTTTAGGCAATGCGAGTATTTGCTGCAAGTTGCTTATCTCACCAATATGAAATGGAAGCAAGACTTCTGCCCTTGAGACATGAATAAAAATAATAATACTGAACATCTGACTCAGTCCACCAGGACAGTAATTTTGACTGAAGAAATCAAATTGGAATTCAAAAAGCACTGAGAGAAAAGCAGAGAATGCAGCTATGTAGTCTACAATATATGCTTCATGTTTCTGTGTGGATTGCAGTTTAGCTCTCAGATATTTAGCACATGGAAATCTTAAAAAAACCCCATGGTATAAGTAACAGCTGTGGGGTCACCAAAAAGCTGGAACTACGTTACATGAAAGTTGGCTATAACACGAAACAGCAGGTCCTGATGTCCCTCAAGTCCTTTTTATGAGTTATCTCTTGAGATTTTTAGACACCTGGACTCTTTCTTTGCCTGAGGAATTTTAAGTGACTCGAAGCATATCAGTGTGCGCATCTCCTGACAGAGACAAAAACTTCCAACTGTGAAACATGCGCAGGGAAACATCAGCCTGGTTATCCACGACTGAACAAATGCATGCCCAACAGGTAGATCAGCTGTTGTTATTTTTTCATGTTTTTTTTTTTTTTTTTCAATTTCAATTGTTTTCAAGAAGCATTTGTCATGAATATGCAGCAAATTAATCTTCCATCTTAGATGATTGGATTAACTGAAATGCATTATATCAGCTAGGCTCAGCAAACACAGCAGTTTGGACTAAACTAAAATTTAATCTTAAAGGGTCTTGCTGATATAAGTGCACTGTGGTTTACACCTAACACTTGCTAGTCACTGGCAAACTATTTTTCATTGTTTCTCGTACACTATTTACAGGCGAGATGTGGGAGCATGACAAGCAGCTTTGCAGTGCTAAAAATAAAACATCTTAGGGGAACTGACAGATTCCATGTCAGAATTAATAAAATAGCTTGCACTTCCTTGTATTAATGTTCCAAGGGGAACACAGAGCCATAATACAAATTCATTTTTCATATATCCAACATGGCTCCCTGCCAAGCACATTTCTTCTCTCAACCTGACATCTTCTGTACTGGAGAACATCAAAAGGGACAGTAAAAAGCATTTGCAATATTGCATTTCCACAACAAGATTTCTACAGACTTCATTCTGAAGCACAACAAGTCTGCAATAAAGCTCTTGTTTGATTCAACTGAACAGCCTATTTTGCAGCTCTGACTCTGCTGGTTTAATTGTGTGATTCAGCCAGCAGCAACAGAAGAGTTTGGATGTTATCAAAATGAGATTCACAAAAGTCAGTATTTATATCTTTGCTTTTTTTTTTTTTTAACACTGCAAAACTAAAAGACTCTCTTACTGACAAATCTATCTTTATGTTTTGCTCCCCAAATAAGTAATATTCTCCTGACGCTGTGATCACCTCTAGGTGTGACAGTCAATCAAGTGAGTAATAAAGAGGATTAATGCCTTTTCTATCACAAAAGTGAAGTTATCTTTGAACATGAACATCTGGGTGAACTTCAACTCCTACACAAACTTTCCATACAAGTTAGACACTCTATCAAGGTTTCAGAAGCTTTGACCATATCAATTTAAGCAGAGCCACAACAGTGCCTCCAGGCACTGCAGTTCAACCTTTGATGTCATTTAGATGTGGACAGATCACTACCCTTCGTTTCTGATCACATAAATAGCACTGTCCCAAGCAATCTCCAGTGGGCAGGCTGTGGAGCTAGCCTGGGCCAGCTATGGATGTGACCACTTCACTTTATTGGGTGAAATCGTTCAGTTCCAGGGGACTGTGCCATTTTCTGCCAGCAGGTCTCAGCACCTTCTGGAGATACTCAAATCACCTGTACAGCTGAAAAACTAACTCACCGTCTGCTCTTAACCTTGATGAAGTCATGAGGACTTTTCCCACAGAAGCTAACAGCCTGTGATTTTAGGTACAGACTTGCCAAGTTTCACATAGTGAGGATATGCACGTAATTCCCACCTAACATCGCCATGCTGAGACCCCACCACCCCAAGCCCAAAGCCTGGTGCCGCTGCTTCTGACCCCACTTGGTGTCCCCCCACACCTGCCATAGCTGTTTGTGGGTGAACTGATAGCTCAAAACCTGCAGCACCCAGAGCATGAAACAGGCAGTGACGGCCCACTGCAGCAGAGGAAATGTCCCATAAAAAGGCACGTACTCCACCAGCAGCCTGATACTAAGGATCACCCATGCTAGTGGACTGAGTCCCAGGTGTGCTGGTGATCCGGTCTTGATAGCAGAGACACAGCTTAGCTTTCACCCCTGTCCTGTGGCCAGATGAGAATTGTTCAGACACCAGACTTCTCAAATCTCAATGGATCCACATACACCAGCTTTCTGCTCTGTAAAACCAAATCACTCACCCCACCATGATAATGTGCTGTGAAACCAAACTCAAACTGTTTCCAAGACATTCAGATGCTATGTTCACCAGCAGCATGTAAGTAGTCACATAAATAAAATTAATTTATTCAGTGCCTTGACATCAATGTCAAGGAAACTTCATACAAATGACTAGATTTTGCAAATTAGAAAGGAATAAACCCTGTTAAAACATGGCTATCACAAATAGTGCTGCATTTATTTGACAAGTTATAGCTCAGTAATCTAGCAGATATGCTGTAGCACATTTTGTAAATGCAATTAAGCCTTAGTAGTATGAGACCTCACTGCAGCATCTGCTATTAAATCCTTACTGAGGGCTGTAAAAGAGAGACAAGGATTTATTTTCTTTCCTCCTTCTCTTTTTTTTGGGGGAGATTATATAGTGAACTGCTTAATGAAGTGAAGATTATCATTATTTTACTGAACATAACTGTGACACAATATTTACATATAATTAATTTCTCACTGACTTTCCCAGCCATAGAGAAGCTCAGAACACAGGGGAAAAGGGTAAAGAAAAAAGAAAAAAGAAAATTTCAATTTCTTTACTATCTTTTAGGGCAAAAAGGAGGGAACCCAGGGGAAGAATATTCTAGTTGCACAGTGATCACAGTGATGCTACCTATAGCTCCCGACAGCAGGCAGAGAAGTCAGAACTGTGCAACAGATCTGTACAAGGGTGCGTGGGGCGAATGCAGCTGACAAGGAAACAATGCAGCCAGGCCCTGGATCAGGCCAGCGCATTCAGCTGGCCAGTTCCTTTGTCGTTCTGGTCACTCATCCCTATTTATGAAATTAGCAGTATAAGAATATACCTGTTTTTTGTCATATGAGTATCACCTGTGCTGTCCAATCCACTGGATAATCAGAACCAATAAGCTACCTCATGAGAATCCCCAGCTCCAGCCACCACTGAAGAAATGCAGAATTTGAATTAAAACTTATGAATACCAAGAATGAAAACTACAACAAACTAATATTTCTCTTATTTACCTTCTGGATGTCCCATCACAAAAGTGGGACTAGAAACCGCATGAAGAATATAAATAAGACTTTCACATTAAGTCTCTTGGCTTTGGCAGCCATATTTTTCTGATGCTCTTCAGAACCTCCAAGGTATCCTTAGCATCCCCAAAAATGCTGTTGTCCCAAAAGTGTTTAATGACTGTCATCCCTGATTCGCTATTGAGAGCTAGTAGTAAATTTAAGTTCTTTTCCTCCTCTATACTTCAAATACAGAGACTATATTTAAATGGGTATGTTTAAAGAGCTTGGTAGTGATGTATAAGCCTCACCCCATCAGACCTCACAAAAATTTTCATTCATAGCAGGTCATATCAAACTATACTTAGTTTCAAAATAAAATCTGTTAGGTGTTGAATTTGTCTTTCATAAATAGGTTGCTTCACATCTGGCTAAATTCTCATTACAAACCAAGTCTACTTGGCAGCAAATTAAAAACACACATCACAATTAAGTGTCAAATTTATGAGTTATAGGACAAATTTACAGGGAAGGTGGATCTCTGATTCTTTTGCCAGGGAGTAAATAGACAAATAAAAAAATATTTGTTATGAAATGAGCATTGTTTTGTAGTGCGGAGGCAACATCAGGATGAGACTTGTTGATTTCCAAGTACCAGCTGACACTGTGCAAATATCCTGAGAGCCTTTCAGCTGAAGGACACAGGAGAATTACATGAAGTTGTACATGTACTTGAGAACATGTAGCTGTCGGCTGTAGGATAGCTGTGTTTGAGCACCTGTCTCTAAATACAGCAGCTACCCTATTAGCTTTATATTTTCAATAGAATATATTCTTTATGTTTGCCTTAAGTAATAGTGATGTCAGTGCTGCTGGAAAACTACCGTCCATCCCTCAGTCAATCAATTCTAACCAGGGGGACTGGTCCACTCTTCAGGCTCTCAATACCCCAAACACAAGGTCTCCATGATGCTGCAGTGTGCTCCCCCACTAATCTGCAAGGCATTGTTTAAAAGTCAATAAAATAGGATACCAGTTTCGAAGCCACACTTCTGAGTCACAAGCATTAAAAAGTCTTCGTTGCATGTAGCATGCAGAACATCTGTGTAGATGAGGGAAACTGCCTTCACAGCAAGTACTCCTGTGCTTCATCTTCCTGTCAAATCTACCCTCCAAACTGCTTCATTATTTTTCCTAGCCTTCTTTTTTGCTTTGCTTGGTCAGTGCTTTGTCTTTCCTGTGGCTTGTGAGCAGGGTAACACCACCAGCAGCAACACTGCTCTCCAGCTGAGCAGAGATGGGCAGTTCCTGTGCTCCTTGGCCCATCCCCAGTTGTGCACGATGGAGAAAAGAGAATGAAACAGGGGAAAGAAAACTCTTTCTGACACTCAGAGGAAGGGAGAAACGAGCGGAGCTGCCACCGAGCTATCGGGCCATCTGCTGCCCCTGACCTAGCTCTGAAAAAGGTGGAAGCTCACAGCTAGAAGGGGAAACACCATGCACTCCTTCACCTCCTGGAGCAGGTCTGACTCTGCTGCAGGCTACTGATCACCCAGGAAGATTGCTTCCTGCAAAGGAAAGATATTTTAAGGTCTGTACTTTCCTGCATTATCTTGTAATTGCTTTTATCCTAACAGACAAACAAATGCAAATCAGAGAACAATTTGGCACAAAAAAGACGTTATGACAAAAACAGGCAAACTAGCTTTCCATCAGTTGATATCTACAGCTCAACAGGAATATAAAGGTTTATTTGTGGTGGGATTTTTTTTCCACATGTGCACAGAGATTTATTTCTAGCCCTACATAGCTGCAGGTACTATTTTCACTATGTGAACTCCCTAGATAGTTCTAGGAACACAGAAGAGCAGGTCATCACATTATTATTGCACAGCATACTTAATAGAGGACAAACTCAAAGTATGGTAGGAAAAAAACCTATATAAACAATTTATTTAAATTTTCTCCTATTTAAAATCTTGAAGACTGAATAGGAGGTTATGAACTAGGTATTTCTAGTTTCCATCGATTCTTGAATTTTGCAGACATAAGCAGAATAATAAAGAAGGAGGAGATTAGGAAATAATGTCAGCTTCTAAAAACTGCATTGCTTCCTCTTGTCTTGAATTATACAGAAATCTAAATATAATAATGTATGGATTCCCTTAATTGTAATTAACGGGGCAGAGGTTGTGATTCATAAGGGTATAATTACTGTATTTTTCCAGAACACAAATGCAAATAACTTTGAAAGAACAGAAGAAAAAACTATCACAAGCAAAACTGAATAGAAAGAATGTAGAGTACTGTTGCAGCTCAACAAAAAATGAGAACGCTAATTATAAATCACTGAATTGCACAGGAAAGTCCAGTTCACACTCATACTAATTAAAGGATGTCCTCATGAACAATCTAAAAAGCCAGCTGAAATTAAATTTTCTTAAAGGATTAAAGCTACAAAGGCAATGAAAATACTTAGACGAGAACAGCAAACTGCCAAAGGCACATGATGTTCCAGAGCAATGCAGAAAAGAGAAACATGTCAGAAGCATTTATTTTTAAATTCCTTATTAACAAGCCAAATTGGAAGGCAAGATACCTTCAGTTTACCCTAGCACACCGCGTTCACAACTCTTTCCTGTCTTTGAATTACTATACACCATTAGTACTCAGGGAATTAAATTGTTTCAGATAGATTAACGAAGAATTCAGGTGTTAAAATTAGATCCACTGAAATTATTTTTCAGCTGGAAGTCTGCAACCATATACCATAATGTGTTCTATAAGCACTATTCCACTTTTCAATAATTAAATATTTATTGGACTACAGATAGAGACAGACTGACTTGGCAAGCCTAAGGGTTCAGAGATAGCAGATCAAAGCTCAAACCTTTGTTCCAGATAAGGTTTGACAGAGATCTGAATGTGGGATTCCCTCTGTCCTGGGGATGTCTAACTGATTGATATTTGGGACTATAAAGTGAGGCAACGCTATTAATTCAGCTTCTGAGAGCAAATCAGCTCCTTCTCCTGAGGAGCTGAATCTTTGAACAGTTGAACTTCCTGTATGTATATTTTCAATCCATTATTGACACTACTTCTAGCCTAGGAAAACAAATACAGTCATGGAACCGACTAGCACAGGTTGACAACTATCCATCTTGTTTTAGAACCACAGAATTATAGAATGCTTTGGGTTGGAAGGGACCTTTAAAAGTCATGTAGCCCAGCCCCCCTGCAATGAGCAGGGACATCTTCAATTAGACCAGGTTGCTCAGAGCCCCATCCAACCCGGCCTTGGATGTTTCCAGGGATGGGGCCTCCACCACCTCTCTGGGCAACCTGTGCCAGTGTTTCATCACCCTCATTGTAAAAAATTTCTTTCGTATATCCAGTCTATCAGTCTTATCTGTTAGCACACGTCCTGGTTTGCTATTAGCTCTGTCAGAAATCGGTCAGTTTGGGGGACAGCACTGAACAGACCCTCACCCCACAAAGGCTCCCTCCTGCAGCAGCATGAGCAAGCAAACGGGCTTCAGCAGAGATACGACGTCCAAGGCCACGTCCAGATTTCTTGGAAGCACCAAAACCAGCAAGTAACTGGATTCCACACCACAACAGACATATTCACAAAGAAAGTGTCAAAGAGCAGTGGAAAGGTTTTGCTGGTAAAAGTTCTGTCTGCACTGAAACCTGGGGGCTTTGGCAGCCAACAGTAACAGAGGTTTCCCTGGACTAGACTCTTTAACTGCAAGCAGTCAACCTCAGCAGAAGGGAAGGCGATCAGGAGAGGCTGATGTCCCATAATCACTGATTCAGAGGCACCTGATGTGCTCAAGAGTTTTCAGACAACTATAGGAGAAAAGAATTGCTATGAGATGAATAGAGATACAGCATAAAACTGCGGGGGGAGGGGGAGAAAATACAAAAAGGCGGCCAAAGGAGAATTTTCACATGATGTGGCACATGATACCACAAATGGAAACTTGTTTGAGCTAAAAAAGACAGTCTTGCAATTTGCAGAGGCTACAAAAATTCCTAATAAAAATGAGATAGTAATTTGGATCAGCAAAAATACAAAACAGAGAAAAAATATTTATAATTATTAGAATTGATCCTTGATAAAGCAAACTAAAATTTGCCAATTGAAAGAAATTATCTAACAGAATGAGGCTTATCACAAATGACAATATTTTTGCATGAGACGCTATCCAAAACACTAAAAAAAATAAAAAAGACCTGAAGCAGTAAGGCAGACAGAGTTCAAAGCAGTAGCACAGCAAAAACAACACATGCAGTAGCGTACAATGTCAAAATGAAAATAAGATAAGAAAATGCCCAGGAGGTAAAAATATTTTGCAAATGCAGCCAGCACATACATAGCAGAGACGGGAAAAAACACAGTCTTTTTTGATCAGCATTTCTGTAAGGCTAATACATGATGCTGTGAAAAAAGTGAGGAGAGAGAATATAAAACAGACAACAAGGCGATCTCAGCTGGTAGCTCAGACATTCACTTCTGCCACAGTTTCATAAATATCTGAGAGTGTACATGTGTATGTTGGGAAACTGCAGCAAACTCAGGTATTGACACTGGCACTTAAGTTTAGCAAATTGGACAAAATGGCAACACCCCTCTCATAATCCCAGAGGAAACAGCGTGGAGGTCCATTCAGCCTACAGCTTTCGTCTGGAAGATCTCAAAAGGCACTAATCACATCGAGATGAGAAAATGGACGATTCACAAACTCTTAATATTTAATTTTCTAGAAAAGTCAGCAGGCCCAAGCAAGACCGCTTTAAAAAATAATCAAGCAACATTCATGAGCTGAAGTCAGGAAGCTACTCCTATGCTCTTGAACTTGGGTGTTGTATTCATTTGGTCTTCATTTAGTTTTATACTTTTCTGGATTGACCTCACCAGACAGAACCTGTGAGAGGTATTTTGAGGCTCCTCCTGGCATATGCAACCACTGAAACAAGAAACAAATGCGGGTCTTCTTCTTACAGACAAAGAAGGAAGCCTGAACAGCACTCGGATAAAAGCAGCTTCAGAAGCCACAGTACTTCATACACAGACTGCACAGGGCTTGGGGCTTTACTGGAGGGTGGGAAATAGTAATGGCAAGGGCCACCTACTAACCGATTCCCTGCGCGAGTAGTGTGACAGACTCAGCATGACTGCAAGAATGTTCTACGGAAACTCTCTTTTCAGAGAGTAATTCTCAAAAAAAAAATAAAGGGGGGGGGGGGAAACCTT
>Ga0065711_1033706_pt1 | contig 24967 bp, 14 predicted proteins | sample Hoacrofraction12_FD_59098 | JGI IMG/M metagenome (GOLD analysis project Ga0065711, IMG submission 59098) | Hoatzin crop microbial communities from Cojedes, Venezuela - Epithelial fraction 12 v2 (version 2) | ecosystem: Host-associated > Birds > Digestive system > Esophagus > Crop | place...
GGAGCCCTGGCCCAGGCTGCCCAGGGAGGTTGTGGAGTCTCCTTCTCTGGAGATATTCCAGACCCACCTGGACAAGGTCCTGTGCAGCCTGCTGTAGGTGACCCTGCTTCGGCAGGAGGGTTGGACTGGATGACCCACAGAGGTCCCTTCCAACCCCGACCATTCTGTGATTCTGTGATCATCCTTCGTCACGTAAGGATGTTCCTGCTTTGCACATTGGCTGCTTCAGATTCCATTTGGAGGCCGTCCTCCTGGGGTCTAGGAAGCCAACTCAGGGCTGAAGGCTCCAATCTTAAAATCCTTTTTAGAACCAGCGTTTGTTTATTCCCATTCAGTTGTGTTATCGTGGACATCTTACTAGTGCAGAAACCTAAGGAGCTGAAGGCTTGGCAGGCCAAATGTAATGTTAAACTACTGCTTGTTGCGTTTTCTCTATTTTTCCTGGAATGTTCTCAAATTTTAAATAGGCTGTAGGGAAAAATACATACACTTAGTTTATTAAGTACCATAGAAACTTCAAAATGTGGCGTGCCACCTAACGGCAGATCAGCAGCGTTGTGCACTGGTACCATAAAGGCGCGTCAGGAAGCGCATCCCAAAGCTCCTGTTCATCACCAAGCTGCAACAACCTGTTGGGGTAGCGCTACTTTGGGCACGGGGGAGGGGAACCAATCCAGCAAATTCCGTTGCCAAAACAAACAAAGTTTGCAAACTAAACCAGGCAGACCTTCTGTTTTAGCAACCTTAGCCATCTCTTACCCTTATGAAAGTAGATTTAATGAAAAGAAATTTACTTTGGGTGTAAATTTAGCATGGAAACATGTAGAGGTCACAGTGCTCGCAGGTGTCTTTTCCAAGGAAAATTCATCCATTCAGAAATAAAATGCGTGGCAAAAATGCCTACTCATTTTGGCTTTCCACGTTAAAGAATAATTTGATTTGTCAGGATTTACTAGTCTTACTTTTTTTAGCTCTGCACCACATCCAGCTATTTATTTCTCACAGACGATTCTGAGGCTAAATTAATAAATGTGCTACAGACTTCTTCAAAAGATGTCAGAATACCTCCAGCTGCCAAGGCAGGAAGGCTGTCAGTCCTAAAAGATGCAGGAATATTGTCTTCAGAAGCAGCCATGTTTCATGATTCCTTTTTCTATTCATACTCTGAATATCTGTTCCATAAAATCACACTATACTGTAATTTTAACACCTGTCTCTTACTGCCTTGAATGGTAGGTACACGTCAGCGTGGTGCACCTGGACCCTTTCAAATGGGCTACACTACCAGAGCTGAAAGCAGTTTTAGCTGAGAGAAAACGCCACTTTTACACATCCCCAAAAGCTCCATTCAGTAACAGACTCTGTCTCTTCCACATCCTTTGTTTCAGCCAACGTTATCTAGGACTAGGTGGTTTTAAGAATTATTTTAAGGACTCAGGAACCTTTGCCTGTACTCTGGACAAGACAGAGGTACAGGCAAAGCACCAACTGTTTCTTTCAAGCAAACAATTACGCAAGTCATTTTAATAAGAAAACTGCTAGTTTTAGCATACAGGACAAAGCTTGAATCCAGACTGAGTGACTACAAAATGGAAGTCTTTGATTTCTTTATAGGTGCTTTTAATGCTAAAGAACATATGTAACATTAATTTCTGAAATCTAGACTGTTTTGCAAATGTATGTAAGATTTTACATTTTTCTTACCTCGGACAGTAGAAAAGACAAAACAGAAAAGCACCTCAATAGTTCAGCCATTTTCACGTCGACAAAAGTTTCCAAATACACTGGCACACCTTCCAGGGGAATTTTCTTGGATTAAAAAATTCAAAACGGACTCTATTGTTTACTTTCTTTAAACAAAAACCCCTGTGTAAACACCATGTTTTTGAAATTCTGACCAGCCTGGCTCACAGTTCCCAAGTGAACCATGAGCTGAATTCAGCAGTTGGAAAGTGTCTGCTGCCGGTCCTTCACTTGGAGCGCTGAATCACACCGCCCCTGCTTCCTCCCCTCACCTACAGCCCAGCATTGCACACAAAGGTTTGACTGGTGCTGATCTCAATTAGACTGAGTCAAATCAGGGTAACATCTGATCATCTGAGCACCTTCTCTCCACAAAACTGTCCACTCTGCTGTCTTTACTCCAGTGCATAAAAAAGACCTACAGCTCCGAGAACCATGTTTCTGTCACTTCTTGTAGCCCTTCTTCCACTTTTGTAAGTGAACTTGTCTCAACACATACAAGAAACTCGCGGGGAAAACGGACTGCATAGGTGTATACCTTATTCTTTTATTCAGGTTACTAATATAATTAATAAACGTCTATTTCCCAGCAGTAAACTAGTTATACTAATGTCTTTATGTGGTAATTAAAAGGACAATAAAACTAAATTATAAGAACATAAAGCCTCTAGCAATTAAAGCCTTCGGCTATTGAAAATCACTAGACAGAATGAAGGAAGAGCAACTAGTCACCCAGCTCTGCTGAGAAAAATACTATTTTAATAGCTGCACATCAACAGACGGTAATAGCATCTGCTGATAAACCATTCCAAAAGACAAAACTAGCTCGACATTCTCATACCGCTAAATGCAGAGGAAGAAGAATATAATTACAGCTCTGTCTCACAGATAGAAGGCTCACACAGTTTTCTTGGTGCAGGAATATTTCATATCACCATTGCCTGAGACTTCTGTTAAATCAACATCTCAATTTATAACTGGATATTAGCTAGCGTTTCCTTTACATCCAGAGCATATTTCAAACACATGGCCAAGGCAAGAAAAAACAACAGCTCAGAAGAAGAAGGTAAGTCCTGGTACGAAAAGAGCTTTAAATTGAAAGACTCTTCTATTACATCCAGCTTGGTTCCTGGACAAAACTACACCTAAACAAATAATCAGTATCATCTTCTGATTCTTGTGACAAAAACGTCTGACATTTCTCAGCAGGCAGAATTGGATCTTTATCTTGCACCCTCAACAAACGTGTAGGTAAATAACATCCTTCCCTGTTTACAAACTTGGCAGTATTTCAAAACACGAAGCTGATATTCTAAGCAGTCATTTTTTCCCATTGGCAAGGAGAACACAATACACTCCTCATTAAATGTTCTGTTGTCTGAAGTAACGGTGCAACTGCAGTCTACGGACACAGGCCAAGGAAGGGCTGTAGCAGAGTCTTGTTAGACCAGCTAGAAAAAGCACAAAGTTTCAGATACACACATCCTTATTCAGAACTCATGCACCTGAAAGCTTCTTGAGTATTGTCAGGCAACCTGTAAGCAGTATAATAAAATGTCATTTAGAGATTAATTCTACCTGTCAGTCTTCCCTAGCATGTAGTTTATGTATAGTAACTCCTAACTAATCATCTTTAACTGTATGGAAATAATGATTTCTTGGCAAAATAAGAAACTGCAAGTGATTGCATGTTCAAAATAATGATTTATTGATGTATTTTTAATCATGTAGCTCCTTGCAAAGATACACTTTATAAATTATGGAACAAGTATAGTTGTTTCCACAGCTTTCACATTTTAGTCCTCAAGTCCAGGTCAGTATTTTGAAATGAGATGTTCAAAGGTGAATTATGCAAAATGGCTTTAAAAAACTACACTAAAAAGCTTCAGTTCTTTCAGAATCCAAGATACATACATAATAAGCAGCATTACAGTGTCTGCACTACACCCCCAAGCGATATAAGCAGGAGAAGCAGCGTACAGTACCTGCACCGAACCTCAGGGTACAGTTCATCATTAGCGGTACACAGCACCTGCACATCTACAGCAGCCTCAAAACTATCTTAGCACAACAAATGCTCAAAGGGTTTACAGCATCTGTAGCGAGGTTGGACGAGGGGTTATAACACGTTACAATCAGGTCCAAGCGAGCCCTGCTCACCTGTGCATTCAGACCTGGCCGATGCACAAGCGGTGCACACCAGCGTTTCACCACTGCACTGCGACGCTGCCCAAGCAGAGCCACGCGCCCTGCAAACTCATCCTACACCACAACCCACTGCCCGTATCCGTCTCCCCTTCACGCCCGTCCCGCCGAGAAGGCAGGCTCCACTGACTGCCTACCGAGATCAAATGACATTTATGACCAACTGACATCACTGCATTGGTGGGGATGTACCTCTGCGGTTAAATTTCGTACTTCGTACTTGCTTGCCCTTCATTGTTTTTTCTTAAGGTTGATGTTGACAAAATGCCAGATCTTAAAGGCAAACAAAGTAAGTTTAAAGAAAACATTTATTTGAAGTTCTTATAATAAGTCACACAGTTTAACAGATACAAGACAACTTTCTCCCCTTCACATTTCATGTCTTCGCCAGACACCACACACACTGTCCCATGGACAGTGAGACTTTCCTATAACAACTCCTTTTGGACAAACCAGTGTCCAGGCAGATGAAGACTCACATTTTAAGCAGACCGATTTATAAAATCCATTTTAAAAAAACCCAACAAAACAAACAACAAAACTTTGTTATCAAATTCTTGTCACAAAGTAAAGGTGTTTAATACTCATAAGCTTGATCTCAAAACCAAACCCCAGCCATCTGTAACCAAACAGAACATACTGCCTTCAAAAAATCACCCAGAATTTTAAAATGTTCCAAATATATACACATTTATAACTTAAGTGCTCATTAGCTACAACCTTTTATTCATGCAAGAGTTGCGAGAGGAAAAGGTGTTTCCTAGAGCGGCTTTTCTGAGAATGCAGTAAAACTCTTCACTCGTGCAAAGAACAAAGGGGTGTACATTTTGTCAATGTCGAAAGTAGTAACAGCTGTCTCACCAGTTGATCTGCAAAGAGTATTGTAAAAGTTAAATCAGACATAAGTTGCTGTTTAAGTCACTCAATAAATCAGTCCAGTTCCACAGTACAGTGTGTGCACCAAACTACAGCTGGAATGTAATCATCTTTCCTACCGCCTCGTTCTGAAAGCATTGGAATGTTGGCCAAATCACACTGTATAGAATACACTTCTATTTTAATGCCAAAGAAACCCATTTCCCCTTCCATTCTTATCATTTAGCTCCAAGACTTGACACAGCGCAGGATGTCACTCAAGTCACCATATTAATATTGACGTAAAAAATCCTCTTTCATTGTTTCACTTAGAACCCTGAATTTAGAATACAGAGTGACTGAAAAACTTGAAAGTTTACAAAACTTTAACACCAGTGACAAAAAGAACACATCCTCCTAGTGGTATTTTCTACTCATCTTTATTCTAATTTCAATAGGACACCACCATACTGACAGGTACAGCAGAACCTGAGCAGCACAGAAAAGTCATGCTGAAAAGAACATCTGTGATATTACCACTTCTTCATAAATTAGGTATGAAAATATTTGTTTTTAGAAAAGCAATTTTTCTATTTATGGAATTTACCTGTACTCCCAAGGACCAGTAGTTTACTGCCTGGATTTTCTATACTTACAGCTCAATAGCTGAGATATGTCCCTATAAAAACACTTGACTATAGAGATTAAGAAGACTGGAAGACAAGGCCTAAATCCACCCTAAATACCAACATCAAGCATCTGGACAGCCAACCTGCCAGTAATTTGGAGTGTCAGGTGCAAGAACGGTGGCCACGGCTCTTGCTTGGCTCGTGATTGGAACAACTGGTCACATGCCCATATTTCACACTGCTGCATTACACAGCCTGTAAGCGTTACAGTTCTCACACGAGGGATGCAGACATTTCTAGCTTGCACGTCCACAGAGGAAAAGAAATACACCTTAATGAATATCTGTTTTCCACACCCCTTTACTAGCACCGCACTAAGGCACTTAACCCTGATTCAGCTCTGAAATCATGCAAACACTGTGCATAAATCCTTTAAATGGCTAAAATATTGCTATTCTACTACTTAGGATATTTCCCACACCATTATAAAAAATTACTAAAATCTTGGGATTTGTTAAGGTAAAAGTTCATTACAACATATCAAATCAGGACGAGTTACTGTTTTCAGGACATTTTGTTAAGGCCCTGTAAGTCTCTCCATCCTTACACCTTCTGTACTTCGTACTGGACGAGTTACCTGCGTCACCTGCGTTTCTACAGTTAGGGATCCTTCTCTGATGTTATCCCCCATTTACTTACTTGTAAGTGATGTGACAAGAATGATGTATCCAGACCAGTTTGTTGAACGTCTGGCGCCCACTGGAGCACAGCTGCAGTCCGACATGAAAACTGTGGTCTGTTTCCTGTGCAGGGACACGGCGGAAATACCGGTACTTGTGGTAGTCAATTGGTTTCTGTACAAAGAGAAAAGAAGTTTCGTGACCTACAACGAACACATCGTGCAACTGTTTATCCTGAGGCCTAAGTAACTGTGAGGACAGACTGTTAAACTCTCAGATTTAAAAGCAAGTACTGGTATTCCTTGAAAATACTTTCTGTGAAAACTTCTTTCATAATTAACATCTAAACTGATGTAAGATAAGCGTGGAGGATGCCACCCAAACTATGCAAACTCACTGTAAAGTAATGTAACACCCCTAACTCGTCGCAAGTTTCTCTTGACAGACACTTCATCCATCAGAAAACTTTGTGATGTAAGTTGACCAAGTCATTCAGAGTTCAACTACCGAATGCTGCTTATTTATGCAAACAGTCAAAACTGATCTCAGAAAATGACCTCTTCATCCTTCCCTTCCGTTTGTTAACAACAGTAACTAACAACCTAATGGCACCACACACAGCAATTAAGCCTAAGGGGGAGAACCACTTGTCAAATGTGAACCAGACATTTATCTGTCTTAATAAAAAGATTATTACAGATTCGGGTAAAAAAGGTAAGATAAATAACCATGCTTATTTTTATTTTATTTTTAAACCATATAAAAAATTGAATTAATTTTTTAATCCTGTGGTGTAATGCAAATCTTCAGGTGGCTTAAAATACTCAGTCTCAGATAACACTTACTAAAAAACGCCCTCCTTAAACTAATTTTTCCTCTGTTCTGTTCTGCTGCCTACCTCTTCCTTTTTCTTCATTATTACAGCAAATACTTTGGTTTGATTGTCTGTTTCCTGGGAAAGGCGATAATGGCCAAGCAAGATTGCATCCGTTCTGGAAGGTGAAGAGGACGATAGCGTCAAGGAAGGACATAAAAATTTTCTCTGTCTCAAAAGAGTGATGTACTTATAATACAAATATCAGCAACAAAAAGAAGACTGACTGCATATCATAATCAAGGAAACTATTTTTTATTTCCATTTAGTAAACTACCAGGCTCACTGATGATACGAAATGATGAAAACATTTTGGAAGGTTGCTTTTGATTTTCCCACATAGGGCAGTAAAGATAAGTCTGTCAGTTCTACCTAGCCGCCTGCTAAACATTTTCAGACTTCTGGTGAGCAGCTCAAACTTGTTCTGAGGTCGCAAATGTTTTTCTATGTTTTTAACAAGTTTCTGCAAGCATCAAAAAGAAATCAAGCAGTAATTTAGCCATATCCCACCAAAATCTACACTTTCCTTCAAACCGCTAAGGAAATGTGACAAAGTGGTCAGTAAGAAAATAGTATCTTTAAAAGGATTCTAAAACCACCAAGCTAATAGCATGTGTTCTTCCATCTACTTCCTTTAAAAGTTTAAAATCACGTACCTGCACAGGAAGTCTAATTACAATATCAGGACCTTACAATGAAGATATCTTTGCATAAAGACCAAAACTTTTTGTAGTTCTCAGAAGAGAACTACATAAACATCTGTAACAATATAAATAAAATTGTATTTTTACTCTAAGCCAGGATATAGAATCTGAGAGAGAAGTAAATAGAAACTGCCAGGTAAAAGTGAGCTGAAAACTGTAGAGCCAAATATTGTATTTCAATAACCTTGTATTTTTAGTCCGTAAGCGAGGAACTATAGATGGAGGATCTTCAGGAGTTGTTAGCATCATCACTTGACCATCTGGAAAGAATCTCAAATACCTGCAAAAATATAATTACACAACACAAACCTAGAAAACACATCCTTTTTTCTGTTGCGCTTTTTTTTGTTTTAAATCATAGGGTGTTTCCCAGAAGGACATAGAACTTCATAGGTAATAGGATTTGAAAACACATTTCATCACACATGATATAGGAGAAAAAGACAGATCAGAAATCAAAAGAGAGTTCTGAAGATTAAAAGACCAAAGTTATGAAGACTTACGAAGGAGGGCAGAAGTTCAAGAGTTTTGTCACTTCTAATCAAAGGAAGAAGGCTACCCTGGAATCAAAACTGACCTCAGCTAAGGTTCTCCTCTCCTAGCATCGACTGAGACAAATCCAATAAAATCCTAACTACAGTATCAGTACAGAATGGACAATGTCACATGGAATTTTTCAGGTTCTGGGATCTGATGAATTTTTACAGTACTCAGATACTGTGCTGATGTTTGTGAGACTATAGAAATAGCCATGAGATTCAATGATTCCTATTAACAGTTTCCAGCCTCAGAAGTGACAGCAGAAAGGAACAATAAATGCTGGGAAGAGCGACAGCAGAAAAACACGTGGAGGAAACAAATGGCAAGGTATTTACAGCAAGCTGAAAAAGCCCAGCCTCTTGATTATATACAATTGGTTACAAGTAAGTTAAAAGACAATTCTTGTATGATCACTTGTTTTCCATTTGCTGAAAACAATTACTGTATCAGAAACGAAAAGCAGAAGTGATTTGGGGAAAGAAATCTGCGGACAAGTATTACTGTTGTTACTGTTCGAGTTTTACACACAAGACATGGTATAACTGAAGATGAAATGTGTTTCTAAGACCACCTCTAATTATCACAATAAATTCTATTTCTTAAGACCTATTCTCAAAAAATATACACAGCTTGACACACTGTAGTAGTTCCATTGAGTTTTACAGGATGATTAATGTTTGTGATATCAATGTTTGTGATATCAATGTTTGTGATATCAATGTTTGTGATATCAAGAGCTGGATTTAAAGAACTTAAGAGAGAGAAACATTTCACTCACTCATTGTACTACAGTTCTACCTGTAATATTCCACTTGGTGCCACGCTCTATAGAAACCATCAAGAGATTGTTCTCCTTGACGTATGTATTTTGTCTTGCTGATATATACACCTACAGGAGAGGAAGATACAAGTAGATGAACAAAATCAAGTACATAAAATATTTCAGATTAAAAACCCCAATAATCTACAACATTTGGGTTTACTTTTGTTAAATACATGAAAGCTTTTATTTTCATCCCTTGCACCATTGCCTCCTCTTTACAGATATTCTACAGATTCGAAAGCCCAAACAGATTCAGGTTAGGTCTAACAACAATGTCATAAACATCAAACCAACCTGATTGCTTCTGTTATGGTCACATGCAGTAAAAAACCCAAAACTATTTCCAAAAGTACACCTTACCATCAAAACGAACACGAGGCCTTTCCAAAAACATTTCCCTCCAAGAGGCATATGGAACAAGTTTATTGCAGCTCCTGCCCCATATTTTCAAACAGACCTGATGCCAGATTTCAGGATCTCTAGTGAAAATTAGAAAAAAACAAACCCTGTAACTTTCCTGCAAACCTTGTTTAGCTTTTTTGTATCAATGTAACACACTCCATTATTTAGTCTGGATGCAACTGCAAGAAGTTTTCTTGAACAACAACAGCTCATAATTTAAAACCATTCACTAATTTACTTAATCCTGGAGTGTTTGAAAGCCACTTCCTCCTCCCAGTGGAATTCAAGAACATAGTGCAATATTCAGCCAAGTACAGGACAACAACATTGCAGCAGCCTGGCATTTCTCTGGGTGGCTGTATGAGGATGACAACGTACCAGACATTATTTTGGAGACCTTCCAACTCTGACTTTCAAACAAGGTAAAGCAAGTAAGATCAGCAACATTTTTTATTTCAGTGAAGTCATCTATCTAACATACTATTCAGTGGTGTATTCAAAAGCTGATTCACACCGTGAGGAGCGTAGCATGAAAATTGTCACGGGTAGAAAAAGCAGGACACAGTCCTGCACGTACGATTTAGCAGCTTAAAAATAAACAAAAAAACCCCACCAACCCCACCTTTCCAACACAGGCAATTTTGCTCTATGGATTTATGACCACCTCTACATACTGTTTACATATGCTTGAGAGTAAAAAAGCTCTTTTTTCTTCCTTAGAGCAGAGAGAAGCTTCACTCTTTATGTATAATACCTGGCGCAAATGTAAAATCCTCGACAAACAAGAGATAATTGCTCTAATGATCTTAGGTCCAAGTCACTCGAAACCACCCATCGGAAAATGTACATTAGTACTTCCATAGGCAACGCTGCAAAGAGAAAAGAAATCCTTGTTAGATGGTAACCTGTAAATCAATAGCTTACCTACAATTCCACATTTGACCATTACTGAAGTTCTGACTATCCATAAAAAATCCGAGTTTTTCACATTGCAGCCAGATGCCAGGAAAAAAAAATAAATCTTTAATTTAAAAAGTCAGTATATATTAAAAATAGTCACACAACAAAAGAACAAAAATCATGGATTGAAAGTGCATTATGCTAAGACAACAGCATAAAACATAGTTTTAGACTACAAATATCCACAACTGTTCTACCAAAATTCAACATATACATTGCACGCTCACAGAGCAAGAGAAGCAGTATTTTCTTCAAACTGTCCTAGTGCATAACATTACCTCAAAGCATACTGTTTTTGCCTGACAAGCTAAATAAGCTCAGGTCAAGTTCAGTATTGGATAGGAGGTCCTAAGAACAATCTATCCACTACAAAATTGATACGACATCACTCTGTATTTTGTGGTACAGATCCAGTGACTGAAAAATGCATCACACAGCACTGTTGTGTTGAAAGACTTTTTCAAATGTAACACAAGATAATGACAGAATCCTCATCAAAGCTGCACAAGATCATGTAATAATTTTCCTAGCATTAAAGGTTCATCGAGAAAGCCCCGGGAAATTAAGCCAAAATTCTTTCTAATAACTTTCTGCCTCCCTAAGTTTCCTCTGTTGTTTCAGTTGTGTATAATCTTGTTTACTAATCCTACAGCACCAGGAGTTATACCTCCTTCATTTGCAACTACTGCTGCTTTCCAGAGCCTATGGCTTGAACTGTACCACCACATGCACATAAAACTTGATCATTTTACTTTGTACAACTGTTTTGAAATTAAATGGAGAAAATAGCTGAGCAGCACAAAGGTACAATAAACAGTAACGCGCTGTAAATGCCACGGCAGAGACTGCAATTTAACAGAATTTTGACTTTTAGTAAAAAAAAATGCTGCTTAAAAAAACTGCGTTGCTGCACTCCCACAAACCCAACGAGGCTGTTTTTGCTATAAAATTTGATGACACTTCAGTTTCATATTTCAGAACACTAACATGATAAAAAGTACATACGTGTCATTGGGTTTCTGTACTCATTTGACACACATTATTTCATGAATCTGACTCAATTCTATGTCTTTTTATTGAGAAGTCATAAATTTGCTCTATTGCCTGTATTTGCAACCATTAAATTAATTTTCCAGTACAAAGAAAAGTTGTGCAGATGCATTTATTGCTATAAGGTACAAAACAGTCTCTGGCAATTTAGGAGCTCTTTGCTATGTGAACTCTTAGTGTCTCAGAGAATGGGAGATATAAAGGTTTAAAGATCTGCTACTAGTGCTAACAGGTACACATCTTCCATTCCAATAGTCACCTGTCAGTCAAAGCCTTTGATTATCTCTCATCATCCATGTTTCTAGGTTTCTAGTAAACTAGGGATTGTTAAGACACTTTACTTCAAACACTGCACAGACTCTGTAGGAAAAATATTACAATATCACTGGTGAAGAACGCTATCTTGGTCCTAAGCCATACTTGTGTAAAAGAAAAAAAAACAAACTACTATGAAAAATTGCTCATATCCTAGGGAAAGGAAGTAAATCTATTCAGTATGTCAGTTACACAGCAGAGGTCTGATCCTGTCCTGTACTAAGGGATAACCAGTATTCTATGATTATGAATGCCAATAAAACGTAAAACGGAACACAGGAAATCAATTTAGCCAAATCTGTCGCTTCTCATTGTTTCAGTTTTCCTCAGGCGGCTGAGGTCTGCAACTATTGTACTACTGTGATGACCAAGACGGATCCTTTCCAGCCTACTAACTTCTGAAGCAGACATCACAATTTTAACATGTTGTTTTCACTCTGCTATGAAAGAGTCAGTAAACAAGATACTGTAACACAGGATTGGCAGGAAGGCAGAAAATAAAACTAGAAAGAGACTAACATTGCTGCTCAAGAGAGGCAACTCCTGAGATCATTTTATAGTAATGTCTACATCTTGACTTTATTGGCATAAAAAGAAAACATGCTTTCTCAAGTGTACAATGCCACAGTTGTTAAAATAAATTTAAAAAAAAATTAAAATCCTGTTTTCTTTATGTTTTGACTTGAACAGCTTGCTACATTTACTTTATTTTCCTCCCTTGAGCAGAAGAGAAGAGATCAGGCCGAGATTTCCAAGAGCAACTGATAATTCAGGATGCAAAACACACGCATCTGATTTTGGGAGAGTTCATAGCTTATGTACACTTCCTACAATTTAGATCTTGTAAGAAGTCTCAGGATGACTGTCCTAGAACTGAACCACTGAACATCATCAACCTTCCAAAGCCTTTCCAGATACACTATGAACCTGAAAACATATTTGTTGTAAAAATCTGAATCAGATAAAAACAGGAAATAGAAAAATGCATATTCTTCACAGAACAATTGTCTCATATGTGCACTTAAGAAGTGTAATAAATATTTGCAAACCAAACCAAAAAAGCTCACATTTCACTTTTTCAGACATGAATTGGAAGGAAAACAAATACACTTACTTCAGCAACTCTGTTCCTAGAAGTTGCTACTTTTAAGTATGGCTCTGATCCTGAAAAATTCTTAGCAGTGGTACTACATGGAAAACCTTGTGCGATTAAAAGCAAAATCATGTACGAGAAAAAGATCTGTTTAGCTAGTCGACGATCTTTTTTTCCTTTACATCTAACTATAAAAGTAAATAGAGACATACTGTGTACATTTCCTTGAAGGTGGCTCTAGAATGAATGAGACAAAAGTTTCAATAGAGTGAAAAATGTCTGCAAATTCTGCCTCTGAACTCTTACAGTGTATCTTAATTCATACCTGAGATATGAGTCTGGCTGACATCAACCTCAGGCTGACAAAGTTTGACTGACGATTCCTGAAGAGTCAACTGCTGCTGGAAATCTGACAGGAGATCAGCCATTTTTTCATCCTCTTTGTTATCCTCAACACTAAAAAAGGAGGAATGCCAACACTGTGATATTGGACAAAACATGCCAACAGATATCCTTATCTTAGCATCAATCCACTGTCTTACCCTCATTCAATACAGTTGTTTCCTGTGTGTTCTTAAAGCAATCTTCTTTCATCATGTGATAAAACAACTACTGCAATCTTATGAAGTTCATCTTGATTTTGCTGGAATCCATCTGACAGTAACAACTTTTTTTTTCATTTAATTACAATTCCAGTTTCTTTTTGGATTTGAGAGTTCACTGTTCAGTGTTTTTAGTGAAGTCACTGAAGAATTGCTTGACCCCGTGAAAAGACAAATCTCATCTTTCACTTTGTCTAAGGCAAGCTGTTTGCAGGAAATAAATTACCACTGATGAAAAGTTGTATTTTGTAATCCTTGTCTCTATGTCAGACATCAAAAACAATTTAGGAATTTTTTTTTTACTCTTGCGTTGTTCACTGAAGAACAATCCTCAGTGGGTTTATTAATCAGTAATCAAGGAAAACTTTCCTTTATGAAAACTACTTTTTATCAATTCTGCTAATAGGCAGACATAAAAAATTTCAAGAGCAAGAACAAGATAGCAGAATAGAAACAATATGCTTGCTATTTGTCAGTAAACGTAAAAGATTACTAAGTGATAAAGGAACATTACCACATACAGAAAAATCTAAATTTAAGTTCTATGTCATAATATGATCCTTTAATAGATGCATGCTTGCTTGCACCAAGTCACCACAAACTACACAACTCTCCTTGATCTCATCACAAAACACTTTCTTTCACCTGACTTGGTATACAAGCTAGCTAAGAGATCTTCCAGTCACTTTTAAATATTATTCAATTCTACTTTAAACAAGCTTAATAGAATGAGCTGAGAATATAAGCAAGCAACTAGCAGACCTACCAATGGGTTTTAAACTATTATAGAGAAGACAATTATGCTTGAGACTGCCGTAACTATGACTATAGTAAGGAGTTGCACTGAACATACCTTCTCTTATTCTGATGAATATGACGGCCAGTCCCAGCACCTACAGGCCACACTGTAAATTGTTTTTTCAAATGTAATTGCGTAATTTATTTTTTCTCACCAAGATTGTATGAAACACCTACATCAGTAATTCAGAAAGCAAAACCACCACAATGAGAATCTCCTGAAAAAACACACCTCTACAAATACTGCTTTTAAACAACAGTTAAGAGTACTGGCTGGTTCTCCCTCACTGTCATGCAGTGCTGGGGACAGTGCAGCAACATTTACAAAACTGAATGAAAATTCATAGAATCCTTTAGATTCAAAAAGACCTTTATGATCATCAAGTCCAACCATTACCTAACACTACCAAGTCCACCACTAAACCATGTCCCTAAGCACCACATCTACACGTCTTGTAAATACCTCCAGGGATGGTGACTCAACCACCCTCCTGGGCAGCCTGTTCCAGTGCTTGATAACACTTTCGGTAAAGAAATTTTTCCTAATATCCAACCTAAACCTCCTCTGGCGCAACCTGAGGCCGTTTCCTCTCATCCTATCACTTGCTACTTGGGAGAAGAGACCAACACCCGCCTCATTACAACCTCCTTTCAGGTAGTTGTAGAGAGCAATAAGATTCCCCCTCAGCCTCCTCTTCTCCAGACTAAACAGCCCCAGCTCCCTCAGTTGCGCCTCACAGGACTTGTGCTCTAGACCCTTCACCAGCCTCGTTGCCCTTCTCTGGACACGCTCCAGCAACTTCATGTCCTACTTGTAGTGAGGGGCCCAGAACTGAACACAGCACTCCAGGTGCGGCCTCACCAGTGCCGAGTACAGGGGCACGATCACTTCCCTACTCCTGCTGCCCACACTATTCCTGATACAAGCCAGGATGCCCCTGGCCTTCTTGGCCACCTGGGCACACTGCTGGCTCACGTGCAGCCGGCTGACGACCAACACCCCCAGGTCCTTTTCCGCCAGGCAGCTTTCCAGCCACTCCTCGCCAAGCCTGTAGCGTTGCATGGGGTTGTTGTGACCCAAGTGCAGTACCCGGCATTTGGCCTCGTTGAAACTTTTACAGTTGGCCTCGGCCCGTTGATCCAGCCTGTCCAGATCCCTCTGCAGATCCTTCCTACCCTTGAGCAGATCGATACTGCCACCCAACTTGGTGTCAGCGAGGCTTAATGAAGAGATTAGATAAAATGGTGCTAAAATAAGAAAACAACTCTAAGAAAAACAAGATTTTTACATGACTCAGTCTATCCAGTATTTTTTCTCACGCACAAATGCACAGCAAAGATTTCATGCTAGCAATCCATTCAGAAACTAAAGTAACGAATGTAAATAAAGCACTTAGCTCATCTTACTCTCTTTCATATTGAGTCAACTACTGCACTGAAGCTATACTGCCCTGGGCCAACAAGACTGAGCTAGTAATACCACAGGGGCATAGCTGTACTTTCCTCTTTTATTCTCAGTTTTAAAACTCTTGATTTCTCATAGGTATCAGCAGCCTCTATGGCTGCTACCAGTAAACAGTGAATTGGGAAGTTCTGTTTCATAAGCTTGTCTTCATTATGCTATCTGAGCTATAACAGAAGTCTTGGCCCTAACCTGAATCCTGTCCTCAAACATAAGTCTTGAGCTCAAGTTAGGCCAACCTTTAGCCACTACACAACTGGTGTGCTGAGGCTAGGGGTATTCCGATGCCTGTGATGATGAAAGACTAGACTACTCAGATTACAATCTAAGAGCTTCTAAATGTGTTGCTCTACTTGTTGGAAATGCTCCCATTTGGCTGTGATAGCCAGCACAAGAACAGCAGTATATTCCCTTCCTTCATTACGATGCTTATTCCATGGTACCAAGCTTTTACCAATTGATCTTCTTGCCATCTACACTTTTGAAGACGATCCTAAATTTGTAACTCAAATCTGAAAATCAGAAAGCCAAAGTAATAAAATGACTGATGCTTTTTTCTAAGTAACAACATAACTATTTGTACCACTTCCACTTGAATTCAACTAGTTCCAAATGTGCCTGCTACCTTCTTTGAACCACAGTATAGAAAAGTCCTCTCCTTGGACTAGTGCATCTGTAGACTTTCTATGAAGCAGTCTATTCAAATGAAAGCAGACAAGTTTTCCAAATGTTAAGAGACTTACAATTGCATATCACAGTAGAGCATTCATATGCTTTAGAAACAGAATTTCAAATTTCAGTATTCCTATGCACTTAATTAGTAAAATTTCATACTTACCACCTCTTTCCAACTCCATCACCATCTGGGGACCGTGTATAGGTGATCTTAAACTCTATGTCAGGTACAAGCTGCATGGCTAGACGATAAAACTTGATGGCTGAAAACAGAGGTTTAACATTTAGACATACCTGATGTCTATACCAGCTCATCAAAGACTTTTCAAAGAGATGGCGATGGCTTCAGATGCACACAGATATACAACAGATGCACATTCAGCATGTGTTTTCAAAACTAAAAACTTCATGTACTCTTTCAGAATAAAGAGTTCTCTCAGACGTGTTTCAGCTTTTACAAATTTACCTTAAATACTACAAATTCAATTATGGAGTACAAAATTTTACATTAAAACATTACAAAATCCTGATTTTGTTTGTTACTCAGCACTTACAAAGCTTCCTCAACAAGCTGTAAAGATTCTAGGCATTATATTCATAAGTCACCATGAGGAACGTGAAAGCGAATTTGAAAGATGATGCAGGTACCCGGTATAGTATAGACAGTCACTGGGACATACATAACATCAAAAAGGTGAGAAAGATCAACAAACTGTTGTTGTACTTTTTAAACATCAACAATCGACACAAAACAAGAAAACTTTACTGTGGCAAACCCCTGGAAACTACAGAAGGCACAGAAGCAAGCCACTCAACACACTGAGGGTGAGGAACCTGACTGGAGGAAAGCAGCCTTTCCAAAAAAGCTATGTAGCAAGCACAAGACTATGGGGTGTGAAGAAAGAACTGACAGATCAGGCTTCTCACAGCATGCAGAGAATGTACTTCTGCCATTAACATTCCAAAGATGCTACAAACACTGTATAGAGAAACAGGCCCTGGAAAACCACGCTGCAGGAGAGAACGGTTATTTATGCTGCAGAATGTCTTTTTTCTGAGTTAACTCTGTAGATTCATAGAATCATAGAACAGTTCGGGTTGGAAGGGACCTTTAAAGGTCATCTAACTCCAACCCACCTGCAGTGAGCAGGGAAATGGAGTTGTTCCTCTTCTTAATTTAACTGGGTTTATTGTACATTCAGTCTGTTTTAATACCAGTATTAAGATCACATATGTATTTATGACTCTTTGTATTCTCACATGCTGATACCAAGACCAGAGGGCAACTCTCCCTCAGTTTGGACCCATCAAAACAAAACAAAACCCAAAATAGAACATCAGTGAGTTTGGAGCTCAGAATTTGACACAATAAGGAGTCTGAGAAGCCTGAGGTTGGGGCAAGTAAGTGTTCCTATTTCCTTGAGTTCACGTCAGGGCCGGTGACTGACAAGTAGTACCCCTTGGCTGGTGAGGATGAGGAATACCAGCAGCCAGTTAAACAGAGATCAGCCTCAACTTTAGCATTTAATCCTGCAAAGGCCTGCACTGTACTTGAACATGAACACCCTGCTGCACATAACTGTCTCACAAACAGCAGGTATCAGCAGATTTCAGAAGCAGCCTGAAATGCCACTGGGCCAGGTCAGCAGATAAAAGTGTGGTCTGTAAACAGATGTCCCAACATGTGCTCAGTAATATGTCTCTGTGTGGCGTAGGACCATGTCTCTGAGGTCTCATATGGATGTATGCGTAGACAGGTTTGGTTTGTTTCTTTAAGTCTCAAATCAAATTCAACTGAGAAAGAATGGATTCATATTCAGGCCATCCAGACACCTACAACACCCTTACGGGTGCAACTGTTAGATGTTACTATTTCTCTGCTGCTGCGTTTTACAAGGGATGCACTCAAGCAGATGAAGCTATAGCTTTCACTTTATATACACAATGCTTAAACAGATGGCTCTCCTTGGTTTTTTTTTATTTACTTGGAAACTGTTGATATGCAAGAACCTTCACAATCTACTGCATGATTTCCTAAATGGTAGATCACGTATCAGATTCAGTTCTGATGTCTTTTTTCACTGCATATTTAATTATATACACAACACACAAAATACCTTAGTCTGAAGTAATTCTGCCCTGTAAAAACATGTAATAAATTAGAAACTGAACCATCTAATTTTATTATCTACCGGGGACTCGTACTTCTCTCAGTTCATTTGAGATCCGGAACAACAACCAGAAATCCCTCTCAAGGGAAGGAAAACACCCATGGTGGAGAGGAAATTTTGTATTCAACAGATGGCTGAGTTCAGGAGCTTTCAGACTACTCTTAGTTCTGCGTATCTTACCACATTTTGCACCTGCACTTTAACGAAGGCGGCCAAAAACTCTAGCGGATGAGCAGGATGGCACATATGTTTTGTGTACCTTTTTTCAATGACAGAAATAGAAAACTCTGTGTAATAATGAAGTCATCAGTTATTACCTGCTAGCTCCCCTACTGACCTACAGGACTTCAAGATATGATGGGCTTCTTAATCTATACATTCTGAAAGCTAAATACGAGAAAGAAAACTTTGAATTTCCATTTTCACTAGTGCTGACAGCAAGAGGGCAAGTAAGCTAAACATCTTAAATATTTATGGTAAACCTCATAAAATAAGACTACCAGATTTAAACATTCACTTCAGGAATTATTAAAGAAGCTATTTTAGCATGCTGTGTAAATTATAAAAAAAAACCCAAACACAATAAAACAAAAACCAAACAACAAAACATTACATGGGTTAAGCAATTCTGTTCAAAGTGGAATGAAGAAAACTGTGAGCACATGAAACGTAGTATATTGCCTTTCCTAATTACTGTTAGAAAAGTCACATAATGAACCATGCTATATGAAGAAGCAATCCAGTGCTTCATTAAATTGTCAGATTTCAAAATACTGTAGTTTTGCCTGAAAGCTAGAAATTCTTTCCTCAATCTCATTTTAGCTTCACCTCAACCCTACAACTGTGATGTGATGGTTCCTTTTACAGCAAGTCTGTTTGTTTATCTGAATAATTGAGCTCTCAAATTACTGTTAGCCTGCAGTTTAAGTTCACTGGCATCATGCAGCCTTGCACATAAATCAGAGTGTTAGATTCCTCTGCAATAAGGGTGTTCATTGTAGACTTCTATATTACCTTCGTAAAGGGCCCCATTTTGTTCTTCTTCTACTGCCTTCAGGAAAAGTTCTTTTGCCTGCACAATAAATTACACAGAACACTTCTTAAATTTCTTACAAATACAAGCGCATTGTCACTTGACTTAGAATTATTTTTCACCTTACCTACTGTACCCTATGAAGGAGAGGAATAAAATAATTCCATAAATAGAATGAGAAGACATATTCATGTGCTACAAGCCATAACTGAAATTCCCAATCAACAAACTATCCACGTTCCTGCTGCTCACACCCTATCTACAGTCTTTCAGAAAGCAGACCGGGAAGGTGAGGCAAAGCCAAGCATAAAACGTAGAAAAATCAGTGTAGGATAATGGAGACAACAGGTTAATCACCTCTGTTGTTTCTCTAGATTTAATTCAACATTAGCTTTTAGGATAGTTATACTGCAGTATTACCACATGCAACCGCCCCCCAAAATTATAAATCTATTTTTTGTACCTTTTCCTCTTTGGCTATCTCCTGTTTCCCTCTGGCATCTACAGACTTTACTCCAGGTCCTCTTGAAGATGCTCTGCATGGCACAGGTTCCAACCCACTAGAACTCATACCCGGGGCAAGCTCAAACATCCACTGAGCTCTGAACATCTGGAGCTCTGCCTGAAAAATCCGATTAATTTTGATTTAGTACCACATATTCACATAGTACGTCTGCTGAAGAAAAATTATAAAGTACAAACACAAAAAAGAATTCCAAAATTATGCTTTACTCTTCCAAGTCTTTCACTGAGTTTAGACATAGAGTCAGTAATTGTTTTACAGTACATTTTTAAAAAAGTGCGCAAGTACTTGTTCTATCTCATTCAATAACATAAGTGTTTTTGCCTGGACTGTTCACCTCAGAAGAAAAACTGCTCTTTCAGGAAGTGGTTGTTAGTACCATAGTTATGACCTAACTCTCCATGGAAAAGTATTCTTTCTAGACATGTTCTTGTTATGCAGAGTTACCTTAAGCAAGAAGTCAATTAGCTCTTGAAATTAAAATTTAGAAAATCTATTTTTTTTGTAGACAAGCATACTAAGCTTTATGACAATCAAAGCTGTCATTTATAAAATATACAAGACCTTACACTTCTTTCTCTTTTAAAAAGAAAGTACCATGCTCTGTGAAACAAGACAAGTTGTAAATCTTGCCATGGATTTTTTTCAGCATCTTTGAAGTTAGACTTTACACGTCTCTTGCAATCATCACAACTTCTGGGGAGCAACTACACAGAAAACTAGTATCGTAAGAGAACACACTTCTCTATCAGAATGCTTTTATTAACTTTCTGCTCCAGAAGAGAGTGACAACTTAAAGTGGAATTTGATCCATACAGAAACAGCTGTCCAATTTCTACAGTTCTTCAAAGAAATTCCAAATCTGTCACAAACTTTCTCTTCATCTACACAGATAACTGACAACTGAATTTGACACTTGGAATACAATGCAAAATTTATCTATTTCACTTTTGGAGGGGCAGACAGAATGAGCATTTGTCAGATCAACAAATCTGTGGTATCTAAATGAGCATAAGTAATGCAGCTTAAATCGCAGCAGTACTATGCTTGCAGAAAAACAGTAGCATGAGAGACATACCTGAAGATTTGCTTCACTGGATCTTTCATTGTCATCAGTTCTTACCAAATCAGAGTGACAATCTTCTTCAGCTTCTGCCTAGTAGAGAGCAGCCAAATGTGATTATATAGTCTGCATAAATCCTTACAGCACATTCATAAAGCACAACTGTCACCAACACTCATTTAAAAAAAATTAAGCATACTCCCCTTTTCCCCATCCTGCCCACCTACCCCACAGATCAATCTCCATTGATGATAAAAGTTAATCTTAAAATTACTGGTATTGTTTGCACTTTCCTATCAACCCAGTGAAGTTGGGTTTTGCATTTCAGTCACATCAATCCAACGCAGGCTAGTTCTGTATCACTTGAAGGCTTACGTGCATCAATACACTGCCATAATACCTGAATAAATACACTAAGTGTCGAAGTCAAAGCATAGAACCAAAGCATCAGTACTCAACAATAGCGTGCTTCATACAAGAAATTAAACTTTAATCACTATCTTCTCATTGTAAAGATAACCAGTAGTTCTGATTTGTTTAACATTTACAAAGGCACAAGAAGACTACTACTCTGAGTAGCAATACATACTTCATGAAAATTATGGGACAATATGGGCAATCTCAAAAGCTACATGTGAAACTAAACAAGAAATATATTGTAAAAGAAAATTAAAAGCTAGCATGAGAGCTTGACAGCTGGTTTTATTTACAATATTGCTATGGAACAGATTTAAGGTCTTATTTGCTTAACAAGACCTTTAACTAAACTTAACAGGGCTCTACACCGGAGTTAGCGAGTTCAAGAGCAAAACTTAAAAAGACAGAAATAAATTCTCATTGTGAAATATACTGAGATTTATGGAATCTCTACTGAAACAAAGGAAAACTAATTCTGAGCACCAGTGACAAGCCACTACAAGGACAACAGCAGCAAGATGCCACTAAGGAAATAATAAAAACCTCAGCGAAGACTGTGACATTTGTTTAAAGTTCTTCCTGCAGCTGAAGCATCCCGGTTTTTCTATCATTCTGCACTGAAATTCACATCTATAGTTCGTCAAGAACATAATGCAAAGTGAGACTGTAAGAAGATAAACCTGGCATTAAGATTACCACAACTACTTACAGAAGTTTTGTTACCCACTCCTTCCTATTGTAGATAGCACTCAAAAGACTTCAAGTGACATTCTGTTAGTGAGATTTTTCCAAGTTCTCATAAAGAAAGCTCTATCTCCTGCACAATCAAAGTGCAGAAATCAAAGCATTCTTGTATTCAGAAAATATATAAAATTTTTATAGCATCTGGAAGTTCATGCTCAAACTACAGAATACTGGCACACCTGATGGAAAGGCAACGTTTCATCTCTTTGTCTTGGTGACAAGCACCTCACTGGAGTTCAGCTGTAGCACTTGTGCTCTGGTTTCCCAAACGACCACAAACCTACTGGCTTGTCACCTGCAAACACGTTTTCACTGATGTCTCAGTCAATTTACCTTTCAAAATTGAAAATGCAGACAACATTGGTTAGTTAAAGTAAACAGATCCTGCATCTGTTCCTATATACTGATTTCAATGCTGTACGTATTTAATTTCTCAATGGGGCAAACAGGTAAGCCAGAAAGCTCCAAAGCACTGGCAGCATTAAAGCTGAGCAAGGAGAAAATAACTTAGAAATGTAATGTTTTCTGATTCCAGAATTTGATTGCAGGCAGTCAGTGTCCTATGAGTTACAGCAGTCCTACCACTTCACTGTAGCATCCAGACATTACGTCTACGCTGGCCAAATGGAGATAGCCTAGGAACGAGCTAGCACTGAAATGGATGTCTGTAAGTGCACTATTATGGCACTGGGCTGACACAAATAACGCCTACCTCTGCCTGCGCACAGTGCAAGACTTCTGGTTTGCAGCTGAATTCTGTTCAGTCAGCTCTCAGTCTGGGCAGAACACGTCTGGTTTTATCTGCAAAATGCAGAAACCAGTAATTTCTGAACTAAACCAACACACTATCTTCTTGTGCATAAAGGCACGCCCATTAAAACCTTTAACTCCTGAAGTCTGTAAATAAACTAATTAAAGAGTTAAAATTATATAGAAGATTATGAAGTTGGCTGAAATTTACCTCATGTTCAAATAATTTTTGTTTTAGCAATCTGTTCAAGAGTCTTGATTTTCCTCCTCCCATCTCCGTTCAACTGCCCTACTTCTTCACTTCTGAGCCACAGTCAGTCATGGTTCTGGACCAACTGTCCAAGACTTCCAAAATGTCATTCAACACTCTTTAAAACTTAAATGTGCTCTCAATCCAAAGAAAAAACACACCATACTATGAAGATCTCGTCTATAGCCTAAAAGCCATCAAAAAACATCATGAAGCTGATTACAACCAAAGTTCTGACTTTCGTCATTACCTCCTCTGTATTGAGCATATGTGTGATCTGAAGTCTCTCACACCAAAGGTTTGTCTTACGGCAGCAGCGGCAGCATAAGTGACCCTCCCTCAACATTTACCACTAAAGCAATTCATTCACATTGCCACTGCATGGCTAACTGGACTGGAAAACTGATCTCCATTAACAATCCTTCCACTATTTATTTGATGTATGGAAAGCCTACGGTTTTGCTAGAACAAATGAGTCAACACAGGTATGGCTGAAGCAAGGATCTTCACTTCGCAGCTCATGAGACCACACCTAAAGCAGGCTGTAACTTATAACACTTGGCTGCTTGTAGTTACAGTTTATGAAGTTCACAGAACACTGTACTGTATCGGCTACTCAGCGGATAAATCTAGCCTGTTCATCTTTACGCTGCTGGCCTCCCTCCGGCTTCAAGTCAGCTGTCACACAGAACACTGACTTTATCCTGCTTGAACGTGAGACGTCCTTAATGTGTACTGATCAGCTCACATAATTTTCCATGGCAAAAGTGGCAGCCAGTCAAGCCACCAAAAGGTCAACATGTCAAAAGTAAACATCTGAATTAGACTGCAACCTGTAACACGTCATTTGAGTAGATCTGATTCCGATTTGTTCGCAAAGCTTTAGAAATCATTTACAAAATGCAAAACTAGTCTATTTGCACAGCTTAAACTGTTTTGCAATCAATGATTTCCTCAGAGCACAACAATCACTTACTAAACTCTCTGTAATGTCACGGCCTTTAATAGTCCAGATCTTTGTTTCAGCAAAATAAAGCCAAGATCAGAAACAGTTCAAAGGTGACTGTCACCAGCTGAACAGGGCTGCACATGAACTGTGCAGAACTAAAGGAGAAGCAAGCACGACACGGCAAAACCGTGACCGATGGCTAACGCTCTTCTTGGTTGTATAAGAAAATGCGGAAGTCGCTCCATTTTTCTGTCAATGGGGTAGAAGCAACGCTGTGTTCAAAAGTAAGAGTTTTGATCACGGTGGTAAGGCACTGCAGGAGCTCCTGAGCGATACAAATGGTTTAACTTTGAACGACCGAGTTCTCACCATGGATACCTGAACCCATATTGAGGTACCGTCAGAAAAGCACCACTGAACCGACGGACGTTTCTGACAGGCTGAATCAGAAACCCGAGTAGGGAGAGCGCCTGGCGCACGGAGCCGCTTACCTCACCGGGTGACTCTGTGCCACCGGGTTTTGGAGGGCAGCAAGGCAGGGCGCGCTCCTCTGCGACCAGGGGGTGGCTCGCCCAGGCGTCTCCGCGGACAGCGGTCTCGGCGGGAGGCAGCCCCGCCCGGGAGCACGGCCGGGAGCAGGGCGCACACCCCCCGCCA
>Ga0065711_1033707_pt1 | contig 24967 bp, 16 predicted proteins | sample Hoacrofraction12_FD_59098 | JGI IMG/M metagenome (GOLD analysis project Ga0065711, IMG submission 59098) | Hoatzin crop microbial communities from Cojedes, Venezuela - Epithelial fraction 12 v2 (version 2) | ecosystem: Host-associated > Birds > Digestive system > Esophagus > Crop | place...
GGAAGGGAGGGAAAGTGTTTTCCCCATATTCTTGGGACCCAGATCTCCTCCAAGTGAAGTTAATGACGTTGATGTAGTACAATGAAAATCATGGCAGTGTAGAGTCTTGGTGAATATCTCACTCGAAGCAAATATAGTTCCAGGATCACCCCAGCTAGTACTAGCAAACTTTCTAACAGAGATACCCCAAGTTTTCCAAAAACAAGAAATTTTATTCACATAGGATTGGTTTGCACTGTTAGGGTAATGATTTATTACTTCCATGCTGTTCAGAGTTCTTTTTCATATTGATAGAGAGGTTCGCGATAATTAAAATTTACTCATGAAATCTCAGCATTTTCTGAACATCTTCCTGAAAGCAGGCATGCCAGACGGAGAAAAGAAAGACATCTGTAAACATCATAGTCTTAATTTGTAAAGTGCACTCTACACATCAATAAAAATAGTTTAACAGTACAGTTCCAAGATTAAACAAAAACCTTAGTCTGTATCACAAACTATTTTTTTCTTGCTGATATTTGAGTCAAATGAGTGAAATTCAAGGTATACTCAGGAGAATAAATCAGGCAATTAGAAAACTTTTGGAAATAGCCACAGAGGTACCAAACAACACAATTACGGTCGGTAAAAATTGATCTGAAGAACGTTAAAACTTGTGCAAAAATTACTCAACATCAGAAACATATTGTCTTGGGTAAATAAGAGACATAGGGTTTCGCACACATCCTAGAAAAAGAGTGAATGATGGAATCTGACACAGTATCAAAACTGAGATATTCGCACAAGAAATTTTAGTGGTTGCAGTCTGATAAATGATTTGGCATGGATTCAGACATGAAGAATAAAACTAGCTAAATGCTGTAATGATTGCCCAAAAATAATATCAAAAAGATTATATGTGGCTGAAATGATTCCTATGATGGAGAATTTTGGAAAAGAAGCCATTTTGACACTGTGTTCCAGTATATACAATATCAGTTAAATTAAAGCAAATACACTATCTGTCTCCAAAGTAAGTCTGGAGATGTCTGAGTCAGACACCTATTTCCATTAATTATGTAGATGAATACATAGGCAGTAACAGTAATATTAATGGACCCTGGAACTAAATATGTTACTGCATTTCAGCTATATTTTCCTTCAGAAGTGACAGGGGTCACAAAAAATCTAAAGATTTTTTTAAATTTACCTATGAGTTGTTAAATAAACACATTTTCATGTAACTTGAAGTTTGATGTGTTGCTGAAAAAAAATCTGCATGAAAATATCATGTTATTTTTGACTTATCATTACAGCACAAGTTTTGAAAGAGAAATTACTTTTTCATGTAATTCTTAGTAATTCCATAGAAGTCACAGTCACAAGAAATTTTAAAAGCTGTAATCTTAGCCTAGATCATCAAGAAGCATCAGAAACCTATGAAAAATGCTCGTAAAACTACTAGAAATCATGAAAATTAAGGTCTATAAGTATTTGTAATTCAAATCAACCTGCAGTATGAATGCCATAAAACTGGGATCAGATAGATATTTCCTCAGTATTAGAATATTCCGTAACTGCCAGGATACCATACCAATATCATGCTTTCTAAAAGGATTCAGTAGTGTCAATGTCAAAATAACATCATAGATGTATGAACCAATTAGGTTGAATCTTTGTGACTAGCTCTTTTAAAATAAGTGAAAGGGGCGTCTCCTGCTGGGAAAATATTTTAAATATGAGCTATCATAGGTGACCTTTAATTGTTTGATCTCAGTGTCTGCATGCCCAAGTTGTAACACCCAAAGTTAGTTTCAACGGATGATCTGGTTTCAGCTGGGACAGAGTTAATTTTCCTCCCATTAGCTGCTGGTTTGGACTATACAGCCCCAGGCCAGGGTGGGCAGTTGTCACAAACATCCATCTTAAGAAACTGATAAAAATGATCAAATTAAGCAAACTCCTAAATCAGGCATTGTGCTTTGGGAACTTCCTCATCTTGATAAGGGAGTGTGGAAGACCCAGCGAAACCCTGCAGAGGTAGGATGTCGGCTTGCAAAACCCACCTATTAGTTAGGTAGGCAAGGAAATTGAGCACTTGCCTTCAGGGGAGGAATGTGAGACCACCAAGATCACCCCAACCCCCCCCACCCCCCCACCCCATGCTCACTGAGTCATTTTCGAGAACTTTCAGGAAGCTATGAGATGGGCACCAAAAGGGTATAAAAGAAGATGGAGCCAGCCCCTTGCTGCATGTGCCCACCACCAGAAGACCCAGACCACCAGGTGCACACTCACCACTGGAAAACCCCAACCAGCAGCTCAGAGACTGCCGCTGTATCCAAGGGTGGTGATATCTTTTCTCTTATTTCTTCTCTTGCTCTATCTCTGCCTTTCTAGGCACATAAGGGTAATGATGTTATAAGTTTGTCAACCTGCTATATCCCGTTGTTTTGTGAAATCAGACATTGTGTTGTTGAGACCTTTTGCCAAGTCAATATCCATTTCCTACCCCACTGCACCAATAGTAATTTTATGAAGTTCCAGAGTTATAATCCTTTATAATTCTACTGCCATTAAGAGTAAATTTTTGTTTCTAGTCAAGCCTCTTGGTCATTGTTATGACTCTTGGTACCATGCAGAGAATTAAAAAGATCACCTTCTCCTATTCCTGCCAAGCAGGATGGGACACGGATTTAGTACAAGAAGAATGTTGGTAACACTGATGTTTTCAGCTGTTCCTGTGACTTCAAGGACATTTTACAGTTTCTCATATTCATCTACTGAGCAGGTGTGCAGAAGCTGGGAGGAAGCATAGCCAGACAACTACGCCAAGCTGACCAATAGAAATATTCCATAACATAGACCTCATGCTCAGTTTACAAATGGTGCTTGGCTGGGGAGGCAGGAAGCTATCTTCCTCTCTCATTTCTGTGAGTTCATATTCTCTCTTGTGTGGGAATTTGAACTTTTTAGGGAATTTAGCAAAATTCACAGTTTCTGGGGTTTCCATGCTCACTGCTAGAGGACTGGCTGAGAATTGGTCATTGGGTGGTGAGAAAAATTCTATTGTGTATAGATTATTTTGTGTATTCAATATTATCATTATTATTATCATTATTAGTAGTACTATTACTATTAATTTTTCCTTTGTTCTCTTATTAAACTCTGTCTCAGCCCATGAGTTTCCCCTTTTGTCCATTTTTCCCCACCATCCCACTGGGGGGGAAGCAGAGGGGTGAGCGAATGGCTGTCTAGTGTGTGGTTTCTGGCTGCCAGGTTAAGCTATGGCATAGCAGCAGTCAATAGTGAAGGACAAAAAAAATTACTTGAAATTGGAAGAAAGTAGAAAAATCAGTCTTCTGAAAAATCAAGTCATGATTTTGAAGCTAAGCACTCAGATTAGATATCTGTTGTAGAGGCTGACAACCTGTGTGTCTTGCTCTTTCTGTCTTCTCTGCAAAATGGGGATTATGCAGCCACCCAGTCTGATAATAATCACCAATAAAGTTTGTGATTCACTCTACTATTTGAGTTATAATATATTAAAATTTCTAAGGAACAGATTAGTTATGTTGTTTTTTGGTGATGATAAAGAAACACTTAGGACCACACAGTGAAAAAGGAAGATTAAAGAAATAATGAATTTATTCACTAATGAAGCAATTAGATGTAATCATACCTATACATGAAGTATGAATTAAAATGGCACAGCCACACTCCACCACAAGCTTAAACTGGGCTGCCTAGGAAGACGACGGAATATTGTGGTGGCTTAACCTGCTGGCTGCTAGGTGTCCACCAAGCTAGGCTCTCACTCCCACTCTTGAGCAGGACAGGGGGAGAAAAAAAGACAAAAATATCTTCTGGAATAAGAGAAGGGCAATGAGATCACTCACCAGTTACATTCACCAGCAAAACAGATTCGACTTGGGAAAGAGTGTTTTAATTTATTGCAAACTAAAACCAGGATATTAAGGGAGAAGCCACTGCCTGAGCATTCACATACTGTTCAAGAAGTCGCACAGACACCACCCGAGATTTTAACTGCTGGAATCAGAGTCCCTTTGCAGCGGGGAATTCCAGTGAGCTGATGGGTGCCCCTTTTCGACTCGCCCCACACACATACTCTCGGGTGCTTCCTCACTCCTCAGGCTTCACCCTAGGTTTCCCAAAGTAGAGTCTCCAACATGATGTACACCAGATATATTTACTAAGTGGTACAGTGGTGTTAAACAGCTCAAACTAGCTACCTCCAGAGAGGGACCCCAAATAATAAATCCTTGGATGATTATACCCTTACAATCTAAGTTCCCGCCCCACAGAAGTTCTCCACTTGGTGTCCACTTGACAGCTGATCCAATGGTGTTATTTGGGTCTTGGGACTTCTGTCCTTCATTGGGGCCCCCCATTGTTTCTGGGCAGGCTGATGATTCTTCCTTTATCTTCAAAGAGGCCCTGCTTCTGGCTTAAATTCCTTCTTTTCTAGCTGCACCTGAATCCTTGGCACCCTCCTTAACTTAGCTTGCTGAGGGTTCAATGTAAGTTTATGGTATACAGGTGGCAGATTCACAGTGTGCGGCCTAAGGCTTCAATTAGTCACTAATGTTGAGCAAGTCAGTTATATGAACACAAAACAGTGACTCTTCTTACATTTTGGCTAACTTTTTCTATAATGAGAGGATTCTGAGAAAAAAAATCAAGACTAAAAATGCTTTACTCTCACTCCCCTTTCATTCCCAGGCTCAGTGTCACTCCTAACTCTTCTACCTCCTCACTTCCTTGAGCAGAACAAGGGGACATGAAATGGGGGCTATGGTCAATTCATAATATTTCATCTCTGCCATTCCTTCCTCCTCACACTTTTCCTCCGCTGCAGCGTGGGGTCCTCCCAAGTGATAGAGTCCTTCGTGAACTGCTCCAAATGGTTCTTTCCCATAGACTACAGTTCTTCAAGAACTGCTCAGCATGGGCGCTTTTCACGGGGAAGAGTCCTTCAGGAACAGACTGCTCCAGCGTGGGTTCCTCTCCACAGGCTGCAGTTCCTGCCAGGAGCCTGCTCTAGCATGGGCTCTCCACAAGCTGCAGCTTCCTTCAGGCACATCCACCTGCTCTGGTATGGGGTCCTCTATGGGCTGCAGGTAGACATCTGCTCCACCATGGACTGCCACAGGCTGCAGAGGGACAGAATGTCTCACCGTGGTCTTCATCACAAGTTGCAGGGGAATCTCTGCTCAGGTGCCTGGAGCACCTCCTCGCCCTTCTTCTCCACTGACCTTGGTGTCTGCAGAGTTGTTTCTCTCACATTTTTCTGTGCAGAGTTTTTTATCTTTTCTTAAATACATTCTTATAGAGGTTCCACCAGTTTCCCTGATGGGCTCAGCATTGGCCAGCAGCAGGTCAGTTTTAGAGCTGACTGGAACTGACTCTGTCCGACATGGGGACACCTGTCTTCTCTCACAGAAACCACTGCTGCAGCCCTGTCACTACCAAAACCTTGCCACATAAAACCAACAAAAATATCCATCATTCAGGTTTTTACAGAACGTTTTATGAAGACCATGTGTCATCCATCATCCTCAACTATGATACAGACAGGGAAAGATCCTTGGCAATGTCCTGTCTCAAGAAAAGAAACATTTCACAGACAGGCATTTAGAAACAAACGTAATCTCATTTTCTCAGAAGTAATCTACATCATAGAGTAGGAGGAGAGACATTTGTTGCATTGCATTTGCAGAGTCCCTCAAGACTGAGAAGACATCAGAGAACACCAGTAGGGAGAAATATTTATTCAGCCTGGTGGTTCTGCTTTCCTGTCTTATTGGAGGCCAAGGCAACTAAATACAGTTCTTCCCCATACAAGAATCTACAAAGTTTCCTGCAGTTGTGAAAGTTTTTGTAGGTTACACTATAACTTCTTTCTCTACTTACTGTTTCAAAATTAAGGGGAAAAAATATGCATCGGTTCTTGTCACTAAGATTTACTGCATACTGCTTAAATTATATTGGCTGGAAGATGACAGCAAATATTAAAGGGGCTATGATTTTTGGTCTGTTAAAACTGGTGGCCGTATAATGCACTGTGATTCATATAGCTGAACTCCTCTGGAGAGTCAGACTTTTCTAGCTGTTGGGGCAGCTATATAGGAGACTAGTTACACAGCTTTCATTGTAACTAATTGTAACAGCAACCCCCCAAAAATATCATACACATCTATTTTTTAATAATGTTGCAGGATGACTATGAAAAATAAGTCAGAAATAGAAACAATATGTGGTCATGTGCAGTGTTAAAACAACAGGGCTTTATTACTGAGATGGCTTAATTCCAGCAATACACACTTTCAAGTTATTTTTAATATTATATGATGCTATTTAGCACATTCAAATATAGATGTGCATTATATTCCACATTAAGAAAGCAACAGAGATTAAGATAATGCAGAATCTATTACATTAAAACAACTGTTCAGTATATATTAGTCTCATAAAGTCAGTTATAAGCTCATGAATTTCTTAGGCTTTTTCTAGCACCTGAAGATCTGTCTTACCAGAAAATCAGAGCCCAGGTTCTGTATCTTTGAAGCAAGCTGAAAAATGCCTGTCAACTTTCACAGGATTTGTATGAATATTTCAAAATACTGGTTTAAGGTTTCAGAAGTTCAGCTCTTTTAAATGACACCAAGATTAGTATTAAGAAATTTTATCTCAGTGGAAGAGTTTATTATTGGATTAGCCTTAAAGAACAGTAATGTTCATGACCTGTTGCAGCTGAGCATTGGTCAGTGTTGTTAATTACACTCGGCATGAATATTTCCAACACTCAGACTGTGTTTTACTCTTCTAGTGTAAGCTGGATGACTGGTAGCTGGTAGCTTAAGAAGTCTTTTTGGTAGTACTCATCCACAATTCCTCAGCTAAATATTGTTACTATTGTGGTTTAACCTAATAGCTGACACCTAGGACCATACAGCCACTCACTCGCTCCTCCCCCCTCCAGTGGGATGGGAAGGAGAAGGGACAAAAAGGAAACTCATGGGCTGAGATAAAGACAGTTTAATAATACAACAAAGGAAATAATAATAATGATAATAATGATAATTATAATGGTAATTATAATGATGATAATAATACTAATAAAGAATACACAAAACAAGCTATACACTATGCAGTTTTTTTCAGTGCTTGGCAGCAAATTGCATAGCCAGTTCCCAAGCAGTGATCACAGAACGCAGAACTCATGGGTTTCACAGATTTCGCAGAACTCCAAAAAAAGTTCGAAATCATGGAAAAGATTGAACTCACAAAAAAAGGAGACAGTTCCTGCCCCCGGGCCAACCCCCATTTATAAACGGAGCATGACATCTATGGTATAGAATATTTCCGTTGGCCAGCTTGGGTTAGCTGCCTGGCTATTCTCCCTCCCAGCTCTTGTACACCTGCTCGTAACTGAATATGGGAAACTGAAAAAAAGTCCTTGAATTCTTAGTAACAACTAAAAACATCAGTGTATTATCAACATTCTTCTCATACTAAATTCAAAACACAGCAGCTACTGGGAGGAAAATTAACTCTATCCTAGCCAAAATCAGGAGAGTTACCTAAATATGATGTATTTTTATTCTTCCATAATAGTCTTTGGGGTGGAGAAGGAAGTCACATTTAAACAGTCTTCAAGGATTCCTTGAATATGAGTCCATTGCATTTTTAAATGCATATTAATATTTCATATCTGAAGGTAGTCCTGGTGGCGGAAATAGGTATAATAACAATTCACAATACTATTTGCAATGTCAGCTCCATTTTTGATGGGTGCAGGAGGTGGACGGAATTGGAGAAAGCAGAGCTACGTAACCTCATCATGTTACTTTTGTCGTACAATGCAGTAATATTGAGAAAAGGAAGACTGCTATTGCTTCCTCAGTGCAACTCACCCTACCCTTCACTTTCACTTCCAGTAAATCAGTCTTATGAAGTTACATAAAACATAGTACGTGCTAGACTTTTTACATAAGTAGAAAGGATGGTTATTGTCTCAGATAATTTACTTCTTACTGCATGTATTTCCACTGCAGTTAAAATAAAAAAGATAAAAAAATAGTAGTAGAAAGGAATGAAAAGCTGAATGCCAAGCAGAAAACATTTTGACTGTCATGAAGCTATGTGGGGAGAGAAAAGGAAAGAGTAAAAGAAAGAAGTAATCAGTATGTAAAGAAGTAATCGGTATGTAAAGAATAGTTACGACACTGTCCCTATTGACAACAAATGAGACAAACTTTCTTTCATCTCAGAATTTGCTCTATGAAGTGAGAAGGCTGGAGAGCTACTGTGGAAGCAGGGTCCTCTACTGTAGCTTCTGTTATTTCTAAGTGTTGTTCTAAGGCTTCCCCTAGCTGGTATTTTCTTCAACAGCATGTGGACAAGTTACATCCCCCATAACATCTGGCTGTTTTGCAGTCTTATATGTATCTGTTTTCACAAGGCTATCTCACCATCTTGCAGCTAGGAAATGAAGTGCAACAAAGCAGCTGATTATAGCATCAAAAAGTTGAAGAAATTGTACCCTTGAGAGTGGCTGTCTCCATCATTTAAGCTCAGGGGAACGAGCAGGGAAATACACTTCCAGATGGTTGCCCAAGTACCTTCCATGCAGAGTGAGGAGAGTGAGGTGGGAGAAGGAACAGCAGGCACAGAGAAAACGTTGGCAGCAAGGTGTACAGCAAAGCTCAGCTCTTGCTATTGGCTGTACACCTACTGCCCACATGGGTCTCTTGCTGAATTACAGACTCCTGGATTTTAGCAATGTTACTGAAAACAGACCAAGGGCACACCTTTGTCTTTAGGTCCGAGAGGAATGTTTGTGAAGTGCTTAGCTCTCTCGAGGCAATATTCTGGAAGGTATCTGAATTTCTAACGACTATTTGGCCTGGCAGCTTTTGGCTGTGAGGTAGAGTCTCTCGTGTTGGGGGCAGAAGTAGAAAATAATGTTCACATTTCACTCCATTTTCATGATTAACTTAGAAAAGATAAATAAATTTCTATAAATTATAAAGCTCAGGAAAGTTAGAGAAACAGACCATCTATACAACTCTTCATCTCATTCTTTATGACTGTTACTGTGCTAGGAAGAGATACCATGCAATAAGCCACAAAGCAATAACAGTTTCATTTCCTTCTTTCAAACTCTTCCCTCTTTGGCAACAGAAGTTATTTCTGAACAACAAAAATCCATTTTGTGATCTTAATAACATATGCTTCTATGCCAGCATGATATTATGAAAATGACTTACAGTTTCAGTAGGAGCTGCTAGCATACAGCACCTCTGAAAATCCATCTGGTTTTTAACTGTAAAAGCAGAAACAAAATGCCCACTGCTGAGCTATTGCAAACCAAATATATACCAGTTAATCAAGTAGAAATCTATCTTCTTTTAAGTACAAAATTAGAAATTTTATGTGCTACAAAAATACAATTAAATTAACTTAATTTTCACTATACAAGATCAGTATGATGGGTTAAAAATTCTATCATGGTTGAAGTTTGCATTCTGAATAGATATCCCCCCTTTTTCATACACCATTCACAAAAAGGAGCATGAGAGGAGGAAAGTGGTGAATATTTTTATTTGAGAGAGAAGGTAAAGTCTAAGGTGGTCTATTTATTTTCAGTGGAAAGGAGGTATTCATTACACAGTCATATTAGAATATGATTTGGAGCATGAAGGTTATGACCTGATTTTTTTAAGTTGTCAGCAGAAAGACATGCTCCCAGGAAAGACTCAGAGCACCCATGTTAGAAATCTAAAGTTGGCATTACGAGTACTTCTTCACTAACTTCCCCTCCCCCCGCTTCAACCTCATCTGATTTTGAAGGAGGAAACAACCAAAAATCTAAAAGAACTATCTGCAATGAGAACACTTCAGTCATCCTTGCTCAGTGTTGTAAAATTCAGACCATTCTTCAAAACGTCTCCTGGAATACCAGGAATATCCATCAAAAGGTCTCCTGCAATACCTATACAATTGTTGGGAACTGTGTCTTTAATGACTGCAGTACTGTTGCGCAGTACAAAACCTGCTGCACTACACAGTGCCAATCAAATAGAAATCCTTAGTGTTAACAAAGGGATTCTCTGTCATCATCTGGCTATGGAGTTATTTCTCATAATACAAGTATGATTTGAACTAAAAAGCTTAAAAATAATCAGCTGAGCTACAGATCCATTTTAATCTAGGATTCCAATAACCCAGTCACACAAAAGAGTTTCAATATCTTAATTGCTCTTAGAACAGCATATATTGCCCTAACAGACTCAGAAAATAACTGCCCCAGTCACTCATACACGTAGTTAGTACTGCAGCAAACACCCAGGCCTCAGAAATCAAAGCAATGGTTGAGTCTCTTCAGTCCCAAAACAAGTCATATTGTTGTATGTATGATGTTTCTGGTTACAATAGCATTGATTTTGTCTCCAGAGACAGAATTAAAGTGGAAAAAAGTAATCTGTCACTCTTTAGGAAAATAAATTCTCCAGTCATCTGATCCTCACTTTCAGCACTCTGACACACAAACTATGTTTTCCTCGAATATATTTCCATAATTGTATTGGGTTTGCATAGCAAGGTTTTGGTAGCAGGGGACTACAGGCGTGGCTTCTGTCAGAATATGCCAGAAGCTTCCCCCATGTCTGATAGTGCCAGTGGCAGCTAGAGCCAAGAGGGGTCCGTCGCTGGCCACGGTCAAGCTGATCAGTGATGGTGGTAGCACCTCTGTGGTAATACATTTAAGAAGGGAAGAAAATTGCTGCATAACTATGTGAGAGAAACAACTCTGCAGGCATCAAGGCCTGTCGAGAAGGAGGTGGAAGAGGTGCTCCAGGCACTGGAGCAGAGATTCCCCTGCAGCCAGTGGAGAAGACCATGGTGAGGTAGGCTATTCCCTTGCAGTCCATGGGGGTCTATGGTGGAGCAGATATCCACCTGCAGCCCATGGAGGACCCCATGCCAGAGCAGGTGGATGTCTGAAGGTGTCTGTGACCCTGTGGAGAGCTCCTGGCAGGACCTGTGATCCCATGGAGAGAGTGTTTAGCTTTGTGGTTGATCTAATATATACAGTCTTTACATATAACCTAATTTTACCTTATTTCTATGGTTGGTTCATTATTTTTTTAACATGCCATACATGTTACAGCTGGTCATTTGTCTGCCAGACTAATGTTCTTTTATCTTAACTTGGAGGCACCAGTACTCTGGGGATGATATAAGAATTCACCTTTTGTGAAGACTCAACTACATTTTCTTGCTGAGAAGACAAGAAATGTTGGCATTTTTAGTATGATGTCAACATCTCAGACCAAGTCTTACATGTGTTGAAGTCAGAGATCAACAGGAAAAGAACCTGTCCCCACTCTCACAGGCAGTGATGCCTTCTCTCACAATTTTGATTGGTTTAAGTGGTGTTACACACAAGTACAATAGCTAATGACTGGGACTATAGTTTTTATTGTCTTTATTTCTGACTAAAGTCATTAAAAACCTTCACAAAACCTTAATTATTGAGATTCCCTTTGATTTGAAGGCGTTGCATTTCAGTAGTCCACAATCAATGTTGGAGACATGATAGAGTTTTTCTAAAGGTAGACTTGACATCAATGCAAAGACACTTTTCCTTGGAATTTTCCAATATTAATTTGTTCTTTTTTATGATTTTATTTTGAGTGAAAGTAATTTTCTCAGGTTTTTTTCACTGTATGATTTTATGTCACTTTACAACAGTAAAGTCTTATACCATTGAGGAACTGTCATTTTTACCGCAGAAAAAAATTGTTTATAACTCAGCTGTTGACAGCTGACAATTTCAGAATTTTGAAGTCTAAAAGGCTAAAAGGAACGCTTTTCCAACACATGGAAAGAGAATGTAATGACGTAGGGCAACTACCGACACATTGAAACTGAATCCAGATCTCTACAGTCTTAGATATTTTTCACTATAATCTGCATTTCTGAACAGTTGTTCTGCAGCAGTTTTTAACATAAGCGTTCGTTTAGCTTCTGCTTTGGAAATTGAGCATTTAAAAGAAAAAGGCTTTCTAACATTGATTTTGTTACAGTAATATAGCATTTCACTAGAAAATAGTCTAACATGAGAGAAGGTTCTGTTGTTTCTCTTAGTTATGGTAATGACTTTGTCATAGCAACACCTTGTTCACCGATTTTTTTGTTGATTTACTGTAAATCAACAGTGAATGACTGAATATTAAGAGGAAAGCTGCTCTTCTCCAGTTAACTGGAATTATAGCTGCTATCATCTTAAAAAAAGAAATAATATTCTGGATTTTTCCCCTAGGTATACCTTCTACTAAGTCATGATACACATTCTGACTAAAGTATGGGAATAATGAGAATTATTAGCTCCAGTTTTCTGCTGTTAAAATAAATGATCAGAATGTATGAGTGTGAGTAGGTTTTCATATTGAACTCTATGGTCTGGATTTATCTTATTAAATTTAAACAAACTGCTTCTGGTGCTATCAGTCATACGGTATTCATGGGTTCAAATTCACAGAATCACAGAAACACAGAATGGTAAGGGTTGGAAGGGACCTCTGTGAGTCATCTAGTCCAACCCCCTGCTGAAGCAGGGTCACCTACAGCAGGCTGCACAGGACCTTGTCCAGGCGGGTCTTGAATATCTCCAGAGAAGGAGACTCCACCACCTCCCTGGGCATCCTGTTTCAGTGCTCCGTCACCCTCAGAGGGAAGAAGTTCTTCCTCGTGTTCAGACGGAACTTCCTATGCTTCACTTTGTGCCCATTGCCCCTTGTCCTGTCACTGGGCATCACTGAAAAGAGTTTGGCCCCATCTTCCTGACACACACCCTTGAGATATTTACAAGCATATAGTAGGTCCCCTCTCAGCCTTCTCTTCTTCAGGCTGAACAAGCCCAGCTCCCTCAGCTTCTCCTCGTAGGAGAGATGTTCCAGTCCCCTCACCATCCTTGTAGCACTCCGCTGGACTCTCTCCAGTAGCTCCTCATCTTTCTTGAACTGGGGAGCCCAGAACTGGACAGAGTACTCCAGATGGGGCCTCACTAGGGCTGTGTAAAGGGGAAGGAGAACCTCCCTTGACCTACTGGCCACATTTCTCCTAGTGCATTCTAGGATCCCATGAGCTTTCTTGGCAGCCAGGGCACACTGCTGGCTCATGGTCAACCTGTCATCCACCAGGACTCCCAGGTCCCTCTCCGCAGAGCTGCTCTCCAGCAGGTCCACCCCAAGCCTGTACTGATGCAATACTGTACTTTGTTTTGTGTGAAAGTATAACACCAGAGAAACCTCTTGGATGGAGTCCTGATACTTCATTGATTGCAGTATTCTGGAGGTCACATTTATTAGACATGACTCAACACATCTTAACAAGCATAAAAGATGGTGGAAAACATAGTTCAGTTGCAGAAGTAACTGCTGTCTTTAAGGATCGATCTCAAGCCCACTAAACATCTCACAGCAGGGTAAAGGGGATTTTTCACATTTTTTTCCACAAACTAAAGTGAAAATGGAATCACAGAATTATATTTTCTTTGTTTGACTTTGTACAAATAGTATCAGGTTTCTTCCAACTAAATCTAAAACACTAGTATGGCTTTCCGATTTCAGTTAGATACTGACAAATGTTTTAAATCATGATTTTCTAATTATAAAATTTTAAAAGAATGCCCTTGACAATGTGATTGTCCCTTTTTTTTTGGCCAATTTTTGAGTTCAAAACATCTGGGATGTTTGCGGAATGTTAATTTTAAAGATTTGATAAACATCCAATTTCAAACTTATATTAAAAAAATCTAATACTTGCTCATTATGGGATAAGAAATAATAATATGGCAATTTCATTTGGCCAACCACGACCACGATTATAACTTCAATAGCTGGAATAACTACTTAAAAAGCATTTCAGTCATCTGTAGTACATTGCAATCTTCCATAGAAATGGAAACAAAGATATATACTGATGTTAATTTTTAATTCCTTGTTAATTTCTCTATGATAAATAAACATAGACCAATAAAATTATCTTAGGCAATGCTGTATGTTGTTTATTTTGCATATACATAGCTTTTTATTGTGCAATTTACAAAGACAAAAGAGATGAGACAGAGACAGAGACAGGGTGCCAAAGGTTTCTGCCAGTACAAGAATGTATTTGCTTTTCCAGGAGACCGAGGGAGGCAATTTTCTCTCCTGCAATCACACAGCAACCCTCACTAAGATGTAACACAGTTGTTGACCTGCTAAGAAAACATGAAATAAAGGAAATCAACAAATAATGCAACCTGTCTACTAAATTATTAAGATTAATACTTAAATTGCTTTTAATGATTAAATAGTAGCAAAGTGTACAAAAAACATGTTTCAATAAAAGACTAAACAAGCTAAATTGAATCAGCAGTAAAAACAGCTCAACACATCAGTTGACATAAATCAAATATTGCTTATTACTGCAGTACGCTAAAGTTAATTGGAAGAAATGTTTCTGTTTTCAATGCATTTTACAAGCAGTAAGGTTAACACCAATCTTGAGTACCATAATGGTAGCTCATAAAATGCTGTTAATGCAGAGAGTTGTTTGAAAAACTGTAGAGCAAAAGCAAAACTGTTGCATTTCAGCAATACCTTTATATGATTTTTAATATACATATTTTAAAAAGATACCTGTCATATATTACAAAAGAAATGAAACAGAATTGTCAAAGCATTCACAGTTCGTTCCGCAGTTTTCTAATACAAAACCAACCTTTACAATGTCCTCAGTATTCAAACAGGTGTGGTCACAACCGTGTCTTGACAGTTATCAGGTCTGAGCTATTCTAAGTCCGAGGCGAAGGTCTATCCCAGGCATTCTTGCAGAAATCATTGCGCGGTCTGCTTGCTTCTAAATCAGAGAATTGTTTAGCTTGTATACACCGTGTACAATGCCAATGGCATCACGATGTCAAGTTTCCACCAATTTAGAAAAGAAATTTGTTGTAGTTTGGCCGTGGTCGGCAAAAAAGGGCCACGCAGTCGCTCTACCGCCCCTCCCCCCGCTGGGGCAAGGAGGAGAAGAGAAACAAAAAGGCAAAAAAATGGTGGGTCGGGATAAGGGCAGTTTAACAGAACAGCAAATGAAGTGAACAGTAACAACAACAATACAGATAAGGAGAATATACAAAACAAACAGCAAAACGGACAGAGCAACTCTCACCACATGGTGCCCTGCACACTCCCAGGCTGCGACTGTCTTCCCCAGCCAGCTCCCCCACTGGAACCCAGCATGGAGGCACATGGTATCTAATACCTCGTTCTGTCTGGCCAGTTTGTGTCAGCCTGACTGGCTGTGTTCCCTGCTGGCTTCTGGTGAAAATTGACCCTGTCCTGGCCAAATCCAGGACAAAACTCAAAGTACCTTAATTACAATCATCTCAGAAGTTCAACCCAACATGACGTATTGAAGTAACTTGCACCCTAAAAGAATGACTGACAAATCAGACATCATTAGCTGTTGTACTTATAGGTCCAACTTTTGTATGGTTCACAGCAAAAAAGGGAAGACTGAGAGAAAAACGTAAGTGCAAATCATGGTTTTACTTTCCTTGCATATCTACCTATCTGCTTTCAAGGAAAATGAGGAAAATGAGAGTGAATGATGATGACAAGTGTCCTGGATTTGGTTAAAACAGAACCTATCCTCTTTTAGTGAATCTTCCTTACAGCTACTTTTTTCTAAGTGACTGCATTTTTCGGAAGTTGGCTGCATATTTTACAGACACTGTACATTCCAAAGCTGATAACACCTAATGTTTGTAGTTCTACTGAGCTAACTGTAGGAAAGGAATGCAGAAAAAGGCGACTATTTATAATTATTACTACAGCAGCCAAGGTCACTGATGGACCTCTTAGGTCCCGCAAGTGAGGAGTCGTAATGGGTCGCACTTGCAGGGAAGGGCAGACAGGACAGGTGATGCGATACTGACCAACGAGGTATTCCATGTCATGCATGTCACACTCAGTTTAAAGCTGGGGGATCATGAGGGTCTCACTCTCTTCATCCATGGCCGCCTTCTGAAGAGGACCCTGCTCATTGTCCTGCCTGCGATCCTGATCCAGATTCTGATCTGTGCATTCCTGAACCCAGTGCCTTTCTACCGTTGAGTCCAGTCCGGGACCTCCATGTGAGTGCCTGGCAGCTGCTGCCAGTACACCAGCAGCCTGGCACCCAGCTCCGAGAAACTCAGTATCAGTTTTGCATATTTTGCTTTATATCTCTTATTAATAATATTATTACTATTATTAGTGTTATTAGTAAAGTTGTTTTAATACTCAGTTTGTAAGTCTCTCTCCCTTTCCTCCTGGCAGAAGGGTGGGGGTTAACAGAGAGCATCTGCCATTCTGTTTATTGCCACCCTGCTCTAAATGGTGACAACAAGGAAAGCAAGTGTTATTACTCCAGACTGAGAGCACTGTTGATTCGAGGAAGCAGTGTATCTGGTCACCAAAATGTCCTAATAGTCCTGGCAGTTCTTACATGAAGTAAATGAGCAGAATATGCCACTGTATAACTTCTGTAATCCCAATGTTGAAATGTTCTGGTTTACTCTCTATAAAAATGAGGCAAATACTGCTAGCCTGCAAATAACCATGGTAATATAGATTATAAAAATTATTCCCTCTATAACATACACTGATAAAAAAATCGTGACTTTGCATGACATTAAATTTGATTAGCTCCATATATTTAAAAGCAGTAAGTCCATGATAAAGATAAAATCTTCTTCGTGAGTATCACAATGAAAACTGTTTCTATCCTTAGCATGACCTTTGACTTACAATGGTATTTTAGTGATGTCATGTCTTCTATATCACTTTGTTCCCTGTTTTTTTCATTTTTTATGTATTCAGACTCGATCTAAGATCTGAACAATTGTGTGTTTCACTATAGGCATCTTATTGATACTGTGCATTATTATTGGTCTTGGACCAGCTGAAGAAAATGCAATGTGGAGATTTACTTTTTAAAGGAAAGAGGGGAAAAAAAAAATTTACTATCATAAAATAATATCAAATAAGCTAAGAAACTTTAGAAAAAAACAAATTATTATCATTTATAGCTTATAAATTACAATAAATTGAATAAAACAACAGAAAAAAATTCCACTGGTTATGTCAGCATTAAAAGAAGAAAAAAGTGATCTGCCTCAGCCAAAATTAATATAACTGTCTTGGTCTGCTAACAGTTCAGCCAAGGGAATATTATAGTATAGCATGGCTTCCTGAAGGTTTATCCCTGACATTGGACACATTTTATATGTTACTTAGAATCCCTCACTGCCATAAATTACTATTAAAATTCCTTAATGCAGTTAGGTTAACATTAAATCAGACATATCTATATAAGTTTCAGTTATACCATTAGTTTTCATTGTACTCATATCTAAAGTCTAATTATTTCATTTTCTAGTATTTCCCAAAAGAGCTTTCGTAGAGTCATCTGGCTCCAAGTATGTACAGTTTCACCATATGTCTGTTTTTAGCCAGAGCCTTTACCTTGGCTTAATACGCTTGTGGGCTACTGTTAATCTGCAAAAATAGGTTCAAGTCAGTCACTTTCCTCCCCTGGGGGTGGCACACACCAGACTTAGTAGGTGACCCTGCTTCGGCAGGGGGGTTGGACTAGATGACCCACAGAGGTCCCTTCCAACCCCGAACATTCTGTGATTCTGTAAAAGAGTGATCCTTGTTGTCACCTCCTGACTGAAAATATCACAAGCTCTTATCTACCAGATTGCCCCAGTGCAGAGCCCTCAAGCTGTTAAAGATCATCTGTTTGACTAAGCTCTTGTCCTGGTTTCACCTGGGATGGAGTTAATTTTCTTCCTGGTAGTTGGCATAGTGATGTGTTTCAGATTTAGGAGGAAAATAGTATTGATAACATACATATGTTTTTAGTTGTTCCTAAGTAATCAAGGACTTTTTGTCATACTGGCCTGCCAACAAGTAGGCTGGGGATGCACAAGAAGCTGGGAGGGGACACAGCCAGGACAGTTGACCCCAACTGACCAAAGGAATATTCCATACCATAAGACATCATGCTCAACATATAAAGCTGGGGGAAGAAGAAGAAAGTGGGGGGACATTGGGAGTTATGGCATTTTATCTTCCCAAGTAACCACTACGAGTGATGGAGCCATGCTTTCCTGGAGATGGCTGAACACTTACCTGGAAGTAGTGAATGAATTACTTGTTTTACTTTGTTTGTGTGCATGGCTTTTGCTTCACCTATTAGACAGTCTTTATCTCAACCCACGAGTTTTCTTACTTTTACCCTTCTGATTCTCTCCCCTATCGCATTTGCGGAGGACTGAGAGAGCAGCTGTGTAGTGCTTAGTTGCCAACTGAGGTTAAACCACGACAGCTCTGAAACACAAGTGTTCACCAGTCAATACTAGCCTCCTCAGAAGCAGTAGCTACCCACACCTTCAGCTTTCAAGCTTGACTCATCTTGCATCTTGTCCTGTAAGAGGGTTAGGCTGAGAGGCTATCAAGACTACTAGAGCAGAAGTCAGAGTTTAATTTCTGTATACTTGACAAATCTGGACTCAAGTTCTAGTTCATGCAGGAGCCTGTCTAGCAATACAAACACACCATTGTTTAATATACACAACAGTTTAATGTCAGAGATTTCAATAATGATTTAAGTTATCGCTCAAATACTGAGACTTCTGTATGGCAGAATAGGCTAAAGATGCTCAACAAGTTTAAGACCTTCCTGTTTCATAGCACTGCTTTTACACACACGTAGGCATAAGAACATTTTATTCCTAGGGACTGCGGTAGTAGTTCACCCAGCCACAAGAGACTTCTTTTTCGTTTTTTATCTTCCTTTGCAGTGAAATATTAAACATATTCTCACTGTTTCCTGCCTGTTGTCATTATTGAGGCTACCAGTACCTTCAGCTTCAGGCTCTGGTTTCAGAACAGGCATCTATAAGATGACTTCTAATTCTTTCTCAGACTAAAGCTACACTGGATGTTTTCAACATTTTTGTTATAAGCAGTAAAAATCAAGTAACTCTTTCTTTTAGCTTCAAATCACTTCTAACAAAACTTCAGTACAAAACCTCAACCCCATTCACTAGGGCTCAGGGGTATGGCTGAAAATCTCAGTTATGACTCCTGTTCAATACAAAAATTTTCATGACTCACTGGCCTTTCAAAACAACCCAGAATCAAATGTGATCCTCTTTATACATCAACGTCAAAAACATCCACAATTCACAACTGCATGGCTTGCACATGAAACAGAAAGGACCCTTGTTTAGAGGTTTGTTTTGCCTGTAAGCATATGATTATATTCCAAATTCAAAGCAGAACTCTCAGTTTGCAAGTTCACGTAAATCAAAATTGACAAGGAATTGTATGGACTCCTAGGATGTAGGACTGCAGAATTTTGCATGTCAAGTTCACAGGGTGTCATAGTGTGACTTGTCAGGATTGCATGAAGACAACAGGCTTCCTCAACTGGTGCAGCAGCTCTTTAGAAGTGACAGGCTGACTGAGTCATGAAAGCTGATGAAACCACAGCCTACATGAAGGAGGGACCTAATATTTGAAACTATTTGACAGTGTGATTTGGGTTTTTTTGTTGTTGTTTTGTTATGTTTTTGTGGAGAGCATTGTCTCCTTACATAAGCCAAAGACACTCTACTGCTTTCATCTCTTTGCGGCTTTTGACAGGAGAGCCCCTACACTGAATCAGGAAGTCAGCTGGAATTCAAACAAGAATTCATTTTGAACTTCTCTTCCAAGACTTCCTTTTCTTCCTTAGGTTTCAGCTGAACCTAAAACAGTATTTTGAACTTCAGTGATCTAATCACGCAGTGTTTTCTACCAGAAAAAAACATTGTCTGAAAATAAGAACCTACTTTGACCAAAAGCAATTCCTTTCTGTATTAGCTGACAAAGTGGATGAGGTATATTTCAGTTGCAAAACTAGACAATTAGTTGAACAAAACTTGAACTGAAAAACAGTTTAAGAAGGACCTTTTGTTTTCTTAAAAAACAGCTGAATGTGAGATACTATATTGAGACAATTTTAATCTAAACCAGGTATGAATCACAAAGAATTTATCATTGCTAGTAAATCATAACAATTACATGGAAATCTGATAGTTTACCCGCCTCTGTGGAGGACATTTCCATAAGGGGATTCTTACCATTATGAAGTAACATGGAGCAATAAATGTGCATCTGTGACCTGAACAGCTGGCATTGAGGGCTTGACTTTGACACTGTGCATGCTGCAGATGATAAAAACTTGCTTCTGACCAGCCTAGATCTGTGGACAGAAGGCCTCATAGAAAAGGAAGTGTACTAGGCACATGCCTGGGACTCATCTTCCTGTTTAGTTTCACCTGAAGGGAATTAAGGTCATGCTCTTGAAGTTTATTTCATGATTTATCCCAAAGGATGGTTCACAGGGGTAACTGTGATATTTACGTCTCCCAGTCCTAACTGTAACACTGCTGTAGGTGCATCCACTGTTTACGAAGGTCTGTCGAGTGATCCCGTGTTTTGGTTGTTCCCTCTGCTCTCCCTTGGCACATAATCCACCAGCATTTCCACACCCTCACCATAATTCTCACTACTCAGACATGAAGCATCACAGACCTCTGATAAATTATAAAAATTCAGTAAGTGGGAATTGCACCAACCTGAAGTAAACATGAGTTAGATTTCTGTTAAGAAATCAAAAATAAAGGGGAGATAGGAGCTACATCTTTAATCCTGACTTTTCTATGAAGGAAACTATGGCATTGTTTCTGGCAGCTGGGTCTTGAAAACTCCCATTTCAATCATTAGTATGTTCTTCTTTCCTATCTCCCCACTGCCAGTCTGTGCTGCAAATAAAAGTCTGCAAGTACATTTCTTCTTCTTCTTTGACGTGCATAAAATTTGTCTGAGGCGGTTTAGTGTAACCTTCTTTTTCACTGAAATCTCGCTCTTGCACCCTCAAAGCAGCATTTTATCTCCTGTGCTCCTCTGTGTCACATGCCTTGGAGAGCTGAAAAGAAGTGGAAGTGGTGAGGCAGACACACACATATACCAGCACTGCTCCTACAGAGAGCGGGAAATGGGTCTACGGTCTCCTCCTGGCTATAACATGGGTCTACATCCTCCTCCTGGCTGTAACTCCACGCAGATGGACCTTTCGCTTTCTTAATGCTCTGTTTACCAGTAAGAATCACATGCTGCATTTGATATGGCAAAAATAATCGTTACGGATTTGAATTATTTCTCAGACATGTTGTTATGTACTTGACAGCAATGGAGCTGAGAGAAACAATTTGCTAAATAAGGTAGATGGGAATATCATTATACATTTAATATTCAGCAGTGTGCTTGTTAAAGCACAAAATAGCAGCATGAAATAAACTTTGATGACCTGCAATTAATTTGTCCACCTGCAGGCAGTTAATGCAATAAGGAAACTAATTCAGTTCTTATTAGGGCCTTAAACTTACAATGAGTTTTCAGTTCATTTAATTAATACTTAACAAATAGCCTGCAGTTACGTAAATCACATCACAGCAAAGCAGTAACAACTGGCATTTATTAATCCATTTGCTGATGCTTACTTAACATCTTTTAAATTATTTTGTTAAAAAAAACATGGTAAATATAACCTCATCTTCTGGCGGTTCTGATTTATCAGAAATTTTGATTCAGTGGTCCTACCTACGTCCTTCTTTCAATGACATGTCTTCCCATCAGAAATTTTTTGGTTCTGCTCTTATATTTGGCCACTGCTAGATCTGCTATTAGTCTTCATGTTTAACATGTAGAAAGTGATCGGAAGAGAAGATGTTCAGGAACAAGATGGCAGTAATAACATGTTATTTAATTAATCATTCTCAGTCAAGTCACATTTTCTGTCATCAGTGAGAAGAACAACTTTTTACAGGAAATCTGCAAGAACAGAAATGTGGGAAATCAATTACTATTCGAGCATTATTTCATATCCTTATTTTTAAGTCATTATTTTAGGGTGCTTGTGTTAGAAATGCTACCTTTCATTTTGATAACCCAGTTTTTAGTCATGTTCGTAAAGCTATGTAATTCTGTTCCTCTTTTCCCCATGTTTAGAGCTATTACTTATGTTGACACAAATAGGAAAATAATTCACCAATAAATTTACTTCAGAAAAACCAAGATGGATTCATTTCTTATTTATACAGTGTGACATTGGGTATGTACATAGAAAACACTTGTTGTCATGCTTAAAGACAAACAGATAATATCAGCATGAAAACATATCTTCAGTATGGCTATAAACATTAACTTTTAGTGCAGACTTGTGTATTTATTTACTTGCTAATTTTATCTCCTGGAACTTCTGTTAGGAAATCAGACATAGGAGTACATGGTACATACAAGCTTTACAAAATACAATATCTTTTAAATAGTGAAATTGCTAAGCGATTAGAATTGCCTAAACTACATTTTTCAGATAAAAAAAGAGTTTGAACTACACATCCATTTCCTGTAACTAAAGCTCAATTTTTAAACCTCTCTTTTTTCAGATCCAGTTATCATGGGGCAGTGAAACACTTTAATAATGATTTTTCATTCATTTTTCCTTTTTTCTCCAGAGAAAATAAAAGAAAAAAATGGAATCCTACTATCTCATCAATACAGTCAATACATAGATAAAGCAGGGAAAAGCATGTCTGCTATACGTGTGAATCCTTTGTGGTGAATTTTGAACTTTATTCACAAGTCTGCTTCTGCAAAGCTTTAAACATCTCTTTATACTGGAAAGGTTATTTAGGTTTCTATGAGATCTGAAGTTTGTACAATTCATACATGCATTTACAACAGATTTTGTTACATGGAAGAGATAACCGTGATCACTTCAGTAAATGAAAAAGATTTTAATGTGTTGATTTATTCTAATCATCACCCTCAAATGACAGGATCCAGTTCTGTCTTTAGTTTTAAAGATGACCTCACTTTCTGACATGATCAATAGAAGGTGGATGTGGGTCAAAGAGTAATGATGGACAAAGGCTTCCTGTGCGAACAAGGATACGGCAAATGCAAGAAGAATCACACTGAATCTGTGGGCACTTTGAGCTGCAACAAAAGGAGCTATGAAGAAAGTCTTGGCATTTCTTTACGGTTTGTACTAAATAGACAAGTAGGCATCTTGGACTCTCTCTCATTGTGAAGAACTGGCAGGATCAGCAAACAGGACTTCAAGTAGATAACTGATTTTGCTTTTTCTTTTTATGACTCTTAGACAACTAGTCCTAATGTCAGAACTTCCAGTTATTTGCAACAGAAGAAATTCAGCACTTGAAGTGAGTGTGGTTTGGATAACACTACCATATTTTGAAATACGACAACCCTTTAAAGACAAATAACCATGGATAGGTGGATCTAATGTTTATATTATTAGAGCTGCTCTGATGGAGAAAAAGATTTGTGGGGTCTAGAAGATATTCTGAGAAGGAAGTCAAAGCCATATACATCTTTTGCTATATATAAGGGAGGTGTCAAGTCTTAACTGATTAAAGAGTTTCTCCAGCACTCTGTGGTATACAACATTTTCTGAAATACGTTAAGTACCTAGGTTTAAAGATGTGATGCAAAATTGTGACCAAGGGCCATAGTACAATTTTTAACAATACTTTATATTTATAAATGGAACTCATTAACAAAGAAAGTATGATTAATTACATGAAATACACATGAAATATGCTTATATGCTTAAGCACTAGGTTACAGAAATATTAGTCTAGAATGTCATTAATGGGATGCATTTATCCTTGCTAATCTGAATGAATTTCCATTATGTCCTAAGAAGGGATGTGTACATGCATGGTGGGTGGAAGGAGTTTCCTACCTGAAGAATTTAGTCCTCCAAAAGAACCAGAAGTTCTGTTTGAAGTGTTCTGAAACATACCATTTTTCTGCATTACTTTTATTAGTTATTTCTCAGCTAAGATAGAATTAAGAGAAAAACATCAGAAAAACTTAATCTGAAGGGACAGCATAGATATGCTAAGTATTCTACTCAGCATGTAAATTAAAAATGTGATTTGAAATAAAGAATGCTTTCAAACAAAACATTTTAGCTATGCTTTTTCAATATTTTGAATTTGTCATTTGTTTGTTAGGATGATTGACAATCTACTTACACAATATAACTCTTGTTTTTTGGCATTGAGGGTTATGACAGTACTTCAGTAGGCAATTGCAGTCTGAAACTGCAGACTTTTGACCCTGTCTCCCACATACATAAGGTGTTAAAAGTTTGAGAGTCATGGTGATTGATGGATCATCATCAAGGACAGCAGTCCCTGTGTCAACTGCGGTGTATACATGTAAAAGCCTCCCATTTAAATAGAAAACAACAACAACCAGATGTCAAAACATATCCTGAAATTGAACTCTGTTACAAGTGTATTTTAGAAGTAAATTAGGAATACACTGGAATTCTTCTGGTCCACTTTTCCACATCCTTCACTTGATTAAACCACAGGATTATTAGTAAGGATAAGCAGCCACCATCAAGAAATAAAAGTTTTGTTTGAGTGGTCTTGGAAAACCTCATTTTTCCTTATTTATTCATGTAACCTTGTTGATTTTGTAAAGTCTGTCACAGAGTAAGACACATTCATTCATACCAATAAATGTAGATAATTCAGTCAAAAAATATCATTGATTATTTGTCTGTTTCTTTTCTTGTAAACAAATCAAATAAATCTTGGGAATACTCTTGGCTAAGAAGACCCGTGAGAATTAAGAATGGCTCCCTTTTCTTGCCTTTCTTTCTTTCTTTCTTTCTTTCTTTCTTTCTTTCTTTCTTTCTTTCTTTCTTTCTTTCTTTCTTTCTTTCTTTCTTTCTTTCTTTCTTTCTTTCTTTCTTTCTTTCTTTCTTTCTTTCT
>Ga0065711_1033708_pt1 | contig 24966 bp, 12 predicted proteins | sample Hoacrofraction12_FD_59098 | JGI IMG/M metagenome (GOLD analysis project Ga0065711, IMG submission 59098) | Hoatzin crop microbial communities from Cojedes, Venezuela - Epithelial fraction 12 v2 (version 2) | ecosystem: Host-associated > Birds > Digestive system > Esophagus > Crop | place...
TGGAGCAGACCATGGTGAGGCAGGCTGTGCCCCTGCAGCCCAGGGAGGTCCACGGTGAAGCAGATCTCCACCCGCAGCCCGGGGAGGACCCCACGCCAGAGCCGGGGGATGCCCGAAGGTGGCTGTGACCCCGTGGGCAAATTTCTCCAAGCAAAGAGTGACCATAGGGAGATTAGGGACAAAGCCAAAACTATTGGCTCTGACAAGTTTGTCTCAATGTCCTGCCAGTGGACTGAAGTGACTTGATCAAGACAAGGAAAAAAACCTGTCAACAGAAGTATGACTGATCATCCAGAAAAATGAGAAAGGTACAGATAATATTAAATCTATAATATTCATAGGAACCTTTGGAATGATGTCTAATTAAGTCATAATTACAAGAGTTCCTCAGAGGCACATGTCAAAACCAGTGTTCCCATGTACAGGGTAGACTTGGTTTGGGCAGCTAAGGGAGTGCTGAATTCAATCTCAATAGGCTTCACAGAAAAGCCTGCATCCATATGGAATTCAGAATAGCAAGCTGAGGACAGGTACCTAAAAAAAGAGGTGGAGTCATCCTTTTAAAAGAATGGTTGCTATAGCAAATTTACCTTTGCTTTTCACAGCTATGGGACCAAGAGAAGGAAGCCTGAATCCACTTCTCCCTGTTTTCCAGAAGTGCCCTACATTCTACATTACAAAATACTCTGTAATGAGACACTCTTCATTCATCCTGGGCCCAGGCTGTTAGGCAAAATGAAATGCAGTAATAAGCTAAAGGAGCTTGTCTCCTGAATTTTAGCATGCTGATCTTAGGTATGTTGGCTTTGGTTAAATGGGTACGTCATGCTCACATAATCCTCTATATCAGAAATATGATAAACCAAATCTACTAAACAGGTTCCAGATAAAACAGGAAGACAGGTAGACAAAAAAACATTATGGAAAATATTTCTGCCAAGTTTTGAAAAGGTTGATTTTGAACATCTGGTTTCTCAACAATTCCAGAAAATCCATTTAAGTCATTTTGCTGACAGGATTCTCTTTAGATAGCCAAAGGAAGTTTATAAGACAAATCATAACTATGAAATAATATACGCTGTTTTACTTGTTCATAGTCAAAATATAAACTATTTTTATGAAATAATACTGGTACAACATACTAGGGTAAGAAAGCAAGCACCCGACATAGCAATCACTACATACTCACCTACATCTGTAATGGTGCAGACAACCATAACAAGCCAAAAGATGGACCACAAATATTATCCTTCCAAGAACTGGGACTGTAATCACCCTGAGAACACAGATTACCGCACTTATATTCCCTAATAATAGAAGTTGTCCATAACAGTGTGACTACTTACTGCTCAGAACAAGAAAGAAGGCATCAAGGCGTCACAGAACTAGATAATCTTTTTCTAAAAGGAAAAAAAAAAAACAAACAACAAACCACACACACACACAAACCTCCACTCATTCAGCTAAAGAGCTGTCACTACTTGGAACTAATATTTCTCAGAAAGTCCTTAGCCAAAGGTAAGTGGAGACAGTGTACTCTGATCACTGAAAAAAACCACATCTTTATTCCCAGCTTTCTAAACACCCTCCACCCCTCCCACACATGCACATTTGATACCATTATGAACTAACTACTACCGTATTCCGGAGACTAAATGGGTGAACACACAAAATGATGGAAATCTAGCTTTTTCCTGCATCCTCTAAAACCAGTTTTATTTCTTCTTCTATCTATGGATCTTGCAGATGTCCACAGTGCTGTTTCACTCCTTGTTTTATACTGCTATGACAAGGTGCAGCAAGGCTGGATGAGATGTCATCAACACACGTAGGACACTCCCAAGTTGTATTACTCTTTTATGCTGGTCACTTCCACTTAAATCAGTTTTCTCAGTACCTACTTAAAACCACATCGCACTTGAACAGAAGCTGGCTAAAGGCAACCCCAGGAAAACTGACACAACGTATGCAGGAGCAGATCGTTGATGAACACCTGGCAATGTGGCCTCAGACAGCCTCAGACTGTCAAGACAGTTGTTTTGGACTTCCCAGTCTACTTCATAATCAAATGGCTGTGACGACAACAGCATGCTCGCCTACCTGTGGCTGACCGACATTGTGCTCTTTTCGCTTAATGAAAAAAGGACCAAAGTGATCCATGCTTGCATGGCCTCCACGCTTCTGCAACAAATCTCTAACAATTACATCACACTATCCTGGAAAAAGCTGACAACATCTCCACAAGCACTCTGCTGCTGTGTTCCAGTCTCCGTTCCAGTACTCTCCACTTTCTGCAGAGCTCCTCATTTTAGACAAACCTCAACTCAGGCTTTTGTCCTAACACACAGGATCTCCACTGGGCCCAGGTCTTGCATTCCCCTGCACAACCATGACCTTACACTGTTTCAACAGAAAATGAAACTGTCAAGACAGCGGGAGAAAGCTCAGAGTGCGAATGTAGCAACTTGCTCAGCAACTGAATCCACACCAGAAAATCTCAGAATAAAAGTGGACTTGCCATTTTGAAAATGAAACATAAAATTCATGCTTCTAACTCCATTTCCTCTTGGTCAGCTACACATGCAACACAGATCCACACTTTCAGGGACATAATATACACATGAAATTATTCTTTCTGAATGGAAGGGAGGAAAGATTCCTATTTCTATTTTTACCTCTTGAGAGAAGATATAATAACACATGCCCTCTCTGTAAACTACAATTCCTTTAAATTTGAAGGGGAAAAAAAATACAGATCCTAACTTGAGCCACACACCTCACATTTACTGAAACCAACATCCTAGGAAATCATGTATCCCAGGTGACCACTTTTCAAAAAAACTCCTAAAACTACAGTACAAGTTAAACAAAGAGTTAAGATCTCGCTTTGCAGGGTGCTAGAATCCAGGCTTACAGTTCAGTCTTTCTCCTGGGAAAGCAAGTACCTACAGATGCTCTTCAGCAACAACTCTGTTAAATATCACAGGAGAATAAATGAACCCTTAGGGTAAGACAGAGCAGCATCTAGCTTCTTCAGCCAAAACTGTCATTTGTTACAGAATGTTCTTTTAGAGATTAAACTTAGAGGGAATAATCAAGGCCACAGAGAAAGCTGAAGGAGACACAAGGAAATGGTATTCCTTTATAAATGTCCCATATTTAAGCAGCAGTGCTAAAGAACTTCTTCATTTAATTTGTATACAGTTCCCTTGATGCTTCTAGAAACTTCAGGTTTAATGATTAAATAATCATTCATTGTAACAGTTACCAAGATAGCAGCACAGCTGGGAGATAACAAAAATATTCTAGTTGAATGAACCAGACCATTTGCTGACTGAGGTACCTACTGATGATATATTAAATAAAACTATTCTAATTCTAAAGAAACAGAAAACAATAACAAGTAACAGAAATTAAAAGCTACAAGTGTTAAAAATTAACCATTCCAGGTTTGGAATACTGTGACAAATTAATTTGAAGGTACTATATTTAGTATAATCACTTATAAATCAGTGTGGGGTTTTTTACACTCTCAGGGTCCTTTCAATGTGATGACCTGTAAGCGAAGGTAAGGGTTACTTACAACGAGCTGAAGCTCTCTAAGATGCACAGTACAGGCAAGCCAGTGTATAGATCATTCGAGTCTGGTGAACATTTTTCATCTTAGACACTTGTCCTCATCCTCAGCCCGGCAACAGCACAGGCTGGGCATGCCATGCTCAGGGAGCCACTCCCCTAGAATGGCCCTGGGGGTCGTGGTGGGCAGCTGCTGACCATGAGCCAGGAGTGCCCCAGCAGCAAGGAGGACCAACAGCTTTCTGGGCTCTATGAACAGGAGAAGTGATCGTCCCCCTCTACTCCACACTCATTAGACCACATCTAGAATACTGGGTCCACTTTCAGGGCCTCCAATTCAGGAAAGACATTGATAAACTGGAACAAGCTCAGTAAAAGGTCACCAGGATGGCCAAGCACTTGCCCTGCAAGGAGAGGCTGAGAGAGCTGGGCTTGTTCCTTCTCCAGAGTCTGGGGAAGGGACAGCTTTGGGGGACCTGACAGCAACCTGGCAGAACCTGTGGGGAGATCACTGAGGCTCTGCAAACTGCTGCACGGTGGTAAGATGACAGACAAAGGCATGAGCTGAAACAAGAGAGTCTCAGACTGGATATAAGGAAAACTTTTCATCATGAGGCCAGTCAGGTGGTGGAGCTGGTTGCCTAGAGAGGTTGTGCAGTCTCTCTCAGTCCTTGGAGGTTTTCAAGAACCGATCCTCAGCAACCTGGTCTGATCTAAGAAGTGGCCTGCTTTGAGCTGGACGTTGGACTAGAGACCTCCTAAGGTCCCTTCCAACCTGAATCATCGTAAGATCCAGAAGAATTCAGTCACTGGGAAATTATCTTATTTATGAGTCCACAAGTATATTCACATTATCTGTAGATCTAAGTTGTTCCTCTGATGACATTAATTACCTGGCAAGGGGTATTTGAATGGTTATCAAAAAGAGCAACTACAGAACCACTTCAGAAAGTGTCATAGACAAGCTCAAAGCTTTTCTGTCATCACCGAGTAAAGGACACATCTGATGTTGCTGTTATTGAAATGAGTGGAAAACTCGGAGACATTCCCTTGCAGATTTTGGCCCGGTCCTGTCACAAGGAAGATGTTGCAGAACCAGAAGAATAGTGACCTGCTTGCTGTGCAGATTTATCACAGAAGACTGCAATGAAGCCAGAATTGGAACCAAAAGCTAGTGTGAAATATCACAAAAATTCAGCACACCACTTGTCACGGGAGACACTGATGCTGAGCAGTTGACCAGAAGGTAAACCACTGATTCAGAGTTAGTATCAACTAGAATTTATTGTTCTGAAGTCAACAACTGGTCAAGTGAATTTTGCGATAATACAGAATTTGACTTGTAAATGCCTATCTTGAGAACCAGATGCACAAAGAGAAATTGGTAATATGAAGGAACTGAAAAGTCTGGTTAATAATGCGATATACACAAGAATGATCCTCAAAATATGGAAGAAAATATTTCCTAATGCTTCACATGAGCAGCTTCTACCTTCAGCGTGTATTACTGGTGTTTATGTCCCAACGCCCCTAACAGGTTAGAGGGACCAAAGTTCATTACTGTTTTATGGTAAAGAAACTTCTGCTTCTGCATAGTTCATTTGAAATTATTATTTTGCAGATATTGCCTTTAATGTAACCATCTGAAGCTTCACCTGAGGCTCCTCATCCTGATATAAGCACAGAATGAAGCATAAGGAGAAAATGCTCAACATATCCAACAATGGTCTGCAAATCTTTGAAGGAAACCAGGGCATTGTCCTGGTGACTGAAAAGAAAGAGGAGTCATATGACAGATTCGTAACAAACATCAGCACATTTCTATACAGGCCAGAACTCTGAAACTATGATGTCCTAGTGAAAACAGCAGCTGCCGGGAACCTTGAGGCCTCACATACACACCTAGAGCACCTCAAACAGATATTCTGGAAGCAATCTGGGCTTCAGCAAGGAGTCCTGTTAGAGAAAGCTGGATAAAGACAATGCAAGATCTCCCTAAGCTGCCATCTTTCAGAACAAACAGAATGGGATAAATCACAAGTCCAAGTCACGACTACAACAATGAAAATAAACACACACTTCCCCCACTCTGCTCCTCCCCAGACTGTCAGGCATTTCACATCACCAGGAACCAATGAGCTGCATCAGAGCATAGGAAGTCCACATTCATAAAAATATGATGTTTCCTCAGCATTTCTCTATGGGCAGTAAAATGGCAAAAGATAGCCTTTCTCCTAAGAAAGTTAACTGATTTCTGAACAACCTTATTACTGGAGAGCAACACCAGAAGTGCAGCAACTGATGCAAAATACCCATGGGGTCTCCATATGTTATAATTACAGAATTCCTAAGCTAACCCTACACTCACCTGAACACAACTTGACAAGAACACTGGTCGCTGTAGTACATTAAACACTGTCTTCTGCAGCATGAGATGGAGAACCCAGACAAAGCCACTGTCTCAAGGGAATGGGGGGGGCGCGGGGGGGGGAAGGCGGAGCTCGCATGCTGAAGTGAGATACATATGTCTACCTACTTGGCAATTAAGCAGTTGAACTAGGGAATCCAGTATTAGTGCTGGCTGAAGTATAAACAGAGAAGATGGGGTCCTCGGTATTTACAGCAAGAATTCAGTAATCCACCAGGTGCAATGAATGATCATTACTCTTAAAACACCCACAGCTCCTTTTCCCCCTTCTGGAATAAGAGGTGTTTCCAGATGACCACCACCCACCAAAGAAAGTGCCCAAGAGAATGTTAATTTTCATACCTACATTCACATCTTAGGGACTGTATCACAGCACTGAGGGTCTAAGACCATTTCTTCTGTTGAGGGATCAATGATGAGGCTGAGAGGACATAGTACTATAACAAGTTAAACTCACTCTCTTGAACTTTCTCGAACAAAGTGCTGTGCGTTACTACTGAGAAGAAAGTGTCACTTCTACAGAGGTATCCCCAGTTGGTGCCACGGGATCTGACACAGCTGTAAATCACACAGTTGCTGCACTGGAGAAAGCTGGCGTATGCTTAAATGTCTTGGTGTGTATTTTGTCAGCCAGTGCCACAGAGTCAGTGTCAACATACAAGCTTCAGCCATGTCACAAGACACTGTGGTAACTCTACTGGCCCCATGGGTATCGTCATTATCATGACAAGTCTGGAGAAAGAGACAGGCACCTCCTTGAGGGAGTCATCTTAGGAACACCATCCTAACCAGCTTGGTCCCAGATGTGCACAGAGTGGTGCTGGTCCCCAGCAGTGACCAAGAGGCTCACTGCAACCTCAGACGCCTGAGCCAGATGAGGCCTTCACGACTTTCTCAGATGCATTCCTGTGCAACACAGGCACCCAATCCCTTCACTTGCTAAATTTAAAAGAACAGCAAATAGAGCACTTATCAGGAATGTATCACTTTCTAAGCAATAAAAATACTTCACACACGGATCAAAGATGGAATTCAAACCTCCCAAGTCTCACCGCAATGGACATAAATTATAAAGACATAACTGCTTTGAACAAAAAGAACAGGATGCAGGATAATCCAGCATGCAGAAGAAAATCTGCCTAAGCAGAAAGTGGTTCATCTCTGCAGAGCGGCTGGAGGAGCAGAGATGTCCCTGAGCGTGTTAAAGCTCATGCTGTAACCCACTCCTCCCTCCGAGGACGAGGGAGGGTCGGGCATCAAGTCCCTACAGGTACTGTCAATGGAAAATAATGATGTGATCTGCAGTGAGGAGGAGTAGGTATACTGACACTGTCAATGTTCCGTTAAGAGTAACACCCACAGAAAGACACATTTTTTATTGATGATAACAAAACTATCTAAAATAGACATGAATTCCTACTGTTACACACTTACACCCAGTAAGAAAATGGCCTTTCACATTTTCTTTAATTCTTTTTCAAGAATAGTTCAGAATAAACTGTTTGCTATTACGCTGTCACCACCTAAAATCTATTGACTTAGACAAGGCACAGTACAAGAGGGAAGATAAAAAATAAACATCAGTGAGCTGCTAATGAAAGGAAATTTTAAGATCTTCCAGATCATATAAACCCATTCATAATTCATCAGCATACTACACTGACCTTTGAAAATTATAAATCTTAAAAAAAAAAAATCAGTCAAAGCTTGGCAAAAAAAAGTATAAATATTACCACTGGTTTCAGTGGGCACAGCAGAAAGCTCTCAGAATATTTTTAGGCCCTCACGAAGTGAAATATTATTAACATAATACACGTGTAAGGATGAAGCCAGGTAGTAACTATAGACTATGTAAGAATTAGAGACACCACGTAAAAGCACTGTACATACAGCATGGGTAGCCTGTGGGATCCAGAGAATGGTGGATACACCACATACAGAGCCTCCGCTCCCTCACACTGGTGCATCTGTCCCCCGCAGTCCCCAGCCATTCCTTATATCTGAAAGAATATAATAGAAAGAAAAGGAATAACAGGGTGCTTCGAGACCCAAGGGAAGACAGGAGCACATAGTTCAGGATCTCCACTCCCTCACCCAGGTACTACCCAACAACTCCGGGCCTTCAGTTCTCCATCGTGAAGAGCAAGCTTCTAAAGTTTAATGGCCATAAGGGCATGGTGCAAAATGCTTATGTTTAATACAGTTTTTAGAAGGCAGGGGACCACTGCTGAACGGATTATAGTTACAGGCTCTTGTTCCAATCTGTTTTGTAATGTTTATCACTGTAATTATGTATTGTGATAAGCACAAAACAGGTAGCATGAATAAAATTGGATTTCTCAAGGAAGCAAAGATAAAAAGACTTCAAAGTAAAAAGGATCGTCAAAAGCCTAAAATGAAAATTTGCTAGTCAACAGTTTTGTTGCCTGCAAAAATAAATTAAAATTCTAACTTATATTCCTCAATACCCATGTCAGAGGTAAAGGAAAACAGCATACAGTTCCCAAAATATGTTTGTGGCTGTATCAACTAAAGGATCAATGACTCTGCTGGAAAACAGAATTGTGTCATTGGACATGACCCTCCACAAAAGTAAGAGGAGAATATTAAAAAGTAAACAGTCATGCCACTCCCACTTCATTTTGTGTGGAGCACAAAGTCAAACTGCAGGTTAAAAAACCCCAAAGTTCCGATACTGAACATTTGTTTAATAGAGAAAGAAGTGTACGTGCATATCCCAGATGGCTTGGAACAAAGAGCTTCCACTAATCCAGCCAGCCCGGGGTTACCTTATTCCCTTCTGTTAAACCACTTACGTATGTTCTGCCCACTTGCATCAATGTGCAATTTCATAACCTAATCATTAAAGTGTGTTGATTTTCTCTTCAGAAAGAAGGACAGTGGCAGTTTTAACTTTGCAGTCATGAAACCAATGCAAAGAAGCAAAATGGAGAAGTTTCATTAAAAATGGCAACATGGGGATGTAAATGCCGAGTTCCTGCTGGTACCACTCATACGATAAAAGCACAAAGAAACCCAGTGGTTGGATGTGATTGCAACCAGCCTATAAATAGATGCAACTCCAACTGCTCATATAAATAATATCTTTGAAAATGATCCATCAGTCAAGTTGTTTTCTGATTAAGAAGCCCTGCATGCAAAGTGTCAACTGAGCAGAAATGCCCCTGAAATTTGCTTCCTCTCTTGCACAATACAGCCACTCGCCACCTCAGTCTCCATCCAGCTGAGCACATTCATTCTCACTGAAATTGGTGGGAGATACTGAGCACTTTTTAAAAATAAGGTCTAGTACTGAATACATAGGCTTTAATAAATTCATGATAGAAAACTTCACCCACAGTCAGCTTTCACTTTTGGTAAGGAAGTTTCTTCTACTCAATAATTCAGCCTTACCATGGAGCTTTTAACCACAAATTTTAAAGCTATTTTGTCACATATCTAGTCATTAAACTAAAATCACATAACACAGAAACTGATTTTGCTTCAGCCTTGAAAATGCCACAGATATTGAAAGAACTTTGCCCAAACTCCAAAGAATTACATTATGGTAAGAGATGAACCACAAAATACTACATCCTAAAAATTATCTGCCAGAAAATTATGGGCATGTCAGAATATTGGGTATCACTGGAACTTTTTAGTAACCACAATTATGTAAGTCCAGTTACTTAAAGAGTTGTTCAATAAACACATTCTGAAACTCAATAAACTTCTACTTTTTATGAAAAACATTCCCTCCAGAAAAATTCTCAATTCTAACCATGCATTTCAAATGTACATCAGCGCACTATATCGATTTCAAGTGTTTTTCCCCTCAACTCGATCACCAGAATACTATAAAACAACAAAAAATTGGTAAATCATTGCTGCAGCAACTGACAGAGAAAGCCAGTTAGCAGCCCTGAAACCTTGTCTACTCTTTCAGAATGAAAGAAACTTGAAATGTAAGAAAAACAATTGAAATTGAATAAAAATAAAATTTTAAAAAAAGTAAATCTCTACCTGCCGCAGGAGATGAAACAGAGTGTTACTTTAAGGACAACAAAATTAGGATTGCACAAGAAATACTGAGAAATAAAGCACGTAAGCAATTCTACTTAGAAAGCAGGAATACATAAATGAACAACAGTATGTGACAAAATGTATTACAGCTTTTAAGCAAATTACCAAATACTATTATTCAGCGTTTTGTATCTACTATGAAATATTTTTTCCAGATGAATTTCTTTTCTAACAAAATCACGAACCCACCCCATGTTCAACTTAAAGCATCTCTCTACACTAACAGTTACACACCTTGTAAATATTCCACTAGATTTACTCCAAACTTGTCTTTGCTTCATGGTTTGACTTGTACAAGCAAGAAATTTAATTAGCAAAATGTACGGTCTTCACCAACATATTGGTGTCATTGGGCACTACTGAACCGTGATGACAATTTCGAGTCTCCTCTGTAATTACTCGCCAACAAACCGATCCCAGAAGCACACCTCAGGAGGATCTTTTAGATTAGTACTTCATCATTTTCAGTGTAATTATGCAACACAGTAGGTGTAAGTATTTCTTTTCTCCTTTCTTAAGTTGGCTTGCATCTGAAGCATTCCTTCGTACTGGCCATGAGAAAATGTGACTGACTGTGTGATATGCCTAAAAATCTTACAGAACAGCAGGTAAGCCTTTCACAGGGAGACATTTTTGCCATGTTTTATATAAATTCATACACACACGCGTACTTTTGTCTGTTGACAGCTGATTCCTTGACTTCGTCTGTTTGAACCTACACCCCAAACTGGTGATGGCTGACATTCCCCAGGAATTTATTCCCAAATGGCTGGCATAAATTGAGCAGTTCTTTTAAAATAAAGAATAGGATTAGGGTCTATCTTCTCAGTAAAGAAAATGCCTGAGAAAATTAAATTATGTCCTGCATTACTATCTTTGCATAATACTTCACTATATTACTATGATGACATAGACAAAAAAAAATGAATAAAAGAGTAGGTGTACTCTGCTCTAGAGCCACTCAGAATAGGTGTGAAAACAGTTCCCAAACCAATGCTAGCAAGAGAAAAAGGAAGAAAGATGTCTCTTCCTGTTGCTCACTGGCAAAAATACAAGGGAGCAGAAAGTAATTCCTGCTTAGGACTCCCCCTTTCAGTGTGTTCAGTCTCCAGCTCACAGAGCACGCTTTTGCTTCAGTATTGCTCCACTCTAAAGCTGTATTTCCGAAACACAGACTGTGACAGCAGGAAAGATCAAGGCTGGCAAGTAGGCATTGAATTTGTGCCTTAAAAGATGCACTCATCACTTACTAGACTGCATGCACAGGAATTTCAAGGGTATAAAGCTCCCGGATTTGCTGCAGTACGTAGCTCACGAAAGATCATTTCAGAGACTTACTGAAGCTTTGGTATTAGGCTGATGAGGGGCCCTCTTGTGTGACTGGTTATTTGAAAACGAATCTCCACATTTTCAATATTTCCTTGTGTACGGAGAGGGGAAAAAGTCAGTGTTCCCATGCAGCCTGACGTTTAACAAGAGGGGAAGGAGTCAGTGTTCCCATGCAGCCTGATATTTTACAACAAAAGTAAGCAAGGCTTTACATCTCCACTTTAAATGTATTCCTGACAAGTTAATTTTTCTTTATTTTCTGATCAAGTTCTCTTGCTTATTCTAATTATGTAATAAATACATACATACAATTTTCTTCATGAGTGGATTGTGGCATATAGCAATTTTTCATTCTGGTATGCTCATAATAGTTCTTCACAATAATTGTGAAAACACCGGAAAGCAATCTTTCTCACTTTCACGCAAAAATATTGATCAGAACAAGAACAGGAATTATTCACCTTTTTGTTACTGATCTACATCACTACCTTAAAAACAAACCCCTTAAAGATGCATTGCATTAATACAGCAAAATTTTATTATTTTAAAATTTCATTTTCTCCTAAAAAAGAAAAGGGATTTAATTTGGGTGTGAGAGATGTAAGGAAGAAAACTATTTATAATATTTACTCCAAGAAATTTCTGACACTAAAACTGAGGAGAGATTTTTAAGTCCACGTTCAGTCCTTCTACAATTTTCTTATGAATTTTATACTAAAAAGCTATGTATACGCTGCTGTACACACACACACACGAACACCGCTGCCATACAATGGCCAGATTCTTCTCCATTTGCCATGTGATAATGCACCGTGGGAGGCAGCAGGACTCTTCCTGGCTTACACCAGTCAATGTAAGACTGAACCAGAGGAAGAGATCCCGGGTTCAAAATCTATTAAGGACATTCCTTAACAGTAAACTAATAATCAAATGGGACAAGTGGGAGTAAAAACAGCACATGCAGAAGCATGTCTTTAGTCCCTTACTGCAATAAGCCTTGCAATGCTCCACTGTCACTTCATGCTGCTAAAACACAACCATGCGCAGTACAAAAGCCAGTTACTCATGCTTTGCTCTGCCCCAGCTGTTTGTATGCAACGGTCACACAACCATTTCCATCAGTTTCTGTATACAACAGTAAACCTAACAAAACTAACGCACAAAGAGTGATGAGCTAGGATCCGCAAGTGTTAAAACAGTGTATATAACAATAGTATGACAGCAATACTGACTTGCCCAGCACATTTCTAAGTAACCCCATTTGAAAGAGCATACATACACACTAGATTTAAAAATTAAACCTCTAATGAGATTTCAAGAGAGAATACTTTTCACATGTTTATCTAGATGAGAAAGCAAGATCTGAAATGAGAAAATGGGCATTGCCTAATGTCAAAGAAAGCAAATATTGTTCCAGCTTAGCAACAAAACTATTACTGGGAGGTACCAATCTGCTTGGTGGGTAAACTTACATGGCTGTCCAGCCTAGAAGTATGAATGGCTTTGAGGGCACTTGTAGGACCCACTGACAAGACAACAAATACCGATTTTCAGAGATGCTATCTTTATCCTACATTCCCTCCCATGCTTTAAATTTGTCTATATGCTCAAACTAGATGCTGGAGAATAGAATCTGAGAGATACATGGTAGACACATGAAGCAAACACGCTGTGGAACAGAATTATGTGGTGTCAGGGAGGTGGGTGCAGGAAATAGGGAGTGTTTGATGGCAAGAAAGCCTTGGGCTTATGCTTTGACAAAGGACATTTAGTTTAAACAACTGAGTACACACTGAAGCTCAAGACATTGTGCTTCCTATGAAACACACTGAACTGACACGGGGCGTTTAGGAAGCAAAACGTCAGGCTGCTGCTCATTTTATACAATGTGCATAAATGGCATTTGGTGTTTTAAACACCATAGTATTTAGCAAAGGTATTTAAATACATAATTTTCCCTTTTCTTTGAGTCCACAGTATTTAAAAGAAGCAGTACTTGCCAAATATTAAGCCATATTTGAAGGTCAAAGGCCAAGCCATTTGTATTAAGGTGTTCTTCAAGAAAACTTGCTAAGCAAAACGTTCCACAAATACTGTTATTCCGTTTCGAACAACTCACTATGTAAAATGTGCCTTGTCTTACTCACCTCTTCTCCTGCAGAACAAATTTCCTATAGCACGAAAGTCAAACCACATGAAATCACAGACAGAATGGAACTGTTCAGGAAAACCAGTAAGCAGATACTACAGCCTACAGATTCATGCTCTATCGCCTATAGTGGCAGCAGCATACCACCCCCCCCCAGTCTAAATACCAATGTTGAAGAACAAAACACAGCAACCAAAGTTGAGCTTGTCATGGACACGGATATTGAAATCTTTCAGAGAAGAAAAATCAGAATTATTAAATAATGACTACCACTATACATCTGCTCAAATAAAAAAAAAAATTTAAATCCTTCCTACTTCTTTCAGTAGCGTGCATACTCATTCAAAAAAATGCAAATATTTTATTTCTTTCAAAATCATGAGTTCTGAGCATCCTGTTTAAAAGCATCAGAAGGCTATTAGCTTCTCTGATCATGTTTAGATTCTAGTGTGTTAACGTATCGCTCAGATTATCCATGGTGAATGTGAACTTGGAAGCAGGTTAAAACAGAAAATACAGTATGACCTGCAAGTTGTCAGACACAGGAAGAATTTGTTATATGTCAAATGTTAACTGAAGCCAAGAGAGGAACTATTAATCTGAAAAACCTGCCTATAAAATGAAGATAAATTAAAACACAACAGAGAATAATCTGTGTTTTGTATCAACTAGTTCACAGCACTCGCTGTAATCTAAGAGCATCCATTCAGAAATCTCACTACATTTCTTCAATAATCATCGACATGTGCAAATTACTGCTTGCAGATAAATAACAGCCATATTTATTGTTATTAATATCGACATTTGGCCCATTGCTATATTTATTTTGCTAGAAAGTCTGTTTTTTTCTGAAAAAACTGTTTTCTCTGGAATTTATTCACTACTATTTAGTTACATAGCAAGAAGATCTCCTCTTGGTCTAGAACTCATTTGTTTGATCATAAAAAAAATACTAGGTACTACACTGAAGCTTTCCAAGTACAAGAGCGTCAAGTACTGGTCTATCTAAAACAAGCGGGGGAAAAAAAATTCGCCCCTTAGATAGACCTCTACCTAGTCTCAAGCAGAACAAGAGACTACGCCGAGCTGAGTACTGGAGAAAGCAGGGCGAGGCAAGCTTCGGCACGGTACCTGGCACAGTCCCTAACGGGACTGTTCCCAAACGGCGGCATGGATGAGGATGCGCTGCTGATTGCGGGAAGGGCTGAGCATACAGACACAAGCTCTGCTGTGGCAGCTCCCCGTACCCATCTTACTAGTCACACACAAAAAGTGAGTTTAAAGGAATCAGTCAGTCAGTCAAACAGCTTCATGCTTTGCTAGGATATACATGCTCTTCACCAAACTGACTGGGCAATAGCCCATTAAGATGAATTTGATTCATATTTCAACACCAACCTCCGGTTTATGTTCCATATATCTGAAACAAGATCAGCCCAAATAGCTGAAAAAACTACGGCGGCTAATTTTATTGATACAAAACTATATGCAGCATACTTTCCAAATGTAATACTAAAATAGCAGGAAAGCTTACAATTTCCTATAAAGGGGTGTATGCAGAAATTTGTGAACTCGAAATACATTTATAACTCTCCTATTTTGTAAAGAAGTTGCTATCTAGCTTTGCCAAATTGCACAATTCTAGTCAGTCTATAAAATGAAGTCTAGAAATATGTGCTTGCAAGGACATCTAAACAAACACAGAAATACAGATGAAACCTCAAGAAATCATCTAAATCATCCCTATACACTGCTGCTGTGTGAATTACACCTCTATTCCTGTAGAAAAATGTCTTACCTTTCCTTAAAACTTCTGAGATAACACACTATTCCTGAGTTTAGTCTATTGCTTCACTAAGTGTTTAGTTAGAAAGTTTTCCCCAAAGCATAGCCTTAATATTTGTGTTTGTAAAAATTAGGCCAATAACTATTTGTTTATTTCCTTCTTTCCCTGCCTCCTCCTCGGGACAAATATTGATAGCCCTCTCTATAGCAACCCATCGCAGAGCACAAGACTTGCATATTTCTTCTATCATCGCCCCTCCCTCCTTTCTTTCGCCTTCTTTCCTCTGTCCTCCATCTCCTCAAACTCTGCCTTACAATATGCGTCTACCAAATCTCTTCTTTTATTTAGCTTAGCACTAAAGTGTTACAACAAAACAGCTGAAGCATCGCCATATCTAAAACCTGGCATAACATTAATTTGCAACGGTTAGCCTATTTCTGTAACTTGGCTCCATAAATGGGCTCTAAAAAATTCATATTCAACCTGTGTTGATGATCTATACAAGGAAACATTTTGACACAACCTACTAGAATCTATGTTTCAGATTTTGGAGGTTTAATAAATGAATGAATGAATATTGAAAGTGAACCACCTCAAAAGTTCCAGAAGTAATGAACAGATAGCCTAAATTTGGTTTTCCTTTGAATACTACTGTCCCACTATACGCTGTAGTATGGAACAGTTATGGTACAGATCCAATGCACTCCAGAGAAGACAAAGTTTCATGGGCAGAATCTTTCACTAGAACAGCTAATACAACTGAGCCAGGAAGGAGGCAGACAAGCTTCTGAGCACACATGCTCTTCTTCAGATCTGCATCAAAAGCAACAAATCTCGACGTAACAACAGGTCAGGAACAAATACTCCAAGTTTAATGTCCTGATGTTATCTTAGTAGACATTCAGAACAAAAACATTGGGTAGCATTGGGAAGCAAATGTGAATGGTCTCAAAGCATCCCTAAGCCTATGTTAATTAGATCACTCTCTGTAAGGACTGGAGAGTACAGACTATACAATGCAATGATGCAAAATCACAAAATAGAGAAGGGATTATGTTCTCAGCAACTAGCGATCGAGGCAGCTGCTGTTAAAAAACACGGTGGAAGAGGCACGGCAGTGTAGGAAAGCTGCATGAAACCAGAATCGATGGCTGCCCTGCGAGAGGAGCAGGAAGCAAATGAAGGGCACGTCCACCTGTACGGCGATGCAGGGCACACGTCTGCCCATGCACAGCTGCAGCCCCGCAAAGTCAGCACCGTCTAACGATCCCTTCGGCAGGCTGAACTTAGGTAAGACACACTGTTTCTGTGACCTCCAGGAAGCCACAGCTTGCCACACTGGTGTGCTACCATAAGCTTAGGTGCCTTCTTTACTGTGCTCTGTCATGCCATGTAGATACACCCTGAAGTTCTGACAGCGCTGCTTCTTCTGGTTTTCCTCACTGTTACAATGGCAGCCTTAGTGCTTAACTGGGTTTTAGTATTAGATACTACTGTGTGTCAGCTGACTATGTCCCTGTTTGTTTAAAACAACTGAAGGATGGGGCATTTGAAATTTTGGATTGACTACACGCATGTAACAAAGAACAAAGATGAACACAACATCACTTGAATTCAGTTTGGGGGTTGTTTATCACTCAGAACAAGCAGAACCAGTAACTCTGCTTGAAGAGCTACACCGGAATTACTGATTCATCAGTAAAGTTCTTTATTCTTCTTCCTTCTGTCACTCTGACTCGATGTGCTTCTACAATAACACTGCCTCCTGCCTGAGCATTTCGAAGGGGAATTTACAGTTACTTCATTCCTCACTATTATTTTTAGTAGAACTCCAGCTTCTGCCTTACTGTATAAAAGGGAATAGCACTTCATTTCAATTAGCTGCCTTTCTCTGACAATTTTTAACATGCCATAGGAAGGTGGGTGCCAACCTCTAAGAAAACCTCAATATAATTCAAGCAGATTGAAATTACAAATGAAATATTGTTCCTAGAGGCATATACTGCTCTCGGCTAACAGTGTCAGTTTGCTATTCCTAACTACTAGTTTATATTTAACAACTGAATTTAGTATCACCTATGTTCTTCCATACTTATAATTTCAGAAAGGAATTAGCCATTCCTTCACTAACAGGACTCCCTTGGTCTAAGTTCAGAAAAAATCCTCAGTGTTTCTTAAGTAGGTTGTCACATTCTCTGCAGAAATCATTAAACTAAAAACTAGCAGTGATATATGTAAATGCTACTGTGGGCATGACTAATCTACAGTCTGCACATCTGTTCAGAATAATGAAACCCAAAACTTTTATCTTGTCACTTTCTTCATAATGGCACCTTACGCAAAGATGAAGAATGAGATGAAGAATAGATAAATTGTTCTGCCAAACTTGCTCCCAGATTTTCCCTTCTATAAGGGCTGCACAGAACCTCCCTCCTCCCATCCGAACACATGCCAGAATGCAGGTGTCTGTCATATGCCAGGCAGAGGCGTGAGCCCTGTGCATCAGACGGGGAGAGCTGGAGCACCCATCCCCACAGCCACGTGACATTCGGGCCGGGATGGCCGTGGGTCCATCGCGTGGGAGGGATGGCCCTGCAGCGTGAGCTGAGTGTGACGAAGGGTGCACACCCGTAGTCAGCCTCTGATGCGCTGGCACTGCCCTGCACCCAGCCATGCAGTCACAAGGCTTGGAGGTCTGACAGGCAACCCACCACTGATGTCATCGTGACATATAATGATGCGATAAAGTACCCACTGACTTGTTTGTGAAGTGTTTCACTGTGTGTATGTAGTGCTTCAATAAAAACAACTAGCTTGAGGGGCTTAGAAATTAATCAATGTGATTAAAAAAACTTACTTATTTCTGAAAATTCTGAAATAACTGTAAATGTCACAGGTTTTCTATTAAGTGTTTTCTGCCGACAGAGTTTAACAGAAAATATTTCCAACCTGCAGAAATTCTTGCGGGAAAAATAATTAAATAATTGCAAGGAGGAGAAGTGAACTTTAACTAACATCTGTATTAGTTCCATTATCATGGCTCTCGGGCATCTCGGGCAATTAAGAATAAAGAGAATGTTGCATCTCCCTTCTTTCTCTTCAAATTGTTGATGTTTTGTGAATCTAAAATTTGCAGAGTTAAGTAAAATGAGTTTTGGTTCTTAAAGAAGCTTCTGTACTGCCATAAAAAGAGGAGAGGGAAAAAAAAAAAAGGCCATTAAACACAGCCCTGTCTTTACCAGAAATTACCACAGTACATAAGTGTACATATAAAAATACTCTGAATTTGAGTACCTGCTACATGAATTAAACATATCCTTTTCACAGGGAATAAAAACCGGCTTCCTTGTTTCTCAGCCTTTCCTCTTCAGCTAATCAGCCATGTACCTGAAAGTGACAGTTCTTAGCAGTCGGTATAAAGACAAAAAATACTCCCAATTTCAACAACTGAAAATTAAAAGTTTCAAAGTAAAAAAAGACAAAAAATATTTATTGCACAGAAATCTCCACCAGCGTCATGTGAGATGCTCTCTCTGTCTTTCTTGCGTAGGTTGATGGCTGATGCAGTAGGTGTATGAGGCAAGCATCAATTTACTTACTACATGTTTCTCCCTCTTCTTTGGAGAGGCCCTTACCAGCCCCCGTGGTAAAGAAGCCTGAAAGTTTTTGCCTTCTCTGCTTCCTTCTGCTCTTTCCACAACAGTGGTATCTCCTTGATTGCAAGTTTATTCCACATACCAGTTTCTCCCTAGAGGCTCAGCGCTGATGTATTTTGCCTGTTGACCATTTAAATTATTTTTGTTTAGAGCTTTGTGGAGAAGCTGGCGAACAAATAAAGCTACTTGTCTTTCCCGTTTGGTTGAGAGAACAATATTTAAAGCTTCATTTATTTCCACAGGACGAAAATGGTATTTTGAAGTTAGATATTGTTTGGCGGATAAGAATGAGGGTGTTATCTCTGTGGTTAGTTAGAGATGCCCCACAGATGCCCTCGAGCCTATCTATCAGTTCTTCTTAGCTTAAGCAGGCTAACTCACAGCAACCTCAGTCAGGTTGTCTTCACTCTTTCAGATGCTTAAGCAGATACATAAGTGAAGTAACTTCATAGACTGTTATCTAATTCTTAATTAATACTACATTATACATTTGTATGTAATACTAGTAAATGGGTACACACAGCCTCCCTAAATGGTATCTATGAAGTATAAACTTAAGCTTGTTGTGTAGTAAACCCATGCTGGCTTTGTTGCATTATTCTAAACTCCCGCAAGTATTTAATGAGATAATTTACTTGTTTATCTATCCATCAAGTTGCTGAAAAGCAGGAATCCAATGCTTCTGCTAACATACAGAACCACGTCAGCTTTCCACCCCTAGGTATCTCACACTTAGGTAGACAAAAATTGATCTCATCCATAGCAAGAAAGTATCTGTCTATATTCAGAAACTGCACTTCTTGGCTACCTCAGCTTGTTCAGAATTTCCACTCATTTTTCACCTCATGAACATACTTACAGCTTTCTCTTCCACTTCATGCTGCTTCTACCTCCGTGTCCCCCTTTCTTCCCATCCAAGTCTCTTGGTTGCCTTGACAGTTTTTCTCCTTTCTCTTCATCTCAGCCCCGTAAGATTTTAAAATAAAAATTAAGCATTCACTACTTGCAGCTGCCTCTTTGTTCATTCTAGCTCTGTAAAGTATTTTCAATCTTCTCTTCCTGCTAAACTCCTCTATTTAAGACTGTGATATCTATTATTCTTTATGCACAGCCTAGGACAATGGAGTGCATTATTACCTAGCCCCTAAGCAGCTATGTCATCAGCACTATGCTATATGTGTATTTTATGCATAGAGCCCACATTGCACATATACACACATATGAATAAACACACAGAAGAGATACTAAATCAGGTAGCTCAATAAATTTTAAGAACTTAAATTCAAGAACAATTCATTGATCCTAGCTTACTTATGCCTTTATCCTCTACATACCAATGACAGTACATTAATACATTCACAGCATGTTAACAGGAACAGCTGTTAAATAATAAATGCCTTACTATATTGTTTTCAGCAGGTGCTTCGGCAATTAAACTCTGGCTGATAATTTCTAGCTCATTTATGGAAAATAACTATATCTTACGCCACCAAGTAAAATACTAGGCATTATCCAAAGAATAACAGAAACATCAAAATCACAATATCCACTGTAGAGAATTATTGTTCTTTGTGAAGAAATTTGTGTCATCTCCTGGCTTCTCCCTGCTTATCATTGTAAGAGCTCAAAAAGCAGCTTTTAGCAGAATAGTCTAGGAGCCTTTGCTGTGGGTATCATTGGATGTTTTGCCTCAACTGGTGTCGGTAGTTCAGCTTTCTCCATCCCACCACTGGCTAAATGCAGCCACTACTACCCGTCTTTCAGATGTAGATATTCGAGAGCCATAGCACAGGTCAACTGGAGACCCAATGAAAATCAACACACCAAAACCTTCTGTATTTCTGTTTTCTTTAAATTAATGCACCTCAGGCAACACAACTCCTAGGTCTATGCAAGGAGAGTAGAGGCAACCTATGGGCAGAGGCGTGACAAAGGTAGGGACCCTAAAATCACTCCCTTGAAAACAGTCTGCAGTATCACTAGATCAGATGCAACATGAAACCATGTGTTACAGCTAACTCTCCAAATAGTCATCATTAACTTGGAATAACGTTCAGCAGCAGCAAGTCTTCAAAACCACTCAAGAATCAACAATCTTGCACATTTCAAATTTTACAATAGCTCTTAGCCAAACAGCCTAAAATTAAGATACATCTATATTTGGGAAAAACCCTATGTTCCATTTGGTCAGCTTCTCATTTCTTAAACATGAGAATCAACTTCACTTACAGAACGCTACTAAGCTACAAAGCATAAAAAAACAGGCGCTATCTGGCTTCTCCACTTGCAAGGTATCTTGACTACCTTAATGTATCCAAATAATTGTTCAATTAAAAGTATCTAAATATACGAGTAGGACCACAAACAACCCCCTGTAAAATGTTCATATTATCAGCACAGTCCTTTTCTTATTTTTAATTTTATATTTTATCAACCAAGTTTTTTAAATGTACTGTACCTCATTTAGTATTTAAGAGGAAAGAACTATCACCTTTCATGGGCCTCCTTGTTTGAAACACACTTATTTTGACCATTTAAGTTGCCAGAAACATAATAAAATAGCACAAGTAGTAGACTGCAGTATTACCTTGTTCCAGCTTGAAGTGTATTCACATGATTTACATCTGGACCATACCATACAACTGGACTTATTACTCTGAACAAGATAACTCTATTTTATCTCTTCACAACAAGACCACAACATATGAAAGATCAATTGCCCACAGAAATTATTTCCCCAATAATCGTGCAGAAATTTCAGGCTTCTAATGTTCCTAATTTTCCTTTAAGGGAACATTAAAAATAACATTTTTTTTTTTCCTGAGCAAGTATTAGCTTTTCAAACAATCAAACTCTCCTACTGAAATGCAAAAGCTTATCACACATCTGTTATCAGGACTGCTTTCATTTAAGTCAGCTATCAATCAGTCACAGTAAAACTCTCCTTAAAAAGTGCAACGTAATTTGCATAAAGCCCTGCTCACTCTTACTGAGTGCTAGTTAATGAATCATTCCTTTCCTTTCATGCTACAGTACCGCATGAAGTATTATCATTACTTAAAACATGAGCATATTTGGAATTCATTACATTTTCTTACTTTGTGCTACATATGCTATACACCAAATCTGCAAATGCAAACCTCCATTTTTCTACACAGCTCCCTAGTAATCCTGAGGATCTCCGTTAATTTTTCTATATTGACAAGGAACTATCTGACTGAGGTTGTAACTAGCAAAATTAGAAGTCTGGGCAGACTTACTGCATTATGGAATATAAACTTTATTACATTTACTAAAAATGATCTGCAGTTCAAAACAGAAAGCATTTTACAGTTAGATTTTAAACTCAGCATACTGAACTGACTAGGAACAGCTCACATCTCCCGCTCTGCCGACTCCTATGAGTCAGTCACAAGTCTCATTACATTTCGTGGTGGCTTTTACACCCCACTTACATATTCACACTATTTCAAACAAATAAGACTTAGGTTCTGGGCCTCATGCTTCAGGAGAAAAAGCCCTCAAAAGTCAAGCCTAAAGGCTATGATACAGCAGGACAATAAGAAGAGGCCAAGAATATTCATCTATAATGATACGTAATTTGGAGTGATCTATTACATGTAACAGAGTAAGGTAGACAGTCCTCTGAGCCTGCAAGGACCAAGCTAACTTCAAGAACACAGAAGCAGGCACCAAGCTTGGCAGGCGCGCTCCTAGCCCAACACACCACCACCACAGCCGTGCTGTTTCTGGGACCCGACTGGCCAGCTCTGCGCAGCACAATGCCACGCCGCGTACACAAACCAGCTCGGTTTTGAAAAACACAGGGAGATTTCCAGCACGGCCGTATATTTTCTCATGCATAGATGACCACCAAATTGCTGTTTCAGGCTGTCTATGAAGCAAGCAAGGCAAGCTTGCATCAGATTATATTCAGTTCTTGCTTTCAAAAGTTCAGTTCTGTTAGGTCTAAAATGATTTTCTTTAAAGGAAAGAAGAAAAGCTTAGGTTTCTCATAAAATCCACAGCAACAAGCAGGCTTCATGGAAGTTCTGTCACCTGAAACTTTGGCTACGTTTTTCAGTAAACAAGATAACAAGTTCGAGGTTAACCCAAGTCAGTCACCCTTAAAGAAATCTGACTAATGTCACACTGTGTTTTACATGCCAATCACTGTCAGCATTATGTTTCCACCATTACACAGACCAACGAAACATGCAACTTTATCCATCTTACCTGATGCCCGTCTGGTGAATCGGTTTATCACTGGAGCTGAAAGAAAACACGACATTTCAATTAGATTCTTTTTGTAATAGTCTAACACACTTTAAACATAACAAGGTTATACTTCATTCGAAGTGCAACAACTACAAAAATCTGTTAACCATTATTTTTGTGTCTTTCTAGAAACCCATGTTAACTTCATACACACTTAAACACTGAAGGAGCTTTGCAAGAGATACGGTAGATAGTAACCACTAAGCTTTCAAGACCATTTTCAGCTTTTTAAGCGTTACTGATACTTATTGCTGCTCGTGACTGGCTCTGAAACCTTTAGATTTGCATTTCCATTATTTATTGGGAGTGCAGAAATTGGCATCTCGCAAACAATGACACAAATGCAGATTAAAAATTTAAAGATGTAAAAACACTTAATTTTACTTTTACAAAAATATACCTATTAGAAATCCATCACCAAAGATACCCCTATAGAGAAAAAAAAAGACTAATTCGCAATCTCATCTGTAAGATCAACTTTTGCTTTGACTAACCTTTAAAAGTCCTTGGGTAAGTCAATAATAATGCCAATTCCCGCCCAAACCCCAGTTTTACAGTGCTAACGACTGTTTTATAGTGCCATCTTGGCACATCTCCAGCTGCGTGCTGCAAACATTTGGAGTCAGACTCCTGTCTTGTTTCCAACTGGGAGAGATCGCAAAATACATCTCAAAGCACCCAGCTTTGCCTCTATTTCATTTTGAGGTTTACCAGCTTCTTCAAGAGCTACTAGAGATAAAAGAGATAAAGAAATAAAGTTTTATGTTTTGCCTTTCAAATACAACCTTGAGTCTGCTTCTAATTAGTATAAAACACTGCTCTTGAACTCTACTTTCATGTGATATATGAACTGCTGGAACAAACAGTAAGAAGAAAATCTTAATGACCTAATTTCAAATGTGGGCAGCAGCTACATTAAAAATGTATGCCCTTACAGTGCTTATTAATATTCAACCTTAAAAATTGCTCTTGATGTTTACATGGAATCGAAAAATGAAAAATATTGAACTTTTTTTATTTTATCCCACTTAATTTTACATGGGAGTTATGCATCATTTCTCAGACACCTAAGCCAAGACAAAGAGAAAAAAAAAAAATTGCTGAGAAAACAGGAGAGACAGCTTGAGACACAAACTGACTTTTTATTCCTTTGTGGAGGAAAAAGCAGAGCAAAGCTACAATTTCTGAACCACAGTCATAGATGGTTTGTGCAAGCACATACAATAGTGACAGGTCCAAGTGTCAAGAAACACACGGGGAAACCCGACTACAGCGGTTCAGAGTGCTAGTCATGAGCAAGGAAACCTCTGGTGAATAAGCTATCAAAAACCCCAAACAGATCTATAAATAAACAAGAGAGTAACATAAACAGCAAAGTTATTTTTAAATGTGAATTCTAATTAGCCCCAACAATTTATTTTTTTTAATAAAAAGACAAGAAATTCAGACACATTTTTTATTAGAGCAGACACCGTATTTTATGCAACTACTGTTTTGTAATACACGGGGCTGTTTCATTCCTCAAAACCGTTCATTTCATCACTAGGTTTAGGGGTCAAATTCATTTCAGGACACTAGTCATGACTGTCACCACTGGATGACTGAGCTGTTACCTCCAACATGTACATTAGCAGCAGTTCTCAGCAGATGCTCTCATACAAAAAAAAAAAAAAAAAAAAAA